>Ga0307982_1003545_pt1 | contig 12444 bp, 12 predicted proteins | sample OrgLakmetagen989_FD_201847 | JGI IMG/M metagenome (GOLD analysis project Ga0307982, IMG submission 201847) | Saline water microbial communities from Organic Lake, Antarctica - #989 | ecosystem: Environmental > Aquatic > Non-marine Saline and Alkaline > Saline | place: Antarctica: Organic Lake... | reverse complement strand
CCCGCTCAATTTCCAACTCCTTGTGCGCATGCTCACTCGCATTGAGCAGCTCAAGACAGCCAAGTCGGACGGATCACGCCGGAACAGACGGAACATGCTGAGCAGCTTCGGTGCTGCTGGCAGCTCCAGCGGCGGTTTTGCTTCTGAGCCTGATCTGACAGGGGGGTCAGGGGGGGGTCTTGGCACCATTGGCGAAGACGATGAGGATGAAGAAGAGGAGAGGGGTGAAGGGGGGGGGCATTTTGGTGCGAACACAAACTTCAACGCGCTGGGCTCACACGGAACAGTGTTCTTGGCAAGGCGCGGCCCGTCCATTGCACCCCCACCAGGGGCCCCCCCAGCACCCCCTCGGTCAGGTGGAGGGGGGTCAGATCCTGCTCCACACGAGGAAACAACCAACTTGTCCCGCACCACCGCAGGGGGGTACTCCATTGTCCGCGAGGGGGTGCAGGGGGGCTCCAGCGGCTACGCCACCGTGGTGCCCCACCCTGCCCTCAGCATGTCACCTCTGCCCAGCGGGCTGATTGTGCAACCCCCCCCTATCCCAGGCGAGAGGCGCACGGGCACTGATGTGCCCGACGGCAGCAGTAACAGCGGCGGCAGCCCCCGTGCGGCCAGCCGTCCCGGCACAGCTGACAGCGCAGCGGAGGCCGCCGCCGCCGCCACTGCTGCCTGGGGCGACGGTGTGAATTTGGCGCTGTTGGGCCCGGCGGGGGGATGTTTACTGCCCCCGGCCCAGCTGCCGCACTACTTCAATCCCCTGCTGCCCACCCCAGTGGTGTTCTCGCAGCCCCCCTGTCGCCCCGGTGCCCCCTTTGGATCGGCTGCCTGGGCAAATGGGGCCCTGCAGCCGCCTGCCCCCGTGTATCGCCTGGCAGCTCCGGCGGAATTGCAGCATCTTCCGCAATTCTGCACGGAAGACGAAGCGGAGGCATCACCGTCTGGCAAAGGCTCCCCCCGTGGGATCAAATTTGGAGCCGGAACAAGCACAGGTGCAAGTGCCGCAGCGGGAAAGAAGACCATTGTACCAATGGGCAGTTCAGCTGCACAGCCGTACACGCCACCCCTGTCACTTGTGCCGTATGATAGCTCGCCCTCGCACCAAGCTGCGCTGGCCATGCCACCTCACTCTGTTGGGCTGCAGCTCTCACATATCCTGAACACAGGAGGGGACAAGATGTTCAACCCAACGCCACTCCCCGTGCCGTTTTCCGCAGCTGTGTTCCGGCAGCGTTTCTTCATTGGACGCGGAACAGAGCGCACTGTTCCGCGTTACCTACGAGCCCACGGCATCATCCGGAACAGATTCCTGTCCAAACGCGCCACTGAACGCATTGTGAAGCAGTGCTGGATTGCAAAGGAGCAAGCTGAGGCCGAGCTGAGGGGGGGGGGTAGTAAGAAGGGGGGGGGCTCCACAGCTTCCACCACCAGCAGCATTGTGCGACGTGCTCGCGCCGTAGCTTCCACAGATGGCCACGGGCAGCGTGTCCCGCTGCAGGGCTTCTTTTTGACGTTTTTGACGCAGAAGTACGGCAGTGTGGGCGTGGCACAGGAGTGGGCGTACAGCATTGTGCACGCCCTAAAGCGCTTCGTGTATGACTCTGACTGCGAGATATTTCTGCGAGTGCTGCAGGGGCGTCTTCCAGAGGCAGTGCACCACGAGAGCTTGAAGCTGGTAACTACCCTGCGCGACTCACTGGTGGCGGTGGACAAGAGTACGAATGGAGGGCAGGCCACAGGCGTGCTGCCCAAGCACGACATCAAGCTGCACGTGCGCAGTGCGTACCCCAGCAAGGCGCCCTCCATGATGGCGACGCTGCTTGCGGAATTAGCCAAGGACCCCAATGCGCAAGGAGAGTTTGTGGACTACAATGAGCTTCTGTCTGAAGATGCAGATGGGGACCAAGGGGAGTTTGTGGAAATGCTGCGGGCACAAGCACTGCGGGAATACCAGAGCTACACGGCGGATTTGACGTCTGCGGTGGCGGCGGCGGCTGCGGCTGAGAGCCCCGGCGCCCCCCCTGGCACTGCTGCCGCAGGGGGGGGCGGCGAGAAGAGCCAGTTCATCAAGGTGAAGCACATTGCTGCAGCGGTACGCAGTGTGGACCCCGCCAAGCCAAAGGAGGAGGTGGCTGCCATCCTGCGGCGGGGGGGGGGGGGGGGCCGGTCACTCCCCACAGACCAAGTGCTGGCGGCTGAGGTCACCATCAGCCTCGCACCGTTTCTGATTCGCATGAGGGATGGGTGGCTGCAGCGATCATCCAGCCGTTTGTAAGCCCCTGGTGTCAAGCAGGCGACCACATCATGTGTGATTCATGTTAGGGGGGCTGTCCAATCGCAGACATCAACTGCATGGTAATCTGCAGCCACATGAGCGAGCTTTGCTTGCAATATAAAACTCAATAAGATGCTCTCAGCGTCAGCTTTAGCATTCAATCGCCTAATCGCTCCAAAACAGCTGCAAAATTTGACCGCTCAACACGTCATTTTCCGCAGACTAGCTCAAACGCAGCAGAGTTTTCAAAGCCCCGATCACACCCGGCTTGAAAGTAGGTCAACGTTCAGCTGGTTTTCTTGAAGCTGTCATGGCCTCCTCTGTGGCCTCCCCAAGCGCTGTTACACAAGCAGTAGCAGCCGATTCAACAACCCATGAATTGGCCTCTGTCACAGTACACGCGTGCGCGCTGTCTCAGCCACTGGGTGGTATCCAAGCCATAAGCTTCGACTTGGATGATACATTATGGGATAACAAAGACGTTTTGGCCACTGCGTCGAAAGCTGGGGAAGATTGGCTGTTGACCAGTCAGCCGTCACTGTGTGACGTGTTGCAAGCTGCCTCACTGTCCAGCAGAATGATGGCTTTGCGGGAAGCGCGAGCTGACATCGCGCACTGCTACACTGCACTGCGCCGTGCCGCCATATACCAAGCACTGCAGGAAGGCGGTGTTCCCGCTGAAGAACACGATGATGTTGTTCGCGATGGCATGGCAGCCTACACTGCTGCCCGAAGTGCCGTTACCCTTTGGCCTGGGGTTCGGAACACACTGCTGGAACTGCAATCAAGGGGATACAAGTTGGTGGCCCTCACTAACGGCAATGTAACCGTGGATCTTGTTCCGGCTCTGGATGGCGTGTTCCAGGCGTACATCTCGCCAGCCCAAGCCGGGCACGCCAAGCCACACGCCCGCCCCTTTCAAATGGCCTGTGAAGCTGCTGGAAGCGACCCACAGCATGTGCTGCACGTGGGTGACTCGTGGGACCACGATGTGCAGGGGGCAGTGCAGGCTGGCATGCCTGCAGTGTGGCTAGACGTGCATGCAGGGGCCATGGAAACAGGCGAGGCACAGAAGCTGCAGTGCTGTGCAGCAGTGTCACACATCGCAGGCCTGCTGCAGCTGCTGCCTGCCTGCACGCCACAATGAGCTGCAGTTTATGTTGGTGCTCTGCAGTGCTGGTGCCAGCTGGGCACAAGTGATGCCCGCCGGGGGCTGCATCTGCCACACCATGCCATGCCTGCCAGGCGTGAACTGTGACATGCAGCAACCAGACAGGTTTGGGACGAGTTGCATGTGTTGCAAAAATTCTCTCACAACCTCGCCAGTTGCCGATTCGGAGCTGCGCACAACCACGCATGGGCCCGCTGGCAAAGGGGGTCAAGGGGGGCCATGGCAACAAGCAGGGAGCATGCCAGCTGGCCTGACACTCTCACTCTGACAGGCAGCTTGTTAAAACGGATCGCTTCTCTAAATGCACTCTATAGCATTTAAGTGCACAGGGTTGTCAGCTGAGCGCTGTCTCATCGCAGCTGCGGTTTTGGGAGTATCGCTTGAGATCCCGTCAACAAGGCACCAACCTGAGCAATCACACCACCAGCCAGTGAGCGCAGGGGAATGGCATACTACGCCAGTAACCCCATGCCAGTGATGCAGGCCAGCTTCACTGCAGTGCTGCGTGGCGAGATGGGTCTCCATCCATCCATGCCTCGGGACCCGCGGTGTGTCTTCGCCTGGGCGCCCTTTAGCAAGTTGAAGGACAGAGGGGCACTGCTGCGTTCCAGCAAGAACACAATGCAGTGCAGCTCGTATTATGCCCGCAGTGGGCTGGTGCACAAGGACAAACTGCATGCAATGCTGCAGGGCGCAGGCAGCCAGCTTGCTTTGCCCACCGTGCCAATTGCTGTGCCAGCCACCCCGCAGGAAGATGACTGCAAACTGGCACGACCTTCCACAGCCTCGACGCAAAGTTTTGATCATGACCCAAGAATTAGGGACTCAGTTGATTCAGCTTGGCTGGAATTGAGTGCTGCTGTGGAAGCGCTCGGCTGTGCCGACAATTCTGCAACGGCAGCGCAGTCACCTTCAGCAGCTCCAGTTGCTCTTGAATGCGCCGTCCTCAAACACAGCCGCACAAACAATGCGTTTGATGTGCATATTGTCACAAGCCCAGCTGAAACGCATCGGGTGTTGCTGCAAGCGTTGGCTCGTCAGGCATCTGGTGAGGCGCCCGCCCCCGTCAGTGGGACATGGTGCCTGCAGCAGCACTGCCCACGCATGTTGCTGGTGGACGGCTGCAAGTGGACAGTACGTGCAAACATGTTATGTGTGGGCAGGCTGGCGGTTTTCTTGCATGAACACGTGGTTTGCCACGTGGCATCTGTTCCACTTCAACCCATCTCCCCTGCAGAAGGGGCCTCCCCCCTCCCCCCTCCAGAGCAGCACATCACCAACCACAGCGTGCAGCATGCACTGCCTACATACCGGCGGCACCTGCACACACTGCTGCTGTCAGATCTGCTGGAACAGGCTAGCAGCGGGTCCCGTGCATTCAGCTGCTTCAATGAGACCATCGAACCCCAGTCCCCACTCGCACAGTCTGGACACCCAGCAGGCACAACAAGTGATGTTGAGATGCCCTTTGTCCCGTCCCTGCCCAGGGCCATGGCAACACTGGCCGATGCTTTGGCTGACACGGTGCAGGCGGTTTTTCAACCAGGAACAGCAAGGTGGTTCATGCCCACCCGGAACAATTTCGAGGTGTTCGGGGTAGATTTGATGCCCTGCGTGACTCAGTGCGGCGACTTGGCATGGCGTGTTTTGGAGGTAAATGAGGGCCCAGCCCTGGAGGCGCTGGCCATGCCCCCCCTAAATAGGGATATCGTGCGGGACACGGTGGGCTGTGTGACAGCAGCCTGGATCAACGACCTGCAACATGTTGAACACACATGTGGTGAGGGAGAACACCTGAACAGCGCAGAACACGCCCCCCTCTCACCACGCCCTGCGGTTGAAGTTACAACCGGAGGGGAGGCGGACCCCACAGCCTGCACGCTGCAACGGGTGAAATGGTCGGAGCAGCACAGCGGTGGGCATGGTACAGGTGCTGCTAGTGAGCCTGCTTCAGGGGAGCTGCCTTCGAAGGGAGCTGAGGGGGGGTGGCGCTTGGTGGCACATTTGTGTCAAGCTGCTGTCCCCCACACTGGCAACTTGACTGCCATTTTGCAAGACACTGCAGTCACGCAGAGCTTCAAGCAGCATATCAGTCGCATCCGAGGGCAGCTGGCGGCAGACAGCAAAGAGCATTGATGGGTATGTCGTTTTTTTGGGGGGGGGATAAGTCTCTTTTTGTGGGGGGGTTGCAATCATGCACATGTGGCTGACCACCTCGGACCCGAGCAGAGTATGATGCAACACAACAATGACACTTCTTTGTGTGACATGCTTTGCAACGGTGACCAAAGCAAGGCTCCAGTCAATTTGGAAAGCGAAATCGCAGTAGCGATTTGGCAGATGAAGACAGCAGCGCACAAAGCTTAGCAAAAGATGCACGATTATTTTCGTCGGCACCAAAGCATTTTCCCGGAAGAGCTGACGTCAAATTGCCGGCCAGCCCCAAGGATGAGCTGCGAGCCATCATGAGCGACCTGAGTATCCCCATCGAGACGCCTGCCGTGAGCATGACGCAGGATGACATGAAGACTAAGCTTGCGTCCAGCAATCCGGCGAAGCTGTATCAGATGTTCTTGGAAGTCACTGGCTTGAAGCAGTCATGGGAGAGCATTGTGACAACTGTGACTGAAATCAAGTCAACCTCCAAGGCATTCAAGCCATACAAAGCAGAACTGCAACAACGCAAGGCTGATATGGACCGGGCTAGGACACTTTGTAACAGCTTTGAACGGGTGTGTTGCGAAGGCGCCTGCAAAGCACAAGCCGTGGACCAGGATGCAGCGGTCGATCATCCCGTTCAGAGCCTGTGCAATCAGGCCGCTAAACTCAAGGCAGTCATTTCAAGGTAAGCATACCTGCTGGCCCCACCCACCCAGGGGGGACACACCTGAAGCTGCCCACAGGGGTGCACCTGCACAAATTGCAACTAACTTCACTGCACCCACCACAGAGTCCGACACGCTCTCAAGGAGCTCGAATTGCGTGCTGCGTCCCACTTGAGATGTCATAGGGCATCATGTGGCGGCGATGTATGCACTGATGCCGAAAAATGGTTGGACAATAGTCTATATTGTTACACTTCGCAAGTCAAGGCGTGCTGGTCCATCAGCCCTGGAGGGGGGCGTTGCAATCATGCGACCGTGGTCAACCACCCTAAACAGAGTGGAATGCAAGCAAATAGCATTTTGTGTTAAGCTTGTGCGATAACTTTGTCACCAGCGCAAGTTTCCAACTTGCTTTAGCTGATTCGGCAACACAGAGGAGCTGCAAAATGTCCAGTCGAAAGCGTGGTCGCAGGAGCGATTTGGTTGATGACTCAGATGACGACGACGCACGCGACTCAGCCGTTGCATCGTCATCACTTGCAGCATTGCCACCGAAGATTGTGGGGGGCGGCAGAGAAAGCTTGCCAGCTGGTGCTGCCTCGGGAGCAGGATCCGAAGATGAGGCGGCTGCTGCCGGCAGGACTCTGCAGGCAGTCAATGCATCTGACCAGGACAGAATTGTCGCTGGCATGGTGGAGCGTATCGAGTTAGTCAACTTCTTGGTCCATTCCAAGTTCTCTATTGACCTGCATAGGCATTGCAACTTCATTGTGGGGCGAAATGGATCAGGTGAGTGCAAGCAATTTCCGCAACCGGCGCACATTTTTTGAATGTAGCCCATCAAGTATGGCGGGCTATTCGTGCCAGCCACTGGCATATATATAGTTCAATTGTGCATTTGACGAGGTTTCGCATGCTTTTTGTGTCGCAGGCAAGTCTTCCATCATGGGAGCCATCATGGTGGCGTTTGGAGCGCCCGCTGGCAAAGTGCGCTCAAAAGCTAAGAGCTACACTGAATTTATCAAGCGAGGCACCCGCACTGCCCAAGTGACGGTCACCATCAATAACACTGGTATGGAACCACTGCATGGTCGCGCTCAGCTGGCACATTTTGATTGCTGTCATTCGCAGGGGACGATGCCTTCTATCCTGGAGCATACGGCAACAAAATCATCATCACACGCAAGCTGCACGAGTGAGTGGGCACGGCTGTACTGCACGCACTCAGTCACACAAATGGCCTGCTTGGTGCAGTACTGGACATGTGGACCTGCAGGTCAGCGGCGTGAAGCGGCTGCCGGAGGGGGGCTTCCACCGTGCCACCCGCCCCAAGGATGAGCTGCGAGCCATCATGAGCGACCTGAGTATCCCCATCGAGACGCCTGCCGTGAGCATGACGCAGGATGACATGAAGACTAAGCTTGCGTCCAGCAATCCGGCGAAGCTGTATCAGATGTTCTTGGAAGTCACTGGCTTGAAGCAGTCATGGGAGAGCATTGTGACAACTGTGACTGAAATCAAGTCAACCTCCAAGGCATATAAAGCATGTGAGGATGAACTGCAACAACGCAAGGATGCCATGGACAAGACTAAGCGGCTGTGTGAAGGGATTGAAAAGGTGCGTTGGACCACCCCCGGCTGCTTGATTTGAGTGCTATGTGCCGCAGACCACATTGACGTGTGAGCCTGCTTGCAGTTTTCGCTGATGGAGGGCGAAATCGAGGATGCCTCGCGAGTCGTGGATGTGGCCAACATGATTCAGTCCCACGAGAAGGAAATTGCGGCTGCATCTGCTCAGGTTGCAGACCAAGAGAAACGCAAGAAGGCCTTGACCGAAAGAGTGGAGAAGGTTTTTCAAGATGTCGACAAACTCAATGTGGACTTCATGGCACTGCAGTACGTACATCTGAGCAGCGTGCTTGTGTGCATAGTTTGCTTAGCGTTTTTGTTCACTTGCAGACAGAAAGCAGAGGAAAATGCCTCGCAATTCACCAGCAACACACATGCCCTGGGCCAGCTGTCCAGTCAAAGCGGCGAGCTGCAGCAGCGCATCCACGTGGTGCAGACCAAGGTGGCTGACAAGCAGCTGGAGGTGGATGAGGCCTCAAAATCGGTGCTTGTGACAAAGGAGCAGATCCAGGCAGCCGAAGCGGAAGTGAAGGCCTCCACGGAGTACGACGAGCAGATGCAGCAATTCGAGGCGGAGTTGCAGGCACGAGTGGCGGAAATCCGAGAGATCGTACGTATGACCCTTATGGGCTACGCAGATGTGCAGCGTGTATTCACATATGTTGACACTTTGCAACTGTGCGCTACTCGCAGCACAAAAGCTCAGTTGCCGCCGGTATGGAAGAAGTGGAAGCCATCGATCAAAGTGCAGCCGCCGATCGTACCCTCCAGATCCTGCGTAACGAAGCCGCTGAGCTGCAGGGTGAAGTTGCAAAGTAAGCATTCCCCCATGTCGCCTTCTCGCAACCAGCTTGCTTACCGCCATCCCGCCACAGAGCCCAGCAGGCGCTCCAAGACCTTGAAGACCGCGCCGCAGGCCGTGTGAGCAACCCCGGGGCATCCCGTGGCGCTGCCATGCGTGCTCATGCCCAAAGCTCCTCAGACCCCCGTCTCGGTGGCTTCAAATCGCAAGTCAAGGCGTGCTACTACGCGATCCAAAGCAACAAGGACAAATTCAAGGTGCTGCCTGTGGGGCCGCTTGGCATGGAGGTGTCTGTGGATGACAAGCACAGCAAGTGGTGCGTGACATGACTGCTTCTGCCCTGCATTGACTGCACACTTCCCCGCCGTCATCTGTCAAATCCCGTGTGCAGGACCTCGGCTGTGGAAGGCATCCTATCCCACAACTGCAGCATTTTCCTTGTGAACGACAGAGCTGACGCCGATGTACTGTCCTCCATCTTGCCCCAGAGTGGCGTGACGTACAGCATTTACCCCCGCTCAGCTGTGTACGTTCTCGGTCTCCCCCGCATGCGCTCAGATGGATGCGTGCACTGTGAGCACATACCTCCGCTGCAGGTCCAAGATCGATTTTACCCAGGCCGTGGACAGTCAGAGCCTAGCAGCCATCACCCAGATCAAGGATGACTGGGCCCGTGCATTCATCTATGACAACACAGTGCTGCTGCAGTCGGTAAGTCACCAGCCACCTTCTGCCCCCCCCTGCACCCGCAAACCTCCCGTGCCCTGTGCAGCTCCGAGTGCAAGACGACGCAGAAGCGTTGAATATTGCAGACAAGGGTCTGAACCCCCCCAACCTGCCATGGGTCGTCAGCCACACCACCCGCCGCAAGATGGAAGGCACTGGCCTGCGCGCGATGACCCTCCCACGGGCGCAAGGAATGGTGCAGGTATCCTTGGCAAGCCGTATCAAGCAGTCGAAGCAGGGGCTTGAGCAATTGATGGCGCAGCAACAAATAGTACGTGCATTGCAATGGTCAGCGGGTGTTTTATGGCCGTATTACCGACATGCGCTTTGTTTTGCAGGTGCTTGGACGCCAGGCCGATGCTGACAAGGCTGTCAAGCAAGCAACTTTGACGAAGCGCAAATGTCAGGGCGCCCTTGATGCAGTGAGGCAGCAGCTCGGAAGTAAAAAGACCGCTTTGGAGGCATTCGAAGCAATGGTGGGTGCATATGCTGCTCGAATCGTCGTCGCCGATTTTGTCAAACCACACACTGATTGCAGGAGAAACCAAAGCAGCCGGAGAAGGTGCAGGAAATGCAAGACAAAATAGATTCTCTGAAATCTCGATTGATGGGTCGACAAGCAACGCTGCAGAAGAGTCAAGACACTGCTGCTGCCCTAGCTGCCAAGCTCAGGGAGCTCACAGCCCAGCTGCAGACGTGCGAAGCTGAGCAGAAGCGAATCAGCAAAGCGTGCGATGCCATCAAGAAGGGTGCCGTCGAGGAACAAATGGCCAAAAAGAATGAGCGCATCCAAGAAATGACAGCCAAGTCGGACAAAATCATCGAGAAACTCACAGAGGCTGAGGCAGATTTGAATGCTGCCAAGCTGGACGTTGCACAGGCTCGAGCAGCCCTGGACGAGGAGCTGCATGAGTACCAAAGCAGTGTGCAGTGGGACAGCGACCGCATGGAGGTCGCTAAGGATGCAACTGTGGCGCAGGCACAGCAGCAGCTGGAGGTGCTGCGATTGCGCCGTGACGACCTGCAGCAGAAAATGGAGCAGGAGGGTGTGGACTTGCAGACTCTGCACGAGGAGCTGTCTAAAAAGGAAGCTGAGTACAAGGCAGTGTACACCAAATTCAATAGTCTGGCTGAGATTCTGCAGTCGCTGCGCCTGCAGACTGCCCAGCGCCGCGATGCATGGAACCGAGTTCGTGCCCGCGGCACCGCCAAAATGGCATCCAGCTTCACCTCGTACATGCGGCGAAAAGGGCACTTCGGCACCATCCAGTTCCGAGCTGATAGTGAGCATGGGGACCCCACGATCGGTGATATGGTGGTGCAGGTCGCGCCAGACGTGCACTCCCGCCGAGACACCAACGTGGCGGAGCTCACTCAGGCTGTGGACGCTTCGCAATCGGAGAGCGTGCAGAGCTCAAGCTACGCAGACTTAGGGTCGCTGTCTGGAGGAGAGAAGAGTTTCGCCATGGTGTCTCTGCTGTCTGCTCTGTGGGATGCTGTGGATGTGCCCTTCGCTATGCTGGACGAGTTTGATGTGTTTATGGACGAGGCCACTCGTCGCTCTGCCATGGTGGCACTGCTGCGAAATGCGCGTGAATTCCGTGGCAGCCGGCAGTTCATCTTCATCACGCCGCACGACATATCGTCGGCTGTGCAGGGCTCGGATGACTTTGTGCAGGTATTCCGACTGCGGGCTGTGGAGCCCCTGGAATTCGAGTGAAGTTTAGGGGGCGTGCCGCCAGCGATTTGGGGACCTGAGGACCTCATCTGTGTGAAATTCATTTGTTGCTGCAACATCACAAAGCACCTCTCTTGCACAATTGGCTCTCATGACATGCGCCGTTGAGCCAGGCTACGGCGCTGGGTGACACTGAGACCCCCCTTCATGCTATTGGCCAGCTTTTTCTGGGCTGCGAAATACGCGACGCTGTCGGGATCCTCGCCCACGATGCGCTCGAACTCCATGCGCTCAAACGCTTCACCGTCATCCAGCACATCGCCATGTTCATTTCGAAGGGCCCCTCGAGGCGCTGAAGCCCCCCTGCCCAGCAAGGCTGCAGCCGTTGCGGCTGTGGCATGCATGTCCCTCGCTGACATGGTGGAGCCCCCCCTGCCAGGGGAACCCTTACGCACACTTTTACTGGGGGAGGTCCATGTGCTTTGCAGGGGGGGTGCCACCGACGCGTCCCCCCCAAAGCCCACAGTGCCCCCCCCTGGACTCCGCAGGGGGGAGGGTGCCGGAGACGAGAATATCCCACTGCCAGCCAGCATGCCAGACCCCATGTGGCCGCCGTAGCTGTCCTCAAACCACGCTTCAAAAGCGTGCACCAGAACCTGCTTTGCTTGCATCAGCTCCCTCGCCGCTGCGTCGGCTTCACCCTGCCGCTGCTTCAGCTCCCCATATGCCCCCTTGTAGGCGCGCTTGGCGTCTGTCAGCTCACTGCGCAGGCGGAACTCCTCCTCGTCCACAATCACCTCCCCGGTTTCGTCCACAGGCACACCGGAGCGCTCCGCTTCCGCTCGTCTCCGCTCCACCCCTGCGCTGAGCTGGTCGATGCTGCGCTTGTGTGCGTTCACTGTGCGTCCTACCGCCTTGAACTGCGCCTTGGCATGGCGGTGTGCCTCATACGCCTCTGCCACTGCCCCCGCCATGCCGTGCCCAGGGCCCTCTGCTGAGCGGTACCACCCCCATGCCTCGTCCCGTGATTGGGCGGAGTCTGCAGCCCCCCCCTCCTCGGATGCCTTTCCCTCCCCGTGGCGCCGGGGGGTGTTGCTGCCGCCAGCGGTGCCTGCGAGCGCGGAGTCCTCTGCCGCCTGAGCCCTGCGCTGTGTGGCCAGGAGGCGGGACGCGTGCATGTCGTCGGGACGGGAGCCAGGGGGGGCTAAACCCAATCCGACCCCCCCTCCAGTTGAAGACAGCTCCCCCACCAACTCCCCAGAAATGTTGTTGTCCCCCCTGTCAGCTGCACCGTCAGTGCTGTCCACAGCATACCCCCCCGCAGCAGAGGGGGCCCGA
>Ga0307982_1003543_pt1 | contig 12445 bp, 8 predicted proteins | sample OrgLakmetagen989_FD_201847 | JGI IMG/M metagenome (GOLD analysis project Ga0307982, IMG submission 201847) | Saline water microbial communities from Organic Lake, Antarctica - #989 | ecosystem: Environmental > Aquatic > Non-marine Saline and Alkaline > Saline | place: Antarctica: Organic Lake... | reverse complement strand
CCACACAACCACAGAGCCACGGTCACACATGGCCAGGTCTAGTCTAGTTGATACTCCCCCAATAACAAAGAAAAACAAGTGCACAGTAGCCACAAGGGCACATAAAGTGATAAGTGATAAAGAATACACTTATGCTGCTTATGCGCCAGAAAATTTGCTCCAGAAGGTCAATGTAGGCCTCAACTGGTGTCACATGGCCAAGGACATAGCGCATAGCGAACGAAATGTTAAGAGGATCCTATCTGCCTGTTAGCCTTCAACTGTAATAGTAATTCCGGCCCCTCGGGGCCCAAACCAAAATCCAATTGACTGCAAATTACACATTACATAGAAGGCAATATCAGCTAGCTGGCTGCCTGCTACAACTTCAAATGGCGCAGGACCGCGCTGGCTAGTTGGTGCTCGTCACGAAAGTGCTTTTGGACATTGGCAAACCGCAGCTACGGCCGCCCCGGTGCTAACTGTAGTACGAGCTACGAGAGAACGAGAGGTACTAAAGCAGGTAACCTATATATTTTTGTATACCACACTAGAGCATTATCTGTTCGTCTGTTGGTTTGTTGGTGGACACGACGAGGGAGTTGTCCGTGATAGTTTGGCGTTGGCTATGAAGAAGTCCCGCGTGGACACCAGCGGGGGCGATGGCGGGTGAGTACTTCGCTCATGTCTATAGAATACCTTTGAGTGACTTTATAGTGCGCGTGGAACTTATGCCATAAGTCCCTGAAGTCATTTGTCACGATGGGCTTGAGGCCTGAGAATTGCGCTAAACATCGCCTTGCTGTCTTTATCTACCTTTTTTACGTTGTATTGGGGTATACCTTACAGCTGGAGCCTACGCTACTCACCAGCTCAAGCGGGCATTCCGGACTACGATTCTACGACGGACAAGAACGTCCCTCTTGCTAAGACCGAGCGCTTTCGCAAGCACTTGGTACGCACTGCCCTTAGCTTACCTATGTTTCAACCGTGCTGCGTGATAGCACGGCGTGAGGAATTTGACAGAATTAAGCGCCGTAAATCTCATCGATAGATTCAAAAGAAATAAAAGTTCAGCTAATGCCTCAACTTTTAATCTAAATTTCTTTCTGTCGATGTTTATTTCTGCACTCGTTGCATTCCTAAAGCGCGAGATTCGCAAGGCAGCCCAGGCTGAAGGCGCGGGCGGCTCGGGCAAGTACTTGCGGTCTCGTTCCGCAGGCGGCGGCAACAGCAACAGCAACTCACTGAAAGAGCTGAGCAATCTGCACCCACCAGGCAGCATGCGGCCGATGGACAGCCTGCTGCTCGCAGAAGAGTCCGGGCCGGGAGGACGATCGTCGAAAAGGCAACTGCTCGCGAGCCCATCTAAGCAGCCTCAGGCACAGCACACGCCGAGCGGCGGCATGACCATAGCCCCCGACCCAAAGCTGACGTATGGCCGCGACGACACAGGAGCGCCCGAGCAGGAGCTGGAAGTGCTCAAAGCGATTCTGTTGCGGGAAGGCTACTTGCACCGCATCGCCGAAACGGCTGCGTCGAAAGAGGCCACCAAAACGGTGCCCACTGCGCTCCCCGACTTGCTCGACTTGTGCCGCATTGCGACCGTGGAAGTCGTGGAAGCGATTGCCAAGTGGCGGCAAGCGCAGCCCGGAAAGTCCACCTTACCCTTTGACTGGAACGGCATCAATTACTTGCTGAAAATTCCTTCGGATTTGGACTTTCTGGCTGAGAACCGCCCTTTGGTGGCGTGGTTAGGCTTCGAAGTGACGCGGAACCCGTTCATAGTGCCCTTGCCCCTCGAGCACGGCGCCAAGCAAGCGTTGAAAGCGAGCCGCAAAGCAGAGCGCCAGAACAACAAAAGCGGCGCAGGTGAAAGCAGTAGTGGGAGTGGCGTGGAAGGTTTCACTCCGCTCGGGACCTCCGGGAACGTCACGGTGAAGTACCAAGGCGGTCACGGTGGCACCGACGACGACGACCCGCAAGCGGCAACGGCCACACCGGTGAAAGGAGGCGGAAAGAAGCCGGTAGGCCACGGCAGCGGTGCAGGGGCCCCGTATTTTATGGCTGTGGTGAACGACCAGACGGTGGCGCCGCCAGTGGCCGGAGGTGCCAAAATTGGTGGGGTCAACGCGAGCCCTGGGGGGGCGACACAACCTTTGGCCACTGGCGGCGGGGACACCCCCAGCAAGGGAGGCGTGGGGTTTACGGTTACCGCACGGGCCACGCACCCCTCCAAGGAGCTGTCGGCGTCGCAAGTAGGGGACGGGGACCTGAAGCGCGTGCGGTCGGCGGAGGCTCTCATTTTGTCGGAAGAACAGCGCAAGGGGATCTGGCGCCGGGCTCCGGACGGCAGTGGGCGGTTGGTTCCCGCGTCGGCTGCGGATGCGCAGCGCTTCTTGCAAGGCTTGGCTGTAGACGACTACCGCCCCGCGGTAAGGATAATAATTTAGATACTATGATGAAAATATAAGAGTGAGAACCTGCAAAAAGTCGTACAAGGTTGGGAGAAGATCTTGACGGTTTATTTTTTCTGCACCAATGTTGCAGCGTGGCCACTCACCTCTGCGCCTATGTTTTTAGTTCGCTTTTTTTCTTGGCCATTCCCTCCTTCAGGTGGACCCAGCGCACGGGCCCGGCCACTTGGCGCCCTTTGCCGAAAGCGGCGGCATGGGCCTCGCTAAACGCGACCCCAACGGCTTTCTGGTGGAGGCGCCGCCGCTGCGGTCGGGGGCCGAGCAGGAGCGCGTGGACGAGCGAAAAGACCGAGCCCAGCGGAGCGGAGGCGCTCTGCCAGCTCTCGGCGGTAGTCGAGGAGGAGGAGGCCAGGGTGGTCTAGACGGCGCTAGCGACGACGACGACGACCCTCCAGGAGGCGGCGGACGAGGAGGCACAGGAGGCGAAGGGGTGGTACCCGGCAAAGCCCGGGGCCAACGGTCAGGCGGCGAGTTAGGGCCCATTACCGTGGCCTCTACGCAAGGGCGGCGCAAAGCGCCAGTGCGACGCGCGAAAGGCGCTCGGCTCGACGAAGAGCTCGGGCGAAAACGAATCGAAACCGCGCGCTTGGCGAACGAGCTCGAGGCCATGGAGCAAACCTTAGCGGAAGCCGAGAAGGAGCTGGCGGCTCTGGCGGAGGCTGCCTCCGGAGACAGCACCGCCAAAGAGTCAGCAGCCACCACGGCCATCCAGGCGGGGGCCCGAGGCGTGAGCGGGCGCACGCGCGCGGCCGAGCTGGCCCGGCTTCGGGACGCGGTAGTGACCATGCGCTCGGAAGCCGAGCGGCGCCGGGACGAGCTGGCCGCGCGGCAGCGCGAGCTGACCACCAAGGAAGAGCTCCACGCGTACTACAAGCAGCACCAGAAGCGCGAAGCGGACCGGGTGCGCGCGGCCGCCCTGGAGCGGAAGCGCCGCCTGCTGGAAGAAGGCGAGGTGCTCCCCGAAGACGAGGAAAACGCCGCGACCCTCGAGGACGCATCCGCGTGCAGCATTCAGAAAATCGCCAGGGGGCGCGCGGCGCGGCACCACGCGCGCGCGCTCAAAGCCAGCTACGCGCGGGCGGCCACCCTGATTCAAGCGGGGGCGCGGGGCATGTTCCACCGGCGGCTGGTCAGGCTGGTGCGGCGGCGGCTCCAGGCCGTGGTGCGGGTGCAAACGGCGGCCCGAGGGCGGATTGCGCGGGTCTACTGCAAACGTGCGGCTGCGCAACGGGCCCAAGAGCGCGCTGCGTCGGAGATTGCGCGGGTGTACCGCGGGCTGAGCGGCCGGATTCGCCACGCGCGGAAGCGCATGCTGGTGGAGGCCGCGAAAGGCGCGAGTTTAGTGGTGGGCGTGAAGCACTTGTTTCCCGATGACCTCAAGGAGCTGGCGGAAACCATTGCCAAGCCGTTGGTAGATGCGACCTTGCCGTTCCCGCCCGCGGCAGTGCTCGGCCTGGTGCGAATCTTGGTGTGCATCTTGCAGTCGGAGAAACGGGGCGATACCGTAGGCTCCATCAGTGCCATTGGAGTCAAACAGCAGCGTTCTCTGGGAGCTCTGTCGTTGGGGTGGGAAGACGCGATGCGAGTCTTGCGGCGCGCGCAACGCACCCTCCGGCAGTGCCGCGCCTTAGCCGCGGGCCCTTCCAACCGAAGGCCTCGCCTGCTGTACTTGCCGCGGGAAGCCCTGGAGCTCATGGCAGCGTACGGCGACGACCCTGCCATGCAAGTGGCGGCCATGCGGCGGATTGGGCCGGGCGCGAAAGCAGCAGCGCACCTGTTGGCGTGGGCCAAGGACTTGGTGGCGGTGCACGACTTGCAGCGGCACTTTCTCGACGATTTGGGCGACGTGATGCCGGGGTGGCTGGCGCGGCAGCGAAAGCGGCACGCCGCGCGGCGCAACGTACTGGTTCGGCTCGCGATTTTGGACCGGGGCGTCGCGGTGGCCAGCGACTGCATCACGGCCTGCAAAGAAAGCGGGGACGCGTGGGGCCACGCAGGCGGGGCGCGCGACGACCTCGCGGCGCTGAAGCAGATGGCGCAGCGGGAGCTCGAGCAGGGGGACGCAGAAGCGGAGCTGTGCCGCGCCAAAGAAGAAGACGAGGCCAAGCGCAACTTGGTGAAGGACCAAGAGTCGGTGGAATTCGAAGCGCGGAATTTGTCGGCCCTGAAACAAGAGTACGCCGAGAAGCGGGAGCGCGCGGCGCGGGGCGGGAAAGCCGAAGAGCTCCTGTTGCCGCGGCTGCTGGCCGGCATTCAAACCACGACGGTGCAAGTGAAGGAAATGGAGACACGGCTTAAGTTGGCGCACGTGCGGCAGGGCAAGGACGCCGCCAAGCGCCGGGAATGGTTCGAGCACCCCCACGAGGTAGCCGCATGTGTGCGCGCGAGTGTTGTATTATACGTCTTATCATATGGACTCTTTGAGTTCAATGCTTTTTGGGGGGCATCGTACCTTCACTCAATCATAATGTCAAGGTGCAATGCCTGGCTTTTGGATGCCTTATTGTGCTAATTGAATTCTTCGTCGTTCGAATTTTGTGCACAGGTGCGCTTCAAAGCGGCCCTCTTAGGCGAAGCGGATGCCCTCTTGCGCATTGCCACTAACGAGCGGAAGTTCCTCGTGGATGCTGCTGGGGGCGAAGCCTACGTGGGGGGGTTGCGCGGGAAGGCCGCCGGCGACATGGCCGCGGCTACTGCGAGGCTGGAAGCGGCACAAGCGCGCAAAGACGAGTGCCAAGTGGCGTTCGACATCGCCAACAAGCAGTTCGAGCAGGAGCTCTTGACCTTGTTTGAAGACGAGCGACGGCGGGAAGCCGAGCCTGGTGGCTGGGCGAAAGCGTCTCCCGAAGAGCTCCTAGAAGACGCCGTCGAAGACGACCTCGAAGCGCTAGCCGAAGCCGATCGAAAGCGGTTCTTCGTCACCAAAGAATTGTTAGAAGTGGCGCCCACCCGCCCGCGGCCCCTGTTGATCTGCTTGAGCCGGGATTTGAGCGCGATGGCCAAGCAGCAGTGCTTGAGCTACTTGACCACCAGTCTGCCGGGGATGTTCGTGCACGTGCGGTCCAATTTGCACCATGGGGCGGACGTGGGCGCGCTCCAACGGATCTTGTCGACGGGGCAAAGCATCGTGTGTGAAGTGGACCCGGGCGGCAGCGCGGCGCAGCGGAACGCATTTATCAACGCGGTACACATACATGAATGTATTCGAGAACAAGAAGGAGGAAAATTTGTGTTCTTGGTGCACGATAGAGCCTTGAGGGGGCGAAAGAATATAAAATGTTAGTGAAGTACACCAAAAGATGATCATAATATTTCTTCGTGGACTTACGCCGTATCTACTTTTCTCTTTACCTGTGTTTTCGTCATCTTGGCGTGGTTCCCAGATTCAAGTGGCGAAGCGAGCGCTGGTGCCGAGCCCCTTCTGTGTACTGGCCCTCGGCGACCCTCGCAACCGCTGTGGGGAGCTGGGGATCGATTACTTGGGCTGCGCGGAAGATGACTTGCGCGCCCTTGCCGACGGCCGAATGAAGCGCACGCTCCAGGTATGGTTTTTGAAACTATGGAGTAGGGGAGGGGGCCATAGGGTATTGTTTGAAGTCGATGGAGGAGACCAGATTGTGCGCAACCTTGAGTCTTTTACCACTGCTGCTGATGTTGGATGTGTCGAACATTTTGGAAATATACTCTGCCCACTTTCCATGCAACAGGCAGCTGCTGAAGCCGTGCACGGGTTGGGAGGTTCTACCGACGCCCTCGCAGCTTTAGAATCCTTAGGCAGCTTGGGTGAGCCGCCGTCTCGGGCTCATGCAGTGGTCTTAGAAGCCGCAGTGATCTTGATGACCCCAACCAACCGGTTTCGGGGCCCTTCAGAAGCTGTTGCGGGAATGGCGTGGGCGGCGTGCCGTTTGCTCTTGGCGGATCCCGTGGAGTTCGTGCAGCGCTTGCGAGAGGTAAATGGAACAATGCCTTGCCACGTAAACAATTGAAGAGGAGGTTGGAAATGAGTAGATGAGGGAGATATTTGGGAATGCTTTACCTTTTTGAACTTGAGGTCAAGATGGATCAAGGCGGTAGAGTCAAAGATTTACCTGGAGTGTAATATCATTTGTTTCTTACAGTCAAACCGTTTGCGTAATTCGTCGTCTCTCCTCTTGGCGTTGCATTCGAATCAGGTGGACCCTTATACCATCCCCGCAGCCAACCTCGATGTCTTGCACGCGTACATTGGTGCGCAGCCCTCCGTGCAGCGCGGGCAAAACCAGTCAGGTAGCAACAATGGGGCGCCTCAGGGCAACAGCAACGGCGGCAGTGGGAGCAGCAGCGCGAGCGTTGGGGGGCTCAGCAACAGTGGGGCTTACCTCGGGAGCGGCTACGACACCGACGCCTTTGGGAGCGGAGGGCCCGGCCCTGCTGGGGACAAGCGGCGCGCGGCCGCAGCCGCCCTCTTCACGGCGTGGCCTCCTCCGGGCAGCGCGCACCGCGACATGCAGCAGTCCCCGGTCCTGGCCCGGCTGATTGCGTGGGTGGAAGCGTGCGTGTCCTTTGCCGACGAGCTCGCCACCAAAGGGGGGGGGCCAAAACCCATCACCAAGCGCACCCCACCGGGCCTGTTCTCGGCCGTGGTGAGTGTGCGCGACGCCGAAACGCGGACGGGCGAAGACAACGAGCTGAGCAACCGCGGGTGGCAAGCGGCATGCGTGGCTCTGCTCGCGCCAGCGTTAGAAGACATGCGGGTGAGGCGTTGTTGCACTGTGAACATAGATATGCGTCGAGCGATTTTGACTTGCGTTAACTTATCTTCCTCGTCTCAAAGAAATCTTGCCCACTATCTCATACATGCATGCATTTTTCACTCTGATCGCCTCTTTGCTCTCTATTTTCTTTGATATATATATATATATTAGGTGCACCGCGAAGCCGTTAAGTTGAGCGGCGTGCTGCACACCGTGAACGTCTACCGCGACTGCCACCGGGTCTTCTTCAGCGCTTACGACCCAACCACCTCTCTGAACCGGAGCACGTCGGTGTCCATCTCTCAGGTCAACAAGCTCTTGAAGCCGAACAGCATTGAAGCCTCTGAATTTGGCGCGAAAGGAGCCCCCACCACCACCGAAGCCCTTTACCATCGCCTCGTGGAGCTTCTAGCGCTAGAGCCGCTTCGGACGGTGACCTCCTCGAGCGACAAGAGCGGTGGGGCGTCCGCGACTGGTGGTACCAAAAAGCCCATGCAGTTGGTGTGCCGCCGCCGCTTGACCCTGCTGCTGCGCGAAACCCGCCGCGTCAGCGGTCACTTGGCGACCGTCACCCTGTACGAAGAAAGCCGCGGCGAATTGCGCGCGCACATGTATTTGCCGGAGTACGCGGCCGCCATCGAGCTGGACTGCGGTGGACACGCGCTCCGGGACCTGTTCCCGAAGGCCGACCCGCACTGGGAGCAGCCCCATTTGGCGAGCCAGGACGCAATGCGCTTGTTGCACCCGGTAATCATGGAGATCGAAAAAAAATCAGTGCCCTTCTTTGCGTCTTCACATGAAGTCATTTTTTCTTTTACCGTACGACTCGCCTAAACAGTAACCGTCAAATGAGCACTTTCTACTACATGTACTCAGGTGGCTGACCGCCTCGAAGTGCGCCCGTCGGCGGCCGAAGTCCGCGACATGGGGGTGGTGCCCAGACCTCCCCCTGGGCTAGACCCCGCAGGTGCCGCTACCCTAGCCCGCAGCCAGGGTTTTACGGGTGCTTTGCGGGCCCAAGGCGGGCCGGGCCGTTTGCTGTGCCGTCGCCTCTGCTACGTCAGCGGAGTCGAGCACGTGATGACCATCCGGGAGTTCGGGCGACGAGGCATGCTGCGGGTGCGGCTGTTCGAACCTTTGTCGGCAGTGGAGCGGGAGCTGCGGCTGAGCTCGACCCAGCGAGTTGCCCTTTTGGACTCCGATACCCCGGACGAGTGGCGAGTGTGGGTGCCGAAGCTCGATGCGCGGTTGAGTTTGAAAAAGCGGGCGAGTGGGGCGTTTGGGCTTCACTTGTCGCAACTGGTGGGGCGCACGGCCATGAGGCTCTCGAACTCCCCCTTGCTCGTGGGCATCCTGGTCTTCCTCGACGATGGCGACGGCACCGGCAATGGCTTGCGGATAGCATTGCAGGTGCCCTCGTCGCAGGCCGAGTTTAGTTTTACGTTAACGAGCAGCGAAGTGGGAGATTTGCTGAATTGGTATGCTACGCCAGACCCCATCAAAGATTGCCTCTGCTGCGGTGCGCCCGTGCCTCAATCGACCTCTGCGTATGGAGCGCAAAGTCCGTTCCTGGATGAAAGCGGCAACAACGGCAATAGCAAATCGCGCAAGGCCAAAGGTCGAGGAGGGCACCATGCCTTAATGATGCAGCGGCGGCAACAGCTGAAACTGTTGCTGAGCCATTTGCACTACGACGAGGGGAGCGAGCAAGTAGTGTTAGCCACCGCCGGCAGCGTGACGACCTCTACCACCAGCCGCACGGACCTCGACACGGGCAAGGTGATAGTCACCACACATGTCACTGACGTGGTAGGAGAAGCCGCTCCCATGGGTGGCTGGGTGCGGCGCTGTTCAGCCATTGCGCGCCCGTTGGACCTCGAGTCCGACCCACCACCCCCTATGGAGGGTTTTGGCAAATTGCAGCCGGCCCCGGTGCGGAGTGGCAGTTTCGAAGACGTCCAGCGCGCGCGGAAGCAGCCCAAGTGCGTCAAGCACGTGCACAAGCCAGACCACAGTGGGGCCTACGTGTGGCGCCCCTTACCGCCTCCGCCGCCGCCGTCCTCCGGTGGTGGTGGCGTTACCGGCCGCCTTACCCCCGAAGACTCGGGCGATGGCGGTAGTGGCCCTGGTAAGAGTGGCAGCGGTGGGGCCATGCCCGATGGGTACCGGCGCGTCATGGTGGAGTTCAACGATCTGGCGGTGCCCACCATTCTAGGGCCCGAGGCAGTGGTGCTGGACAAGCATGGGGACGCGGCGATGGAGGGCACTTTGCCGCCAGACGACCGAGGCGCCACGGCGCTCGCTGCGATGGACGAGGAGGGCAAGAAGGCGGCAGCTGCTGAACCGGTGAACCGCAGCGTTGCGCCCAAGCCCAAGAAGTTTGCAGTGTGGCTGGCCCCCGGCCAGTCGAATGCGTTGGCCCCCGAAGAAGGCGAGCGAGAAATGTTCAACCAAGCCGTGAAAGTCCACGTGGGGGAGATCCCGGAGTTGGCCTACGAGTCGACCATGGTGGTCAAAGTGTTCGAGTCCTTCAGCCGAGGCCTCGATCAGGTGAGCTTGCTTATTCACATTATGACTATTATGATTGTCTTAAAGGCAGACCCTGGCCTTACTTGCATTGCTTTTTGAGTCTCGCTGGTGCATTGCAGCATGGCATTGCAGCATGTGAGTGGTTGACTTGTGGTAACCGACCCTCTCGTTATATAGGTGCAACGGAGTTTGCGTTTTGCCGTGTACAACCCTGCCACTTCTTGCGCTGAGTCAGTGACCCTGGTTGGTGACGTGGCGCTCCGGGAAGCCGTCGGGGCGCAGGCTCAGCACTTGTTTGGCCCCCCGTCAGGAGGAGGCGGCGAAGGCAGCAGCAGCAGTGGGGGGCGGGAAGCAGAAATGCTGTACCATGTGGTGCGGTGGCGGATGACCCTCGTAAGCGGCATTTGGTCCGAAGATTTGGATCGCTACGAGCCCCGCGGCGAAAGGTTCACAGTAGTGGTGAAGCGGGACCGCCTCTACGCGAGCCACAAAGAAACCCCCTTGGGGGCCTCGGGTGGCCTTACAGGGGGTGGGCAGCAGCCGATTGGCGGCGACGGCGCGGCGAACATGGACAAACTCATTGACGACGCGACGAGGAGAGGCATCAAGATCTTGCGCCAAGGCGTCTCAGTGGACGGGGTGCTGCTTCACTTGACCTGCTTTGAACTGCCGGACGCCGCACAGCCCGCCGGTGCACACGCTGCTGCTGCTGACGGTGGCAGCGGTGGCGATGCCTTGGGCGAAGTGCCGTCGGCTGAATTTGGCGACGACGAGGACGATCCGTTGCCTCCGACCCTGCGGTACGTGGGCTACAACCCCAAGAACGGCCACAAGTCGCTGCTCGTGGTCCCACCGGAGGCTGTGCTGGAAGTGCTCTCGCAGAGCGGCGACGGGCGCCTCGGGGACTTGAGCCTCGCCGAAATGTTAACGAGTCGGCGAAGGCTGCAATTGGCGAAAGTGTTGGCGAAGCAGCTGCGGCTCGAATATCCCCGCAACGCTCCACCGGAACTGGTGCTGCCGTGGTCGGGCGCCAACGTGGGCTTCTTAGGGGATGTCGCGGCGCCGCGGGACGTAAACTCGAGCGCTGGACCGGACGACGATGACAACGAAGCTGAAAGCGGGCAAGGCGGGGTTGGCGGCAAGCCGGGTCTGCCTCGTAAAGGGCGCGTGGGGAAAGGGCCCTCGGGCCGCTTACCCGAAGAGCGGGTGTTTGGGCGGCAGAACCGCATCTTGCGCACCTCCATGCAGCTGTGCAAGCTCAACCTATTGGTGTCTGCGTTCCGCGTGGGCGGCGGCGCGGGCGGTGGCGGCGGCAACGACCTGAGCTTGAACTTGTATTACCCGCGCATTCAAGAGTCGTGCGAAGTGGTGGTCAGCGCGGTGCAAATGGCCGAGTCCTTGGGGCGCAGCGTGTTCGAGTTGGACCCGGGAGAGCCGCAGGCCACGGCCGTAGAATGGCTCTGCCGGCGGCTCAAAATCAGCGTCGATGACGATCCGTTGAACCCAGGAAGGAAGTACCTTCGAGCCGAGCTGGCCCCCACCTCTCAGCCGGCGTGGGTGGCCGCCTACCAGCAGCTGGACCCTTCCGTGCCGGTGGCGCCGGAGCGCGTGGAAGGCGTGCCGCTCAAGTTCGTGCCGGCCAACACCCGGGGAGACTTGGTGCTGCGCAAGGGCTGCAAGGTGAAAGGAGCTACGCTCGCGCAGCGCGGGGTGGCGGAAGTGCTGGTCAGCATTTACTCGCGGGCGCCGGGGGAAGCCGCAGGCCACGGCCTCGTGATCGAAGCGTACGACGCGTCCAGTGCGTATACGTCGGTGCTGCACGTGGCCGCGTCGGAGCTAAGGCGGCAAGTAGCGGGGCGCGACGATTTGCTCGAGCCAGACGTCGTGAAAGACACGGTGGAAAGCTTGCTGTACCGGCTTACGTTACAGCCAAGCCCCGTGGGTGGTCTAAGCTTGGGGCTCGACATTAAGCTCATGCCAAACTTGTTTGATGCATGAGGTTATGATTGCCGGTGTAATTGCAATTCGCTGAAATCCATGTGCAGCCACGTACATTGAAGTAGATGGATTTTCCTATTCAGGCTTTCTCTTATTACTATTACTGAGCGGGCTAGGGGCTTGAGACAAGAGACCAGCCCAAGATGCCAAATGCCCCATATCCAAGAAAAAAATACTTTAAATATATAATTATACGAAGAAAGTATGTGCCTGGGCAATTAATTGCTGGCCACTCCGCCAGTTGAGTTACGAGGGAAGAAACGGCCTTTGAACTCGAATGGGATCTGGAATCCTGAATGAGATATAGCGATGGGCACATGAGCACGAAACCAGCTCTTCTATATGGCCCAATGCCTAATTGAGATAGAGATAGCCCAGCCCACTAAGAGTCACTACGTACTCCCCAACCCAAAATTCGAAGCAGTGCCTCTGTCCAAACAGTGTAGCAGAGAGAGAAAAGTCTCAAACTCTTAACTTCAGGAGAAACATGACTTGGCTGAGTGCTTTATTTGCAGAAGGCAAACTAGTGAGTATTTGCTTTCAAGTCGCCCATTAACCACCAGGCACCAGGAGGTCTGGGATTGCAGTGAGTCTTCTATCAGAAGAACTCGAACTCGAACTCGAACTCGAACTAATACAAACCCAAATGACACAGAAGCCAATGCTGCGGGCAGAAGTGGGAATGCGCGTGCGTTGCGCAAACAAAGCAAGTGCGGAGTGTATCATGAG
>Ga0307982_1003542_pt1 | contig 12445 bp, 4 predicted proteins | sample OrgLakmetagen989_FD_201847 | JGI IMG/M metagenome (GOLD analysis project Ga0307982, IMG submission 201847) | Saline water microbial communities from Organic Lake, Antarctica - #989 | ecosystem: Environmental > Aquatic > Non-marine Saline and Alkaline > Saline | place: Antarctica: Organic Lake... | reverse complement strand
TCAAACGCCACGGACGCTAGTCGTGGTCGTCCTCCAGCGTTTTTCGAAACCCTCGCAAGGCCCTCCACCTTGAGAGCAAGTCGACTGCGTATACCCCGAAGAGTGCAGGTTCCGCGCTAGTGATCGTTGCCTGGCGCTTTCCCTTATTTATTTTATCTTTTTTCTCTTATTTTTTTCTGATAGACCCTCGACTCGGGAATGAATTTATTTACTACACAAGGTTATTGAATTCTCCACTGGTCATCAATTCTCTAACGTGTATTAACGTGCACTACTGAATCCTATAAATTGACGTATTCATGTCATTCGGCTTACGTATTCATGTATGCCTCTATCAATTATTTCAATCCACACAAGAGTGTTGGCAAGTTGGCAATCATAAGCCCCAGAGCGAAGCACATTATACATAATACATTCTCTAGGGCAAGAGTGAACTTAAGAGGAAAGGCTCTCGATTAATACGACTGCAGGCGAACTCTATTCCTAGAATTATCATAGACTTTTGCCAGGGCTCAAGTAGTCGAAGAATACTTGAAAGGCCAGTATGAGTGTGGTGCTCAATGCTCGCACGAAGAATACCCTTTATGTTGGCGGCCTGGAGACTGAGGTACACGAGTCCAAGAGCACTTTAGATACATGATATCAAGAAGCTTTTTGCATACACTTTGAGCTCGGTCCGTAGTTGAACATGGAATGTGTCGAGGGGCTCTCTTCCTCTTGTTCGTCCCACCTATGCTCTTTGGACTTGATCCTACTTCACTTGCTTCGCGTTATTCAGGTGACAGAGGAGCTGCTGCACGCTGCGTTTATTCCATACGGCAACATTCAAGAGGTTCAGATTCCGAGGGACTTCAAGGAGAATACCAACCGCGGGTTTGGCTTCGTCCAGTTTTATTCGGAAGAGGACGCCGCTGCTGCCATGGACAATATGGATGGGTCCGAGCTTGAGGTTAGTGAAAGGAGGAGCTGGCTTTCATCCTAGGCTGGAGAATAGATAGTTTTGGGATAGGACGAATGCGATCTAATATCTATGACAACATGGAGTAGTGCTCTTTGTCAGTTTAAAAAAATGTATAATATCAGAGGCCTCGCCCGCTCGCAGCACTTTTATCTCACTCGACCTGTCCTTCTCTTCACGGTGTTCCTGGCTCTCAATGCTAAAATCTGATTCTAGGGACGGGTGCTGCGTGTGAACATCGCGAAGCCGTTGAAGGCGAAGCTGGGGCACGCCAAGCCAGTGTGGGCGCACGACGAGTGGTTCAAGGAGTCCCTCGGGGACGACCGAGAGCTCGCAGACGCTGAAGAGGTGAGGACTGGGTTGCTGCTGTAATTGCTGCTTTTCCTGTGGCTGGTCTTTCCTGCTAGGAGGTCGCAAATTGTCAGTGCATATCATATTTTAAGGTCCGCTGAGTAGTAACAAGCACCTTGCAGCCTGCGGTGTTGTGCTGTCGTGTGCGTATATGTCACTCCTTTCCGCGATACCCCCCCTTCTTTCTCTCGTCACAGGACGCGCAAGTGTTGGCGGGCGACCAGGACCTCACTCCTATGGACAAGTCGCTGGAGGCCATGCGCGCAGCGGCCAAAGCCAAAGGGCTTTACGTGGAGTGATTTACCTACCCCTTTGCTCTAGTTGGTGCATCTTGGAGCCGAATGGGGGCGCCGTTAGAAATTTTCCATGCAATCACTTCGAAGACATGATTGAGCACCATAAGGCTTGCGTTTTTTTCTTCGCGTGATATTACATATTGGTGCCATTCCAATTATTCGTGGCTGTGTAATTGGTAACCGTTCATCCGTTTGATGCACCTCGCGTAATAGTATGTAGTATGTAGTTGAAAGTTGTTGAATTTGAGCACAACAGCGGAGTGGGAGATCAGTTTCTACAGATCCATGATCCACGATACTCCTAATTACATCAATGATACGTTATCGCCGTTGTCTTGCTGAAAGATCCCAGTCTTCGCCAAAGCCCGGTGGTCCCCTGCCCCTGCCCTGTGTGTGATATTGGTCGCCGTTTCGAATATTTAAATGAATGAAGCAGAAGAAGAACCTGAAGGCAGGCGGGAAGTTGGGAGGAAAAGGAAGTGGAAAGGAAAGAATGACATCTACTCCCGAAGGAGAAAATTGCACTGCATGGCTATGTGCAGGCAATCCTTTCTATTAAATGGATTTTGGTGATTCGTTGGTGGTTGGTGGTCGTCGTTTTTTATGTACTTACCTAAGTACGTACCTACAGTACTACAGTACAGTACAGTTCTGTTGTACATGTGCAGTAAACAAGAACATAAGGCGGACCACGGGCACAAGAAAGGACACGAACCACGGGCACAAGAAGGGCACTCATCCACGGGCATCTCAAGGCCGCGCACTGAGGTGCTAAGAACACGCGCCTACTTCTCCGCAGCAAACACATTGCTCCGAAGCCGCGCATCGCGCGGGCACCTGAACTTGCCATTCTGGAACATGATTTTAACGGGAAAAATGGCACTCTCAACTCAGTGTTCTCGTCGTACTTCGTGGATGTTTTAGCATTAGAGTGTCACCTAGAAGCGCTACCCTTTCCTACTGTCAGCTCATCGCGGCGTACATGCTTTAAAGGTTGTAAAGGCAGTTTGGATGTTTCAGAACTGTTGCCCTCTCTATCATTATCCACTGCTATGCACGCTTTCTTCGAGGCGTTAGCTTCCTCATGAGCCCCACAAAGTCACCCGGTGTCACTAAAGTTTGGAACGTTGTGCTTATTTTCTACGATTCTTTCAACAGGATGCCTTACGAAGAGTATGGCACATTTAGGCTGACAGAAATAGATGCTACTGACCTAGTTGGAAACTACAGATAACTACACCTTGACATTCGAGTTGAGAGAAACGGTAAGTGCCCTACGTAGCTACTACTGTAGCCGAATAGAATTAATACTCATAGTTGTGATAATTGTCATTTAGTCTCTGAAATAATTTTGATTGCTCTTTGCGTAGGGCGTTCACATCGTGGTCGTGGGTGCTCGCGATATCCAAGGCTGGGAACATGGACTCGAAAGGTGACGTTTCAGTTCGTATTGCCGGCGCTGTCTTCAGGGTGGGCAAAACCACAAACGATTCCGAAGCACCAGGAAAATCCGGATTAAAAGCATCTCCGCATATTCGCATCGCATTTGCACCATCGGGAGGTGCTTCAACCCCAGGCAGCAGCAGACATGGCTCAGCCAGATGCCTTGCCGCAACGCCGCCGGCGATTGGAGCACTCCTTGGCCCTGCCTGCTGTCCCAACAGTCATGTTGGAGCCTCGTCAGATCCTACTGCTATGTCAGCATTGAGAAATATCTACCAAGTTCAGGGGTCGAAACGTTTAGCTCTGCTGAGAGCGTTGCGACGGCTGTTGTTACCGGCACTGCAGTATGCAGCAGCACTAGAGCGGCAAAACAGACGCCATCTTCTATATGGACCCACGTCAGAGTCAATGTTAGAACAAACGAGCGTAGGAAGTAATGCTGTTCCATCAGCTAAAGAGGCAGCTTTAAGAGACTCTCTAATATTGCACGCCAGCGGAGACTTTACTATTGACTTGTCAAGCAACGATGGGCGCTGTCTTGCATCGCTACCAGGAGGTCTTGAGCTTCTCCGAAACATCGGCTACGCACACGCTAGTGGCGGGATGACTCCTAGACGCTCAGCAGGTGGAAGTGCTGCTCCTCTTAGGTCCATTTCAACTTTGGGTAACTCGAGTTCAAAACGTCCAGGATCTAGCCTTTCATCTGTGGCTAGCTCTAAATCGACGAATGGTAGCATGGTGTTGTCGGTCGCTGAAGTGCGTGTCGCTGCCACTCGGAGAAAGTTGAGGGCCGCCTTTTGGGGCACATCGGCTTTGTTAGATCTTTCTGTAGCTGAAGGTTCAAGTCAGCGCTTACTTAGTCCTGAGGCAACTCAAGGTGGCTGGGCAGTATGCGGTGTCGAATGGGCTTCAGAAGCACCCACTGTACTGTCCTGCGCATCAAAGCTATTTTCCGAAGATAATATCAATGGTACTACTCCCTGTTTGCGAATTGAGGCACTAATGCATGGCGGTGATTATATTTCTCGCCAGACGTTGAAGAGCAGTGCTGAGTTCATGACTCGCCTGGGATGTGCAGAACTGCCCTTGACTTCATTGCTAGCGCCAGACCCAACCTCGCACTGGGCTGCCACTGCTGCTGGAGGTGGCTTCAATTCGCATAGAGTTGGTGCAAAGTGGGTGTGGTACCGTGCTGTCTGGGCTGGCCCAGATGCACTCTTGCTTCTTGAAATGACTACTCAGCCATGGTCCATCCCGTCTCGAGGCGCTTTGAGTTCAGCAGGTGCAACTGTATCAGCAGCAAAAGTCGAAAATGGCAGGGCAAGTAAAGGCAGAAGTGGTAGCGACTCACGAAATCGAACTTCCTCGCGTCGCGCCTCCCAGCCGCATGATGAGATGCAACCGATGGAGTCAGGTCTGCAGCATTTCTTTGCACTGGCGCCTCGGGCAGGCATTGTGCGCATTGAAGCGTTAAATTTACGGTTAGCGAAGCCCTTGCGACAGTTATGCGCTCAGCATTCTGGTGCCAAGCTCTGGCTGGAGGCCTCTTTTGTTTCAGCATCTGGCGGAATAGAAAGTAGTGGTGGCACAAGCGGCACTGATCGTGTCGAACTGGGGTTGCGCAACTCAGCGGTGGTGGCAGATACACATGGCGCCAAAGACAAAAGTGGGACATTATCGCTCGTGCCGGGAGGCCACAATCCCATGGTAAAAATAGCATAAGCTCATTCACTTTTCTTCACATGCGCTGTTGCATAGCTGTATACATGTCAAATGAACAATTAATTATAGTATAGCGATGATTTCTAACTTGATCTCCCGTTCTATTGATTATTTTGTTTGCCAGCTCGAATTCGGCCCCATCTCCGACCTCGGTCTTAGCCTTGTGACCTTCACCTTACATCTCGTTGCCACCAGTAAAAACGCCTCGGCAGGTGGCGTGCATTCGATGGCCGACGTTCCTCTCGCAACAGCTACCATAGCTCTGGCAGATGTATTTAAGGATGAGGCTGATACCTGGTTGTCACTCGTATTGCCGGCAACTCTCATTGCACAGCATCAAGACGGTGCCGAATCGAGTCATTTAGCAGCGTCGCCTTTCTCGTGCGCATCGCTGCTGGTGCGAGCTTCTCCTGCAAGTGTCCCAGTGCCCACCGAAGATATCCTTAAGAGCACTTTACAAGCCCACAAAAGTGAAGCGCTGTCAAATGGAAGAGACTTGAAGGAAGTGTTGCTTCCATGGGAAGGTGAGCTTTGTTTGTTCGGTGGTGCTGAGAGTGATGGAGCTGATGACACCGCTGCATCAGCAGCTGCCTCTGTGGGGAGACAACTTGTGAATGGCTCTGAAGAACACATAGTGCAAGGCTACGACCCTTTGACTAAACCCTGGATAACTGAAGCGACTAACGAATTTCATGGGGTAGCTGGCGGCGAGGCGACTAGCCTTGCGGATCAAGCAAATTGCAGCAACCAGCCCGCCCACACGTCGGATATGCTTGTGAAAAAGAGAACAAATGAGCGACTTAATCCCCTTCGCACCCCAGCCAAAGTTTCTTCTTCAATATCTTCTTCAACACCGGCACCATGGCGAGATCAAGCACCTGTCAGCGGTCTCACTCGTGGCAGCAGCAGTGGACCGGGTCTTCTATTTGTGACACTTCAACCTCCTGTGCTTCCGCAATTACCAGAGCACATCTTGGTCCTGGAAGAATCATGTTTGCAGCCTCTTTCAAAAGGCAAACGCTCTCGTGACAGATCTCTTGACCGACGATGGACTGAAGTTGGGCGCTGCTTGTGTTTGTCTCCGGAGACCAACCTGAGTCCTGCACCAGGCTTGCATTCTGACGGAGAAGCTTTCGTAGCTGGTGTGGATTGGTCACTCAAGCGCCCCGTTGTACCATTCCTTCGTCTCCGTGCTATGATTTCTGGTGACAAAGACCAGACACTTGGAAGCGGTGCCATTGATGATGGCACTGACAAGAGAACTGAAGGTATGAGCTCACCAGTGGAAATTGTTGGACCACTGATATGGCCAGGTCATCCGATGCACCTCAGCGTGCAACTTCTTGGCTGCAATGTGGCGATAAGGCTTTGCTTCCTTTCGTTAGCAGCTTTGCCCTCTATCTGGCAACGGAAGTGCAACGACTTACTTGACGCCAAGACACACGTACGCAGTAACAGCGAGGACGAGAATGATAAAATGAACTGGGCAGTGCCACCTCTGCCTTCACGCATTGAGCGTCCTCTTCACCAATCCACGGCCATATGTCTGCGTGTCGCCCACTTTTCAGTTCTCCGACCTCCCACCATTCCACCCCACCATCGTCTCCGGCTTGCTGCTAGCTTTGACACCTCGTTCACCACCGATGCTACTCAAGATGCCAGTAAAGAAAACAGCGAATGCTGCTCGCTGACACTTGAACCGTCTTCAAACACCAGTGCACTTTGGGTGAGCGGCCAATTCCTTAATGCAGCACCAGTGCTCCAGGTGCCCCGAGACGGTATTGATGGCACACCTACACTCCACTTAAATCTTTGGCTTGAACCCATTAGTGGCTCGGGAGCCCACGAAGAAGGAACACCGAGACACCACGCTACATTTGCGCTGCCAGCTGAGGAAGAGCAATACCCTCCTCGTAAGGTCGTCACGCTCGTGGGGTCTGTAAAGTTGCCGTTGCCGGAGGAGTTGCTCTCAGGAGGTCGACCCTTTGACTCTTGGCTGCCCCTTTCATCAGCAAGCATAGCTCCTCGTAAAGTCGCGGAGTGCCGTATTGCGCTTCATGCATGGTCCTCTCGCACAACGAATCCACCAGTTAGACCAACATTGAAAGAGGTTGCAAGTGCTGCACCTAGTGGGTACTTGCGGGTGGTTGTGGCAGGAGGGCGTGGCCTCCGTCCTGTGGGGCATCTCAGCCATTCTGATTCGTTTGTTTCTCTAACCTTATTACCCCATGGTCAAGCCCAGCCTTCAAGCGAGGAAGCTTCAGCGATGCCAAAACAGCAGAAGATGGCTGTGCATACTCCTGTTGCAACGAATGGTGGCGACAGCCCTTCGTTGCGAAGTGTTCTTTATTTACCTTTGCCGTCTGAATCTCAGCAATCATTAAAGAACTTTTCGGATGCACATCATGTCGTAAAAGCACGTGTATTAAGCGCGTGCATCGCAAGTAGTGACTCAATGGCAGAAGATTCATCCGGAGGTAGTGCAACCATGGGAGAAGTTAACATTCAAGTCCCGTGGTTCGTGCTGCCACCTTCCCTTCAGCCCCCGTCATTGAGGAATAGCAACATCAGTCACAGCTTTGGAGCACGGTGCTTTCGAGGTTGGCATGCTTTAAGTAAGCCTCACCGACCTCAGGATCGCGGCTGTGGAGAGCTTGAGCTTGAAATTGACTTTGTTGCTGTCCTTGATTGCACTGAGAAACAGTGCATGGGCGTAAACGCAACGCCTTGTGCGGCACCCTCAGCCTTCCTGCTAGACGCTAGTCCTCATCCGAATCTTCTGGGAATTGCTCTGAACGGAGGTGTCAGCACCGCATCAGCTTCTCCTGCACCCACGAAATTGCTTTCTTGCCATAGCAGTGCAGAGCTGTCGAATTCTGTAGTGCCACGCGCACCCGCCTCACCCTTGAAGACATTATCCGAGCAAGGTACAACGCTGCTGGCTTCAGGGGAAGTTGACCAGCTTGAGAAGCCAAGTCTTGCCCCGATTCTGCGCCTTCGAGATGCTGGCCCATGGGGCTTGAACGAATCATCAGACATACGCCAAGGTGTATGTTTACTAGAATGGCGACCAAACAGGGAGATATTCACCGGCAGTGCAGCCGTGAAAACGGACAAGAAAGGCCAACCCGGTGCTTCTCTTGCTACTGTCGGTGAAGTGGATTCACAACTAGTGCTGCGTATGGCCAGTAGCTCAGTCCTTGATTCAGCTATTTGGTTTGAGTCATTGAAGTCCTCAAGTAGCACCAATAATCTCGGCCGCCTAGGGTTAGATGCAGCTCGAGCGATGCCAGGCTCTCGTTTGAACGCCATTATCGAGACACGGCCACGCATGGAAGAAGGAGGAGATGATCTTCATGGTAGTTCCGACAGTACTACTTCGCTCTTCGAAGGTTCATCGTGCACAGTGGCTTGGTTGCCATTGTCCATGAAGGGCACCTTGAAACTCAAACTTCTCACGTTAAAAACCAATGCTGGATGCCTGGCCAACCATTCTCTTCTCGGAGCTAAAGGCACACGAAAGTTGAGGCTTCGCGCGCGCACAGCCATCGGAGGTGCTCTCGCTTTTTCACAACGCATGCACCCTTTGACACGAAACATATTTGAGGCAGCGCTAGACTTTAACGGTGACGAAATAGGCTTGGTCATTGATGCAGCAGCAGAATTCCGGACCTGTGAACTTAGACGCGAGAAAGCCACATCTATTCCACGAGAAGCACCAGATGAGGGTGCCAATCAAGGCGTATGCCCTCAGGCAGTCGTAGAAATAAGTGCGCTGGACCAAACTACAGGCGCTTTCGATAATTGGTCGGGTAGTGGCGATCTGGCACTTGCACCACTGCTAGCAGCTGCTGCGCGTGCTGCGTCTCGTGGGATGTCTTCCCCGAGTCGACCGGCAGTTCTCCAGGTACCGCTGCGGCCCCGGGGTAAAAGTACGAACGCCTCAACTGCTGCAACAATGAAGGGTCTCTCAGGGGATGAAGATGTGAGCGCATGGGTTACTGTGGCTGCTACGTTTGAACCCACCACTGATTGTCTCGAAGACTTTTGGCGCACTGCACATGCGCGACCTTCGATTCGTGAAGCCAACTCGGTGAGATCACGTGGAGTAACAGATGGAGCACCAATTGAGGATGAGGCTAAAGGCATTTCTTCGGAAGATCACCGCACTGCTATTTTGTGTGAAGCTGACTGGTGCCTGCGCTCTGCTTTCTTTGGAGCTTTATCGCGCAACGCCACGAGCGATAACTCTAAAGAAGTTAAATCTGCTTCGACTGCCATTTCTGAAGCAGCACAGCGTCAGGAACCTCATGTGCTTGTACCTGCACTCGAGGCGCAACTCTCAGAGCTCTTTCCACCTCTTCCACCGCGAGTTGATTTGGCAAATCCAAGTGCTCCGAACCAAGCACTTTCGAAATGGCGGCAACATATTACAGCTCTCTTTGGTTTGACTACAGCTACGCCGCCACCTTCCCTATCTGTGCAGCGAGTAGCTTGGAACACTGCTGCAGCTATGACCGGAATGCTACCTTCAATGCTAAGCACTCTACGATCCATGGCAAATCGATCATCACAGGCGGATACCTCTGATGATAGTTGTGTTATTCTTTTCAGCGATTACGATGCGATTCTTAGCGCTGCGTTTGTACCTCTTGCATCGACATCTCTTCTTGATGGCCCAGATGTCTCTTCTGAAGGGATTGATGCTTCTTCTTCTCCATCTAGAGTGATTCGTTTCTCGCCCTCTACACTCGCTCGTTTCGCTGCTCGTCGCCGTGCAGACCTTGCAAGAAATTTGTGGTTTCCTCCTAGCGAGAATTCTACAATAGGTCATACGGCCAGAAAGAGTATCACAGGGACTGCGAAAGGTGATAATTCGACAGAAATGGGGTTTGATGCCACGAGCACTCAAAATTCAGAGCGTGCAGGATTGGTAGCGGAGTTGAGAGGGTTGCGACGGCGCTTGAAGAGTTTGGATTCGGTCAAATTTAGGTCTGCCAATCCTCAAGCTCAGGCTTCGATATCCTCTCCGACTTCAAGACTTGCACCGGAATTTGAACAGCTGGACGCGCTTGAAGAGACAGGGAATAGTGAAGAGAGACTAGTTTTGCGATCGCATGATGAAGTATCTGAAAGTCTGATTATTGCAGATCCACCGAACAACGCTTTAGCCTTGATCCCTCAGCCCGCTAGAGAACAAGCCCTCGTTGCGTTTGGCAATCCCACGCAGGCTTCATCAACAGACCGTTGGAGCGGTGAACAAGCAGACCTTGAAGCTGAAGTGACTCACTTGCAACAGCAGTGCGCTAAACTCGAAAGCGACCGTCGCAAAGCAGCTTTGGTGGCCGATCTGGCTTTGACCCGCAGTAGTGACATTCAAGCACGCTTAGAGCACGCCAGCGACGCTACTGCAGCTGCAGCACGAGAACGTGAAGCAATTGAGAGTGAGCTGCACCGAGCCCAGACACAGCTGAGCATCACCTCCACCGCGAAGGCACGAAAGAAAGCGCGTGAAGAAGCCGTAGTTTTGTTTCTTCGACCGGAAATTGAAGCCATGTCCGCTGAAAGCAAAGCGAGAAAAGCTGCGTCCTTAGCCAGGGAGGCCAGGGCCACTTTACTGCAAAGCTCAACAAGGCGCTGGCTCGCGAAGCGGCGCGAAGAGAAAGAAACGCAAGCTGCACATGTGCTGGGGTCAGCCCTGCGGCGGCTGATGCGACGGGCCAAACTTCACCTGGCGACCAAGCAAAGACACACTGCCGCAATTCATGTGCAGAGATTGTGCCGCGGAAGGCGAGTGCGCCGACAGTTGCCGTTGCTTTTACATCTGCTTCCCAAGTTGCAAGCGCGTTTCCGTGCCAGGCGCCTCCGCGAAGGTCGGAGCTCGGATGTTTGGAGTGCTAGCAGCACTAGCAACAACAGAAGTAGCGCAGGTTTAAGCCCACTCGCTCTCAAACGCAAGGAGAAAACGGACCAGGCGGCCGCCGCGAGAGATCGAGCTGAAAGACTGGTAAGGAAAATGAGAGACATTTTCAATCAAAAAAGAGGGAGTATCAACAGAACACCATTCATGTTTGCTTTTCTATATTCTGCATGACATCTTGAAATGTACTGATACGCACAGGTTGTGGTAGAAGCGCGAGCAGCAAGGGAGGCTCGCATGCAACAGCAGCAGGAGTCAATGATGGCGCGAGGCGAAACCAGTTTGATGAGATTGGCCGATGCCGAGACGCGCATGTGGGCGCAGATGGAGATGGAAGCGAAAGCATTGGACTCACTCGCGAAAAGAGCTGCTCTGCAACGAGATCGCTTAACGAAGGAACACAATGCTGCTTCCGAAAAGGTGCACGTGTAATCATTTTCAATCAATGCAATGGTGTATGCATATCTCACCAATTCACAATTTTCTCTTTGCTTGTATATCATCTTAAAAAACAGGTTTTAGCCGCCCAAACATCCCTTGCAACCCTCGAGAACGAATCCACCTCAGCCCACCAAAAGCTGCAGGAATCAATGGAAGCTCGAGCTGCAGAAGAAGCATCTGCTCAAGCGGCTGTAGCTGCTGCTTTGAAAGCGCATGAGGACGCTGCACAAGCGTCGACGGAAGCTGCCGCTGCACGTGAAGCAAAGATGCTGGCCGAGAAAGAAGCTGAGGAAGCAGCAAGTGCGGCCAAAGCAGCGAGAGAAGAGGCTCAGCTTGCCTTAGAAGAGTCTGCGAGGCGGCGGAAAGCCATTATTCAGGCGGAAGAGGCTGCGCGTGTAGCAGAAGCGTCCCGGGCAGAAGCAGCAGCATCGAGTCGAGCTCAGAATGAGATGTTGTTGGCAAGGCAAGAAGCACTACTGGAGCAACAACAAAAGCAATTGTCTTTGAACAACGAGCAACAAGAGCTATCATTGCGGCGTGCTTTTGCCGATCAAACCTCACATGCACAAGCTCAGCAATATCAAACCCAGCAGTATCACTTGCAGGTTCCTAGCAGCAACGATTATCATCAAACCAATATGCATCCTCATGCAATGGAATCTCATCAAGACCAAACCAATAATGCTGTGATATCTTCATATATGCCATCGATGTCGGCCACTGCCACGAACCATCCTACGTCCCCAGCAGCACTACGTCTAGCACATGTACAAAATGAGACGAGAAACACTTCCCCTAGTAGCCATTCTCCTGCGTCAAGTTTTGTGTCAAATTTAAATGCTGTAGCTAGAAGTGCACCATCATCTCCAACACGAGCAGCAGCAGAACCGATTAATGACTTCGCATCCGTAGGATCTAACAGCCCTCCTCTGACCGAGGACTTCAACAAGAAGGAGCAAAAGGAGAAAGTTGTCACAACGGCACTACTGCTTGATTCATTTCATAATACCACCCAAGGCAATGCTGCTTTTTCTTCTGGAGTCAATTCTGAGCAGCAATCAAGGCCCTCATTAATGAAGCAGCAGAACCAGTACGGTAAAATGTTAACCAACAATAATGATCAAGCACTGCAGAATCAGTTGCGAGTCCATGAGTCAAACTCGAGCCTTCCTTCAATCCTTTCAGAGGGAAGCGCTGTGAAAGGCGAGGCACCTTCTAGGCATTCTGCAATTGACCCCAAGACGGAGGCGGCTGCGCTTACGTGCGCCCGCACTGGAGTCGCTCTGGAGTGTGGGTGGCTCTTTAAGGCAAACC
>Ga0307982_1003541_pt1 | contig 12448 bp, 11 predicted proteins | sample OrgLakmetagen989_FD_201847 | JGI IMG/M metagenome (GOLD analysis project Ga0307982, IMG submission 201847) | Saline water microbial communities from Organic Lake, Antarctica - #989 | ecosystem: Environmental > Aquatic > Non-marine Saline and Alkaline > Saline | place: Antarctica: Organic Lake... | reverse complement strand
TTTACTCGTCTAGAATAAAATATTAAAAATTAAAATAAAAATATATCTAGAGGTTTATTTACTCGTCTAGAATAAAATATTAAAAATTAAAATAAAAATAAATATAAATATTGAAAATATATCTAGAGGTTTATTTACTCGTCTAGAATAAAATATTAAAAATTAAAATTAAAATATATCTAGAGGTTTATTTACTCGTCTAGAATAAAATATTAAAAATGAAAATAAAAATATATCTAGATGTTTATTTACTCGTCTAGAATAAAATATTAAAAATTAAAATAAAAATAAATATAAATATTGAAAAATATATCTAGAGGTTTATTTAATCTTCTAGAATAAAATATTAAAAATTAAAATAAAAATAAATATAAATATTGAAAAATATATCTAGATGTTTATTTACTCGTCTAGAATAAAATATTAAAAATTAAAATAAAAATATATCTAGAGGTTTATTTACTCGTCTAGAATAAAATATTAAAAATTAAAATTAAAATATATCTAGAGGTTTATTTATTCGTCTAGAATAAAATATTAAAAATTAAAATAAAAATAAATTGTTTTTTAAATGATTCTATACAACTTTATTATTATAAGTATTTAATAAAATATTATCATACAAATAAATTTATATATTTATAAATACAATTATACACATTTAAATAGACATTCATATACATTTATATACATTTACTATAATTTACTAATTAAAACAAAATTACAAATAATATTTAAAATTGTATTATATATAATTATAGGTATATTATATTTATAATTATATAATGGTTGAATCAGTATTAAGTTATAAATATGTTATAAATATGTTATAAATATGTTATAAATATGTTATAAATATGTTATAAATATGTTATAAATATGTTATAAATATGTTATAAATATGTTATAAATATGTTATAAATATGTTATAAATATGTTATAGATATTTTATTTTATATAAAATATATTGTTATATAAAATTGTTTTTTGTAATATAAATTACAATACATTTACAATATAATCTAGTCTGTAAAAATGTATTTTAAGTTATTTAACGATAATAAGAAATATAAATTTATAGATATTACAGAATTAAATTCAATTTATAATAAAAAAAATGTAGAAAGTTTAATTTTTACATCTTTAAAACCAAGTAAATTAAATAAACTATCAACTTTACCTAATTTATCATTATTTACTAATTTAAAATATTTAGATTGTAGTTATAACCAAATTACAACATTATCAAATTTATCTAAATGTGTTAATCTAGAAGAATTAAATTGTAGTTATAACCAAATAAAAGAATTATCTGAATTATCACAATGTATTAAGTTAGAATATTTAAATTGTTCTAATAACAATTTAACAGTTTTACCCAATTTATCTAAATGCTTTAACTTAATTGATTTAGTTTGTTTTGATAATCAAATAAAAGAATTAACAAATTTACCTAGTAATTTAGAATTAATAAGTTGTAGTAATAATAAGATAACAGAATTATCTAATTTATCAAAATTAAAAAAATTATTATGTTTACATTGTCAATTTAACAATTTGATAAAAATAAACTTAGTTGATAATTTACTATATTTAAAATGTAATAACAATTTATTAACTTTTCTTGATTTATCTAAATGTAATAATTTAAAAAAATTAAAATGTAATAATAATAGGCTAACAGAATTAACTAATTTACCTATTAATTTAGAAACTTTTAATTGCGCTTTTAATAATTTTACAACATTACCTGATATATCAAAATGTAATAAATTGAAAAAAATTAAGTTATTATAATAATTTAACTATATATACAATAAAAAAAAAATATACACAAAAAAAAGTTTAACAGAAAAAAAACTTTTTTTTTATATAAAAATTGATTTTGTTTATAATTTTTATTTTAAAAAAATAATAAATATAATTTAATACAATTTAATACAATTTAATATAATTTAATACAATTTAATATAATTTAATATAATTTAATACAATTTAATATAATTTAATACAATTTAATACAATTTAATACAATTTAATAATGCATTATAAATTACTTAAAAGTAGAAAAAATATTGTTTTTCATGATATAAATGATATTACAAAATTAAATAGTTCTACTTTGAGTAATATGATATGTTAAATATAACAGATACAAGTTTAAAAGAATTACCTGATTTATCAAGTTTAATTAATTTAGAATATTTAATTTGTGAAAAAAATAAATTGATTGTATTACCTGATTTATCTAAATGTACTAAATTACTTTCTTTAAATTGTAGTTATAATAAATTAAAGGAATTACCAGATTTATCAAAATGTGTTAATTTAGAATATTTAATTTGTGTCGAAAATAAATTGCTTGAATTACCTAATTTATCTGAATGTAAGAACTTATTTTATTTGGATTGTAAAGAAAATCAAATTAAAAACTTATATGTAAGTATTATACAATGTAAAGATTTAGAAGAATATATAAAATATAATAATTATTATAATCTAGAAGAATTAAATAATTTATTAAATTGTAAAATTAAATATTATTATTATTCTAGTATTATGAAGTATTATAATAAATGTTATTTATAATTATAATAGTATTTATTTAACTATTTTTTATTTTTATTAAATATTAGTAAATAAATTTTATAATATATAAATTTTATAATATATAAATTTTATAATATATAAATTTTATAATATATAAATTTTATAATATATAAATTTTATAATATATAAATTTTATAATATATAAATGTTATACAAAAATTAAAAATAAAATTGTTTATCTTCAATTTTTGTATAACTATAACTATAACTATAACTATAACTATAACTATAACTATATAATCACTTATAAAATAAAAATGTATTATAAATTGAATGGTTCAAGTATAAAGAATAATTTTTAAATTAAAAATTTAGATATATGTAAAGAAAAACATTTAGTTATAGAATTAGATTTATCATGTAATAAATTAAATAATCAAACATTACCTGATTTATCAAAATTTGTTAATTTAGAAAAATTAAATTGTTTTAATAATAATTTAACTAAATTACCTGATTTATCAAAGTTAAAAAAATTAAAAATATTAAATTTTGGTTATAATAAAATAAATGAATTACCATATATATTTAATATACCTACATTGGAAATGTTAATAATTAGTAATAATAATTTAACTAAATTACCTGATTTTTCACAAATGAATAAATTAAAAATATTATATTGTGAAAACAATTATTTAATTAAATTATTAAATTTACCTAAAAATTTAAAATATTTGTATTGTTATAATAATAGATTAAAAAAAATACAAAATTTATCAAAGTTAAATAAATTATATCATTTATATTGTTCTAATAATAAATTAATTAAATTACAAAATTTACCTATTAATTTAAGAGTATTAAATTATGATTCTAATTTAATTAAATTCTCTACCTTACCAATTAATTTAGATATATTTGTTTTTTCTAATAACAAATTAAATTTTATTATCGATTTTCCAAAATTATATGATTTTAACTTTTTGTCATTTATTTATAGTGATTATTATAATTTACATAAAAATATATATATATATATAACATATCAAAAATATTAAATTACCTTATAGAAAAATATTATTATCTATATTTTTCACAAAATTTACAATATATATATAATACAGAAGAACTACTAGATTATTATTGTTAATTAAATAAATTAATCTAGATGAAATAAATAAATCTAAAAATAAATAAAATAATTAATCTAGATGAAATAAATAAATAAAATAATTAATCTAGATGAAATAAATAAATAAATCTAGATGAAATAAATAAATAAAATAATTAATCTAGATAAAATAAATAAATAAATCTAGATGAAATAAATAAATCTAGATGAAATAAATAAATAAATCTAGATGAAATAAATAAATAAATCTAGATGAAATAAATAAATAAAATAATTAATCTAGATGAAATAAATAAATAAAATAATTAATCTAGATGAAATAAATAAATAAATCTAGATGAAATAAATAACATAATTAATCTAGATGAAATAAATAAAATAATTAATCTAGATGAAATAAATAAATCTAGATGAAATAAATAAATAAATCTAGATGAAATAAATAAATAAAATAATTAATCTAGATGAAATAAATAAATAAATCTAGATGAAATAAATAAATAAATCTAGATGAAATAAATAAATAAATCTAGATGAAATAAATAAAAAATAAAAAATAAAAAATAAAATTGTTTTTTTTTTATAATATATTGTATATAGAATTTATAAATATAGATTTATAATATACACGATTAATTAAAATTATTATAACAACAAAAATGATTTATTATATATTACTTAATGACGATATAAGATATTATTATGATAATATTAAAGATTTAGCTAAAATTAAAAATAAATCTTTAGTTGTAAAATTAGAGTTTGTAGCTTGTAAATTATTTAAATTAGAATTGCCTTATTTATCAGAATTTGTTAATTTAGAAGAATTATGTTGTAATTATAATAATTTTACAAAATTACCATATTTATCATGTTTATCAAATTTAATAAATTTGAATTTAAGTGATAATCAATTATCTGAATTACCTGATTTATCAAATTGTATTAATTTAATTGATTTAGATTGTTCTACTAATAATTTAATTGAATTACCTGATTTATCAAATTGTATTAATTTAATTGATTTAGATTGTTCTAATAATAATTTATTAGAATTACCTGATTTATCAAATTGTATTAATTTAAATTCATTATGTTGTCAAAAAAATAATTTAATTAAATTACCTGATTTATCAAATTGTATTAATCTAACTTATTTAAAGTGTTCTGTTAATAAATTAACTGTTTTACCAGATTTAACAAATTTAATTTATTTAGATTATTTAAATATTTGTAGTAATTATATATTTGAATTACCATTTTTACCTATTAATTTGAAAACTTTACTTTGTTCTTATAATATTAATTTAAATGAAATAACTAATTTATCTCTTAATCTAGAAACTATATACTGTACTGATAATAATTTAACAAAATTTCCTGATTTATCAAAATGTAGTAATCTTAAAAATTTTGTTTGTTATAATAACAATTTTAAAGAAATACATAAAGGCATTCTTCAATGTAATAAACTATTATATAAAAAAAAATACAACAAATACAAATATATTGATAAATTAAGTAATGTGTTAAATTATTCTATTGAAAAATATTATTATTCTGTTATTTTAAAATATTATACTAGATTATATATTTAATTACAAAAATTGTTTTTTTACATATTATTTTAATTAAGATAGTTTTTATAAATTAAAATTAATTAAATGTATTATCAATTATTTAATGATAATGAATATTATAATTTTTATTATATTAAATATATTGAAAAAATTTCTGATAAAAGTAAAGTAAAAATGTTAAATATAACTTATAGCAACATAACATTATTAAATTTATCAAAATTTATTAATTTAGAAATATTATATTGTAATAATAATAATTTAATAAATTTAAAAGGATTAACACAATGTATTAATTTAAAAGAATTATATTGTGAAAATAATAACTTAACTAACTTAAATGAATTAAATAAATTAAATAAATTATCAGTTTTATATTGTAGAAAAAATAATTTAACTGAATTACCTGATTTATCTAATTTAAATAATTTAACATATATATTATGTGATAATAATAAAATACATACATTGCCTAATAATTTAAATAATGTATCTACATTACATTGTAGTTATAATAATTTAACATATTTACCTGATTTATCAAAATGTATTAATTTAAATGATTTATATTTACATAATAATGTAATTAAAACAATAGTATTGTCAATTTTAAAATGTAAAAATTTAACTTGTTATAAAAAATATAATTTATATACACATCTAGATGAATTAACTTATTTATTAAATTTAAGTATAAAAAAATATTATTATTCTAACATTATTAAATACTATAATAACAAAATTCTATAATATTATAATATTATTCTTCTAGTATTGATAAATAATATTTGTTTTTTTATATTATAATATTATTCTTCTAGTATTGATAAATAATATTTGTTTTTTTATATTATAATTTAAATATTTATAATTTATATAATTATAAATAAATTATGTATTATAAATTAACTGATGATGAAACACAATATAATTTTTATGATATTTATAATATAAATGATAATTTTAATAATATAGATAAAAGTAATATTATAGTATTAAATTTATCTCGTTTAAATGACAGATTAATTAAATTACCCGATTTATCTGAATTTAGTAATCTAGAATATTTATATTGTAATAATATTTTATTAACTGAATTACCTGATTTAACAAATTGTATAAATTTAATTAAATTAGAATGTTATAATAATAGATTAACTAAATTACCTGATTTATCAAATTGTATTAATTTAGAAAGTTTAGATTGTAGATTAAATTTGTTAACTTATTTACCTGATTTATCAAATTGTATAAATATAATTAATTTAATATGTGATCATAATTTATTAGTTAAATTACCTGATTTGTCAAAATGTATTAATTTAAAAGTATTAGAATGTTCTTATAATAAATTAATACAATTACCTGATTTATCAAAATGTACTAATTTAATGGAAATAGATTGTTCAGATAACAAATTAAATGATTTACCTAATTTGACAAAATGTATAAATTTAATATCTTTAGATTATTGTAATAATAATAATATATCATTACCAGATTTAACACAATGTGATAATTTAAAATATTTATTTTTTTTAGATAATAAATAATAATAATAAACTAATAATAAACTAATAAATAATAATAATAAACTAATAATAAACTAATAATAAACTAATAAATAATAATAAACTAATAAATAATAATAAATTAATAATAAACTAATAAATAATAATAATAAACTAATAATAAACTAATAAATAATAATAAATTAATAATAAACTAATAAATAATAATAATAATAATAAGTTATTAAAATATTATATTTATCATTTAAAATTTAAATTGCGAATGTAATTTATTAACTAAATTATCTGATTTATCAGAATGTAAAAATCTACAGTTTTTATATATTTCTAATAATAATATTGATAATTTACATAAAAGTATTATACAATGTAAAAAATTAAAATTTTACATACCATATAAGCCATATGAACCTTTATGTCAATTAAACAATTTATTAAATTATTATATAGAAAATTATTATTATTTAAATATTATAAAACATCATAATTATTATTTTTTAACCATTTAACCATTTAACCATTTATTTAACTATTTATTTAACTATTTAACCAATTAATAATAATAATTAAATTAAATGTATTATAAATTATTTAATATATTATAAAATTTACTATATTTTCTTTCTAGAATATTTATAAAACTCTAGATTAATTTTTATTTTTCTTTCTAGAAGATTTATAAAACTTTAGATTAATTTTTTTTTCTTTCTAGAAGATTTATAAAACTTTAGATTAATTTTTATTTTTCTTTCTAGAAGATTTATAAAACTTTAGATTAATTTTTTTTTCTTTCTAGAAGATTTATAAAACTTTAGATTAATTTTTTTTTCTTTCTAGAAGATTTATAAAACTCTAGATTAATTTTTATTTTTCTTTCTAGAAGATTTATAAAACTTTAGATTAATTTTTTTTTCTTTCTAGAAGATTTATAAAACTTTAGATTAATTTTTTTTTCTTTCTAGAAGATTTATAAAACTTTATTTATTCATCTAGAACTTTATTTATTCATCTAGAACTTTATTTATTCATCTAGAACTCTAGATTAATTTTAATTTTTCTTTCTAGAAGATTTATAAAACTCTAGATTAAAAATATAAAAAGTAAAAAATAAAAAGTAAAATATAAAAAATAAAAAGTAAAAAATAAAAAGTAAAATATAAAAACAAAAATATAAAAACAAAAATATAAAATTGATTTTTCTTATAATTTATAGTGTATATATAGTATATATTTATAAAACTAAAATGTTTTATAAAGTAATTACAAAAAATGATAATAAAATATATAAATTTACTGATTTAAATGATATTACTAAAAATAAATTAATTGAATATTTAGATATATCTAATACAAAAATTGATAAATTACCTGATTTATCAAAATTAATTAATTTAAAATATTTAATTTGTCATAATAATAATTTAACTAAATTACCTAATTTGACTAATTTAAATAAACTTGAATCTTTAGATATATCAGGTAATAAATTTACATTATTACCTGATTTATCAACATTAAAAAATTTAGAAATATTTACAGTTTCAGATAATAAATTAACACAATTACCGGATTTATCTAAATGTATTAATATTAAATATATATATTGTTCTGAAAATAAATTAACAGAATTACCTGATTTATCTAAATTAGTTAATTTAGAATTATTACAATGTATTTCTAATAAATTATCAAAAATTCCTGATTTATCAAATTGTATTAATTTACATACTTTATACATTGATAATAATAATTTAACTCAATTACCTGATTTGTCAAAATTAAAGAACTTAAAGAAATTTCAAGCATCTGCAAATAAATTATTAAAAATACGTAAATTAAAACCTAAATCTAAAGTTAATGTTAAAAAAAAAATTATATCTAAAAAAAATAAATTAGAATTAGAATTTAATAATAACAATTATAAATTAATGTATCCAAGTTTAAAAAAATTTAAACAAATTAGTAAATTTAAAAAACTAGACAATTTATATTTTTATGTTAAATATAATAATTATAATTATGAAAATAGTTTAAATTATTTAAATAATTTAAAAACCGAATACTATTACTATTTATCTATTCTAAGTTATTATAATAGCTATTGCCTAGAATAAAATAATAATAATTATTTTTTTAATATTTGTTAGTTTATTGTAATATTTGTTAGTTTATTGTAATATTTGTTAGTTTATTGTAATATTTGTTAGTTTATTGTAATATTTGTTAGTTTATTGTAATATTTGTTAGTTTATTGTTTTTTAATTTAATTTATATGTTATTATTCTAGTAACTATGTATTATAAATTATGGAATAATAATAATAAAATATCAAAGCATTATTTTAATGATAATAATGAATTAATATCGATTATAGATAATAATAAAAATAATTTAATAGCTTTAAATTTAATGTGTAGAAAATTTACTAAATTACCAGATTTATCTAAATTAGTAAAATTAGAAGAATTAATTTTATATGATAATAAATTAACAAAATTACCAGATTTATCTAAATTAAAAAATTTATTAATATTAAATTGTGCGCATAATAATTTAACCGAAATACCAGATTTATCTAAATTAAGTAAAATATTTGAATTAAATATTTCATATAATAAATTAATAGAATTACCAAATTTAACAAATTGTAAAAATTTAGTTTATTTATTTTGTAGTAATAATAAATTATCTGTATTACCCAAATTATTACATTTTAAAAAATTAAAATTATTATCATTTTATAAAAATAATATACAAATTATACCTAGAAGTATTATTAAATGTAAAAATTTAGAATATTATTTAAAATATAATAAATATAAGTATCAATTTAATTTAAAATTATTTTTAAATAAAAAAATTAAATATTATTATTATATTAGCCCTATGAAATATTATACTAAAATTTACATATGTAATTTTTAATATTATATTTAAATTTTAAATTTGTAAATTTACACTTATAATTTTATAAATTTATTATTTATATTTATTAAGGATAAATTATTGATTAAAATAAATACTAAAATTATTAATATAATAAAAAAAAATTTATGTTTTATAAATCTTCTAGGTAAATTACCTAGAAGATTTAAAAATTACAAAATAAAAACATAACAAAACATAAAAAATATATTTAATAAAGATTATAATATTGAATTATTATTATTAAATAGTGTTTTATAATAATCAGAATTTACTTCAGTAATTATTGATTTTAAAGTATTTAATTGTTTTATATGAGTTTTAATTAAAATTTGTACATAATTTTTAATATGTGTTTTTATGTTTAATTCTCTTTTCTTTTTTGTATTTAAAAATTTAGTATTTTGTGTTATATTTGTTTCATTTGTTTCATTTGTTTCTATTTGTAAATTAATTTTATGTATGAAGTCTTGATTTTCAATTTTTTTTATTTGTAAATTAATTTTGTATATTAATTCTTTTGTGTTTTTAATAGATAAAAATGATTTATAATTTTTTACATCATTCTGAAATAAAATTATAGATTTTTCTTTGTCTTCATAATTATCTATTATTTTAGAATCATTAATTATATAAGTAAATATATAAGTATCAAATATATATGTATATATGTATATACATATAGTTAATAACATTTTTAATAATTCTAAAATATTATCATTATTATTTTTTTTAAAAATAAAGTTTAAATTTAAATCATTTAATTCTATTTCTAATATTATGTGAAATATTTTTATTTTAATATAGCTAATTCTATTATTAATATCTTTTGTTGAATCATTACAATATGTGTGCATATTTCCAAAAAAATCATCTTTTAATAAATTTACAATACGTTTATTTTTCGTATTTGTATTTTGTCCATAAATTTCTAATAAATTACTATTAATAGTTTTTATTATTAATAACTTATCCCATTTAGAATTAATTTTATAAATTGGATTTGTTTTTACAATCTTATTATTATTTAAAGTTACATTAGTTACATTGATTTTTTATAAAAAGGTATAAATCTTCTCCATGATTTTATTTTTAATTTAGAGGGATCACCACCTATTTTTTTATGTTTACTATATTTAGTTTTTTTTAGTTTTTTTAAAGTTTTACACTTTTTACTTTTATAATTATTTTTAGATTTATATTTTTTAATATTAGTCATTTATTATTAAATTATAAAATTTAATTTAATATAATATAATAAAAAAATTTTTATGTTTTATAAATCTTCTAGGTAATTTAAATATTAAGCATTATAAAAATAATCTTTGTAAACAAAAATTAAATATTTAATTTTTAATTAATTTTTAATTTAATATTTTTTTAAAAATAATACTATTATAAATATAATGATTGAATCTAATAAATTATCTTTATTACGTATAGCTGAAGTTCTAGGTTTAAAAAATAAAAATAGAACTTCTAAATCTAAAAAAGTTAAAAAAGATAAAAGAAAAACTAATAATAGTAATATGACTTCTAGTTTATCTAAATCTAAAAAAACTAAAAAAGATAAAAGAAAAACTAATAATAGTAATATGACTTCTAGTTTATCTAAATCTACAAAAACTAAAAAAGATAATAAAAACAAAAAAGATAATAAAAACAAAAAAGATAATAAAAACAAAAAAGATAATAAAAACAAAAAAGATACTAATATTAAAAATAAAAATAATATAATAAATATTAAAAATAAAAATAATATATTATCAAATCCATTATGTGATACATGTTTAAACATAACAAAAAATACAAAACATCATGAATTAATGATTTCATTAAATTCTGAGAATTGGAAAAATACACCTAATCATATACCATTATTAGGAAAATCTAATAAATTACAAGGTCAAGAAGTAAATATAACATTAGGTTTAACTAATGCTAATAGACTAGTTTATTATTTTGGTGCTAATAGTATTAATTCAAAAAATTCTAAACACTATCCTGAAATATATAAAAATTCTGTTAATAATGGTTTAGTTAAATTGGATAATAAAGGTAATGCATTAATTAATATTGATTGTCCTAGTACATATTTTGACGTTCCACCTAAAACAATGTTAAAAAATAATAATTCTAATAAATTACAAGGTTATATGAATCATATACATATGATAGTTTCAGATAAAAATTTAAGTAAATGGGAAGATAAAATGTATACTCAAAATGTATTATGTAAAATATCTAAATCAGAATATGATAAATATGTTAGTACATGCTCTAGAGTTATTATAAATGCTGTTGAAGATAAATATAACATAAAAGGTACTGATGGTAATATTTTATATAAAGATGCCAAAAAAATGACACCTACACAATTAAGAAATGAAGTTAAATCTATTGTTAATTTTAAAAATGCTTTATACAAAGAAATTGCCACTAAATGTGATATAACTACTGTTCCATTAATTGTTTACTGTTATGATATTAATTGTAATGCGTCTAAAGAATTAGCCAGTGAACTGTATAGAGTTGGATTTTATAATATTTTATATTATCCAAATGGATTTTTAGGTTATCATGGAAGAAAATAAAATATTACTCATTTATAAAATTCTAAATTAATTATTTTATTTTTAATTTAATTTAATTTTAATTTATTTTTATTTTTAATTTATTTTTATTTTTAATTTTATTTTTATTTTTATTTTTATTTTTGTTTCTAG
>Ga0307982_1003537_pt1 | contig 12458 bp, 7 predicted proteins | sample OrgLakmetagen989_FD_201847 | JGI IMG/M metagenome (GOLD analysis project Ga0307982, IMG submission 201847) | Saline water microbial communities from Organic Lake, Antarctica - #989 | ecosystem: Environmental > Aquatic > Non-marine Saline and Alkaline > Saline | place: Antarctica: Organic Lake... | reverse complement strand
ATCCACCTGGCTGCCCGCAGTGGTGATACTACCCCACTCAGCTGCCTCCAGCTCTGCCAGGGTGGCAGCAGCGCCCGCATCTACTTCGGGGGAGGGGTCTGCCTCGGAGCCATCAGCGCCCCCCCCGCCACCCCCCTCCACCATGGCACGCGCCACTCGCCGCAGCTTCTTCATATACGCCTTGCGTTGGTTGGCCAGGGCCATGGCCTCCCTGCGCAGGTCTGCGGAGGTGGGTGCCAGGGCCATGGCAGCTGCGATGTCCCTTGCCGCCTTGCTGTACTGGTCCATGTGCCGGTACACCTGCGCCCGCCTGTACAGGGCTTTCACCGAGTCCGGCTTGTGCTGCAGGGCTTGGTACAGGGAGGACAGTGCTTCTCTATGCTGCTTGAGCTTCAGCTGGCAGGCTGCCATGTTCAGGCAGCACAGGTAGCGGATGGTGTCCAGCTGCCCCTGCACAGCCTCCTGCTCCGGGAAGGCGTACTCATAGTACACCAGGGCCCGCTGGTACTGCTCGCGGGCACGCATGTACTGCCCTTCCCGGTATAGCATGTTGCCGATGTTCTTGAAGCGAATGCAGTTGGCCACCTGGCGCTCGCTTCGCATATCGAAAATGCGCTGCTCGTCCGAGTGGTCACTGTTGCAGCCGAAGGGCAGACGGCGAATGGCCTGACGAGCAGCAGAGTCCGCTTGAGCTTTTTTCTGTCGCAAATTGTCACTCTGCTCTTCTTCTGCCTGTGCATAAGTCCACTTCTGTGCCACGCATACTGCTCCATGCCTCGCATGCTCTTACCGTCCACTGCTCCCAAGCTTTGTACGAAGCAGTCCAGTCGTCGCCAGGCACAGTTGTCGCGGGGGCACTACCCATGGAGGGCTTTCGTACAGCCTCAAGCTGTTCTCGTATCCTATCAGCTTCCGCCATGGACGCCATGTACTGTTGAATGGATTCATCCATGTCCGACGAAACGTATCTGAAACTCTGCTGGTATCGATGGGAGTGCGTGAAGTATCGTCTTGACTGCCTGAACTACACCTGACTGTTGTAAACGCTTGCAAGCAAAATCTTTGCAACAGCTTCAGTTGTACAATGATTTGTTGAACGACCTGTCAGCCTGCAGCAACTGTACTAGACAGGCCAAATCTCGTGGGACCCCTAGTCGAGCTTTGCTGGCTTGGATGGCAGAACTTTGGGAAGCAGGCTTGCTCACCCAAACAGCTGCGTTCTCGTATTGTTTTGCTTGCTCTAGGCACTGTGCCCTTTCTTCCAGGAGAGCACACCTTCACAATTTCAAGCATGCAGGCCAGCTCTCAGCCTTCAGGAATGGCAGCTACTTCACAGCTGCACAGCCTTGTGGAGCAAGTCACGCATGCCCCAGAGGTGCGTACTGCGACAACAACACATTGCGCCTGGCTGAAATACCTTGTGCGCGCAGAGATTCTATGCAGCTGACGAGAAGCTGGCGGCTGTACTCCAATCAGTGGCCAAACTCGCATTTGACGAAGGTATGCATGCCATATTGCTTTGGCTGTTTGGGATGCCTTTACACACTCACCACGTTGCAGTGGCGAAGAATGCGCCTGACAAGCTGCCTTTTCCCGAGCTGTACGTTGATGGCTTCGATGCTGATCAGATCTGGGAGGAGCTGGAGCTTCAGGTGAGTGAAATAATTCCCCAGCAAGCGAACACCTCGAAGCACAGCCCCGCCCTGCTACAGAACAAGGCATTTCTGAAAAAGGTTGACAAGCGATTGGATGTCCTGTTATCGAAACAGGACCAGGTTGCGATGCCTGCTGCTTTGGTAGAGGTTGCAGACAAGAACCTGGCAAAGCACACTGCCCATGTTTCAAATTCCGCAAGTGCCTCGGCGTCCTCCGCGGTGTCTGCCTCTGACAGCGGCTCCGCATCAGCGAGCAACAGTGATGCAGATGAATCAGATACTGAAAGCGCTCATGGTGATGTGGGTGGGGCAGTTCCTGGGGAGGAGAACTTGGAGCAGCTGTTGGCTGATATGGAGGCATTTGATGCGGCTCACCCAGAGATGTACTCCGTGGCAAAGGATGACGATGAAGTCATTGACTACTCCAAAGCCATGAAGAGTGATTCTAGTGATCGCCAGCTGATGTATGAAGACGTGTGGGGCCCACGGCCATCTGCCGGAGTCGCCACTGGCCCAGTTGGCAGCGACAGCGACAGCGAAGCCGGCAGTGCTGCTGGTGACTTGGACGAAAATGAGGGCATTGCTGCACTGGGTGGTGCAGACAGCGACGAAGAGGATAAGGTGCTGTACAACTTGCACAAGGGCAGTGGCCTGGCTGGGGAAAGCGACGACTCGGAGAGCGAGGCGGATGATGTGGACGACGGAGGGGCGGTAGGGGCCCCCCGCTTCGGATTCGACGCCGCCTCTAGCGACAGCGGCAGCGACAGCGATAGTGACAGCGATGCTGAGGCCAAGCAGGTGCCGCAGAGCAGCTTCCAGCGCAAGCAGGCTGCCTTGGCGCAGGAGGTGGCCGAGCTGGAGACCCGCGCCGTGGACTCCAAGTCTTGGGAGCTGCGGGGCGAAGTGGGCTCCGGCGCCCGCCCCAAAAACTCCCTGCTGGAGGCCACCCTGGACATGGAGGCCCGGCGCAAGCTGGCCCCTGTGGTCACCCAGGAAGTCACCAATTCACTGGAGGAGCTCATCAAGCGCCGCATCAAGGATGAAGCGTGGGACGACGTGGAACGACGGGCCACAGACAACGAAGCCGTAGCTGCGCGCTCCAAGAAGGAGCTGCCTGACGTGAGCACAGCACAGGACCGCGCAGGGCTGGGAGACGTGTACGCCAAGGAGTACGAGAAGCGCGTTCTGGGGGTGCAGGAGGAAAGCGAAGAGAGCAAAGTAGAGGCGGAGGCAGCTGGGCTGTGGGCGGCGCTGTCCCGGTCTTTGGACGCCTTGACCAACTTCCACTTCACGCCTCTTGCGGCGGAAGCGGAGGCTGGTGGCATTGCCGTGAACAAGGACGTGGCAGCAGTGGCCATGGAGGAGGCCCTGCCCACCGCCATGAACACTGGCGCCGCTGCCGCCCCAGAGGAGGTGCACGCGCCAGCCCGGGGCTCCGGCAAGGCCGCTGGGGAGCTCAGCACACAGGAGCGTCGAGCAGCCCGGCGCGCCGCCAAGTCCCGGGGGCAGAAGCGCTCCCGGGAGGCAGACAGGGACGCCAAGCGCCTGGAGGCTGCAGACCCTGCCCGCGCCAAGATGGCTGCCGACGTCCGCATGCGCACCGCCCTGGAGCGCAACTCCAATGTGAGCCTGGAGGCGGCGCGGCGACCAGGGAGCGACAAGGGGGGGCTGGCTGGCGTGGCGGCGTCGGGACACATCAAGTCAACGGCGTTGTTTTCTGCTTTGCAGGCAGAGGCACAGAGCAAGCTGGCCGCAGCGGGCAGCAAGCTGGCGGGGCGGTCACCTGCTGGGGGTGCTGGCGGCTCAGGGGACGGCGCAGACCTGCGGCGGAGCAAGAAGAGCCGCAAGGGCAAGACAGCAGGAGGGGCGTCCAATTCAGCAGCCACCTCCATGCGGCTGTAGGCAAATACACATTGTACATTCAAGCTGACCGGCAAGCAGTGGCTGCCCACCCCTGCAGAACAGCGCCACAGAGCGACATAGGGCGCAATCACCCAGTAGCATGCTCGCACGCACGGTGCAACCTTACCCATGACGGGGCTCAGGTTCCGGTGCTACGCCAAATCCACAGCATTGTCGACTAGCCACTCCAAGGCTGCATCCAGGCCGTCGCCTTTGGAGGCGGAGGCCACAGCAAGGTGCCATGTGTGTTTGCTCAGCATAGTCTCCAGTGCCATCGCCTCTTTGAGGGTATCCACGCTGGCAGCTGCAGGCTGGTCAGCCTTGTTGGCCACAACCAGCACAGGCACGCCCTCCAACTCAGGTGCCACTACAACCGATGCAAGCTCGGCTGCTGCAGCAGCAAAGCGATCTGTATCAGCTGAATCTACTAAAAATACCAGGCCCTGCGTGCCAGCAAGGTGGTGTGACCAGTGAGGGCGCAGCTGCTCCTGGCCGCCAACATCCCAAATGTGCAGCACAGCGGCTCCATGCTTCACGGATTCCACATTCATCGCTGCAAACAACAGCATGTATGCCTGAGCAGTATAATTATATGCTTGCACTTATGCTCACTGGTTGTGGGCTCTGTGTTCACAGTTTCCCCTCTGCAAGCCTGATACAGAAACCTGCAAACAAGCAACTTTCCGGGAAGTGTCGTATGTTGAGTTCATGCAAACGCACGTAGTTTTCCCAGCACCATCCAACCCCAACAGAAGTATCCTTTTTTCATTGCGTTTCATTCTTGCCCGCATTCCACGGCTCCACCCGGCACCCATGGCAGCGTGTGAGCTGCGAGACAACGAGCACACTTGACGAAATTGCGCCACACAAACTTCCTCGCTTCAGACACGCAGCCTGGTTCAACAACCATCTTTCATCGGGGCCCAAAATTACAGTTTAATTGTTTGTATTGGCATTGCGGCATCACCAAGCGAGCAGCAATTACAGCACCCGATTGAGCACCCCTGGACAAATGGTCGCGGGGCGGGAGCTCACTGGCCAACATCCCCTATGATGGCACAGAACTGCATTCAAGCCCTTTTAATTGAAAAACTACACTACTCATCTGCGCTCGGGAAGAAATACTTCAACCCAGCACATCCCCATCCTCATCCAAGCGGGGGGGGGCAGATATACGCAGGCCCGTAACTGTGCCGCCAGTGTCCCCACAAGCAGCACCCTCATCACTGCCCACAGCAGCCGGCAGCACCACGGGAGATGCAGCATACTCATCGCCACCTGGAATAGGTGGCCCAGCTGCAGCTTGTGCAGCTGCTGGCACGCCGTGTTGCCTTCTCCATGCCGTGCCCCACGCCCCTGGCGCTGCAGCCACCGTTGCCGCCGGCAGGAAGCCCGCACCCTCCTGTGCCTGCGCCTGCGCAGTGGCAGCCTCCATCCACGCGATTAGCTCATCGTGATTTGTGCCTGAGATCACGCTGTCCTTCCCAGCGGCGTGCATGTCCCTCAGCCAAGGGTGCTGCAGGATATCCGCAAGGGTTGGGCGGTCTGCCGCGACCGGCTGCAGCATGCTAATCACAAGGTCCCGGGCAGCATCAGACGCGTGCCCTCTCATGCCCCAGTGGTCCAGCAATCGCATCAGGCGGCCGCTCGCCAGCTCAGCATACAGACGGCAGCGCTGCGCGTCAGGGGTTCGGTACGGCGGCACCCCAAACAGCATGATGAAAAGCATCACGCCCATGCACCACACGTCCACGCTACGTGCATCTGATAGGCGAACAGGTCTGTACACTTCGGGGGGCATGTACCCCCCCTTACCCACTTTCTCACCATTCAAGGGGCCCCCAGCAGGAAGACCCACCTGCTTCATCAGGCCAAAGTCTATCACCTTCAGGCAGTCATTTCCGTCCAGCATGACGTTCTCCAGGGACAAGTCGCGGTGCACGATGCCACGGGAATGCATGTACTGCACACCCAGCACCAACTGATGGAAGTACCGCTGGGCATCACACTCGGCCAGGCGGCCTTGAGGATTCGTGTTCAGGGAGACACGACCGAACAAGTCGCCTCCCGGTGCCAACTCCATGACCAGGAACACATGCTCTTCGTCTGATGCCAGTGCCTCCAGATTCAGCAGGTGGGGATGCCGCCCCATGAACATCATGGCCTGGATTTCCTCCTCGGGATTCTCAGCCACTCGGCGCCCGTCACGCGTGACTTTGCCACGGATGCAGCTTTTGAGCATGACCTTGATGGCCACAGCTGTGCCCTGATCTTGCCGAGAACCATCTGCAGCAAGTGAGTGCACTTGAGCGAGCTTCACTTTGCCCATGAGGCAGTCTGCCAGAGTTTTCCCCAGCAAGTAGCTCTTGCCAATACCTGGACAATCCAAATATACCGCATCTGCCTGATGTGCCTGTGCAATAGTCACTGCTCGTGCTCTTTGAGGATGCAGGGCTGGAAGACGTGACAGACTGCTTGCTGGCACTCTGTCACGACAGGCACCCAGAGCTGTATCGTCGGGCGACGCAGATGCTGCCGCCACAGGCGCCATTGAGGCTGCAGCCCCAGACTGAGCAGAAGCAAATTCACGATCATAATGAATTGCGACAGGACCAGACGTCTGGGTCTCTTCTGCTGCCATGGCACCTACACTTGCTGCCCTGCGGAAAAAAAGCTAATGCGATCACCACGCCAACAGCCTCTGCACTGCACAACAGCTTGCAGCCTGTAGGTGTCTGACTCAGCCGTATACTGAGCGGGAAACGCACACAAACTGAACGAACGATGCGGGGTGCTACACATCACTGCTTCAGTGAATGGATTGAACGATTGGGCTACGGGCTGCCATGATATGTCCAGTGACTGACTGAGGCCCCCCCCAGCCAGCAGTTAGGCAGAGTTATGCGAGGGCTGGGTTTGGCACCAGCTTGCCCCCCACCACAGCTGTCCTTTGCACATTGTAAGTGTGTAACCCTGGAGCGGCTGTTCGGCATACACAAAACGGGGAACGTTGCGACGGCGACCAGCAAAGCCCGGGGGTTGGCCCCATCCAAGAATGCCCCTCATCCGGCGAGCCAAGCTTGTATCAATACAACCTGCACAGCACAGCATAGCCTGTTGAGTATGATGCAGACCGAGGGACCAACATGTTGCACCTCGTGCTCAAGTTGACAAATACTGCTGCACGTCTGACCTGAGTTGTGAAAGCAGTAATCTTTGATCTGTAGCAAACACGTCTTTGACTGCCACCGCGGCCCAGTTGTGCACATGGCTTACGCTCTGCATGGCAGATTCTTTGTCGCTATGGTCTGCTGCCATAGTTGTGGGATTCGTTGAAGGATGCCCTGCAATTTGTAGACTGTGCTCTCAATGAAATTCTGGGGTGACGAGCGCATCCACCCGCGCGACGACCACCGGGGGCTGGGTGACCGCCACCACATTCGCACTCAGCGAAGGCACATCTTCTCAACACCACATTTCACACATAAACGTACACATGAAGATAGCCCAGCTCAGGGAGAGGCGGCGTCTGTGGCACCCCCCCCTGCTGCAGATCGCAGCGTGCCCAGCGGCTGCAAGTGTGGCTTTGCGATTGGGGGATGCGCTTTGCACGGTGCGCCACATGCCTGGCTGCTTAGTGTGCTGTTCATTGCTTCCAACAATACAGGCGGGTGTGTTGTGCTACCAAAGCAGCTACACAAGTACAACTCCTCCAAAGGCCTCTCGACGGCCAACTTCACGGGCGGGGAAACCATGTGCCCCCCGTATCGCAGGGGCCCGTAGGCCTGTGCAGCAGGGGGCTCTCGAGCAGCCGACTGACCACAGGTGGCCGGCGTGCCTGCGCCATTGAAGCACGAACCTAGTGCGCAATATTCACTGGCCTTCCCTTGATGAAATGCTTGCATTTCCTGCTGTATTACAGCTTTGGGACCCTGGCCCACTCAAAAAAAGCACTTTCACTGCAAATCTGGTCATACTACCCATTTCAGCATCAGATTCACGCAAGCAGCACGCGAGGTGCAACAAACACTCATTCTGTTTGGCACAAGTCATCATGTCGGTATCTGTGGCAAAGAACTACGTTGCTGTGGTTGTTGATGTATCTGTGGCAAATGGCTGCTCGATCGACGAGCGCAAATCCCAGCTCATGAAAACAATTGACGCCGCCAGAAGCACATTAAAGTTTAAGAGCATATTTTCACCCCAAAACAGTATCCTGATCGTGTGTGTTGGAACCAAAGGTGTGTCGCCAACTGCTTGGATGGGTAGCAATTACCCATCAAATACCGCGATTCAATCGCAGACACCAACAATGACTTGAGTGACGATGATGGCTATCACAACATTTCCGTGGTGCAACCTCTATCTCCAATCAGCGGTACTTGTTTCAATGTTGTTGAGTCTAGCCGTCTGCTTGCAGCGCCACAGGCTGGAGACATTCTCAGCGGCGTGGTGGTTGCATTGGAGCTTTTGAAAAGTGCTGAGAAGCCACCAACCGGGCGAATGCCCCCCAAAGAGCTCATTGTGATTTCCGATGGCGGCACACCAATAGATGACAGCCCTGACGCCATCATGAGTATCGCAGGGCAGTTGAAAGGCAACAAGATCTCCACCTCACTGATGTAAGTGCTTGCCTCGCATGCGCCATTTCGACCCCCCCTTTTGCACACCCCACGCCTATGCAGAGCAATGGGCTTCTCAGACACCAGCACAGAGCGAACTTCCACACAATCTGCATTGCTTGCCCTCGCTGCAGCCTGCGACGCCGGCGTGGTGTCTGCATCCTCTGGTGTGCAGGCGTGGTCTGGGCTGTCCCAGCTCAGCCGCGGCACCCGCACCTCCATGCGGGGGACCCTCGACATCGGAGACCTGCACATCCCAGTGCACACTTATTCCAGGGTGAAGCAGACCAAGCTGCCCAGCCTTAAAAAGCGCTCTGCCCTAGGCGATGAAACCGCTGAGGTGAGCCTGGAGCGTTTCAAAACGCAGCGCACAGCTGACGGGGAGGAGGTGGTGCCTGAGGAGGAGCTGGTCAAGGCATACGCGTACGGGAAGGACCTGTTCACCGTGGACGAGGCCCAGCAGCAGCTCATGAAGTACACCTCCATCAAGGAGCTGGTTGTTCTGGCCTTTGTTCCGCGCTCCACCCTGAGGGTGCATTGGTTCCTGGACACTGTGGAAACGGTCACTCCTGAGCCAGGGGATGCAAACGCATTCACAGCCCTGGCGTCCTTAGCTGAGGCCTTGGCTGCCTCCAAGAAAGTGGGTCTGTGCCGCTTCGTGCCTCGTAGCAACGCCACGCCGCAGCTGGTGGCCATGCTGCCCCCTGACTGCGCCGCCACGCCCGTTGCCCCAGGGGAGGAGGGCGACGCCTTGGGCACCGTTGAAGCCGACAAGGCCCGGTGCATTCTGTACTTAGTTTCCCTGCCCTTTGCTGAGGACATGCGGGATTTCCCCTTCCCAGTGCTGGAGACGCTGCCTTGTGCGCCGTCGGATGCGCAGCTGCAGGCAACAGCTGACCTCATTGACGCTCTGGACATGGACTCACTGCCGGCAGACACAGATGCCCAGGGCAGTGCAGGGCAAACCCTAGGCGAAGCCACAGCTGCACTGCCAAACCCCACCCTGCAGCGGCTAGCCGACACACTGGCGCTGCGGGCTGCAGGGCAGGCAGACGCCATCGCCCCGGTGCCAGATGCGGTGTCACAGCTGCTGCAGCCCAACGATGCCCTGTTTTTGAAAGCTGACAGCGCCATGCAGAGCTTCAAAGACGCGTTCCCGCTGTCCCGGGTGGCGGGGGGCAAGCGCTCCCGGGAGGCGTTTGGGGGCGCCGAGGACATGGACATGTTTGCGGAGCTGGACACGTTTGTGGGGGCAGCGGGCGGCGCTGCACCGGAGGCAGGTGGGTCCAAGTCGCCCCGCACAGGAGAGGACTCTGATGCAGCCGATACAGCCGCAGGAGGGGTCTTCTCAAGCATGGCGCAGACTCGTGTGACTGAGATCGGCACAGTGCAGCCCAAGGAAAACCTCACTGCCATGCTGTCTCAGGGAGACTCCCCTGATAGAGCTATTGGTATGTTCATGGCGGCAGTGGGCAGCCTGCTGTCTACTCCCGCTGGAGTGGACAAGGGCTTGGCCTGCCTGCAGTTTGTGCGCCCCCTGGCTGTGCAGCACGGCGTCATCGCCTCCTTCAACGCCTGTCTGGAATCAGTGCGAAGCGCTGGCAAGGACACCTTGACTGCCAGTCTGGCACAGAAGCAGGCATGGTCCAGTCTGCAGCAGCTGCAACTGGCACCTGTGTCTGTTTCAGAGGCGCCTGGCGTGGCCGGTGCTGTGGCTGATGCCGACGCACAAGTCTTCTTCGCGGCGGCGCCGGCTTCGTTTGCTGCGCCTTCCATGACCCAATCTGGCACAGTAGATATAGGTGGCGACGACAGTGACCTTGACGACTTGTCTTAAAGCATATCTGTGTATCTGTGTGCTTTGATTCATTTTGCTCAGCAGTACCCCCTTTCAACGCATCCTACAGCACCTGCGCACCCGCCCTGCAGTTCACAGCTTCCCATCTCGGGGAAGCCCCACCAGCCCCTTCTCACTGGGGTCGTACGCCTCCCCGAAGCTGTCTTGCAGGCGTGGCGCTGCTGCATCTGCCGCTTCCCGCTGCTGCGCCAGCAGCACCGGGTCTGGCGCCATGGGCACAAGCGCAGCGGCAGACTCAGACACCAATGCTGCTGCACGAAAGCCAGCCGCGACGAGCTTCAATTGCAGCCAGGTAGACGACGTGGGCGTTGTCCACACTTTGCCACTGCTTGGGTGCGCGTATTCTCCGCAGAATGTGTTGATCTCATCAGCCAGCAGACAGGGCACCTCCACCACCAGGCCATGCGACACCCCCCTGCACCACAGCCCCCGACCCTGGCGCACATCACGCATCATGATTGCATCCCCCAGAGGGTGTTGAGCGCCGAAGTACGGCATCTGCAGGTTGTCTCGGTGAGGGAAAATCAGCAGGGTCTCTCTGGGAACGCCCCCAGGCTGGGCAGCCAGGTATCGCCCCAGGCGCTGTGACAGGACAAAACGCATAACGCTGGGGCTCTGGGCCATCGCCCTCACTGTCAGGGTGATGTTGCGCGTGATGGACTTTGGAATGCGGGGGTCAAATCTGTCTTGGGAGAATGCAGTGCTGGCTAGGCTGGCCGCGGGAAAGAAGTTTCGGTACCGGTGAGAGCCGGCAGGCGCCAGAGAAACCACTTTCCGCACAGCTTGCGGGAACGCAATGGTTGCTTTCTCCACGACGTAGCCGCCGTAGGAGTGGCCCACCAGATCCACTGGGCCCCCATATGCTGCCGCCAGCCCGCAGATGTACTGCCCCACAACTGCAACCTTTTCATCCCAGTTGGTGGGAGCGCCACCTGATGCGGCGCGCTGGGAGCGGCTCCAGCCGTACTCGAAGTCTGGCAAGTCAGGTACCAGCACCCTCCTGCCTGAGGTGGATGCCAGCACAACAGCCAGCGGCAGCATGCACAGGCCTGTGGTGAGCATACCGTGCACAAGGACCAAAGGCGGAGCCCCCGACGCTGCGGCATCTCCGTGGCTATCGTACACGTGCAGTGCTGTGGATGTGCCGTGCTTTGTGGGCACGTCCACGAATGTAGACGTAAAGCCAGCTGCCACGCTGGCCCAGCGCCCGCCCACGCTGCTTGCGGCAAGTGCAGCCACCATCCAAGGGGGATTAGGTCGACATCGAAGGGGCTGCAAGCCATCAATAACATATGTGTCTTCCATGACAGCCGTATCTGTGTCCTGTAGCTGTGAGTGGCAAGTAAAATCTGCGCCTGCGCATGGTTGCGCAATATCTGCGACCTCTCCACCCGTCGCTTGAACTGCATGCAGTGCTTGATCAAGGGCCTTATGGGCGGCATTCGGTTCCATTTGCAGAGCGTGCGTGTCTGGGGCTGGCTGCAAGCCAGCTTCTCGAAATATCTGCGCAGCCATGGCCATGCAGTCGCTCTGCGATGCAGGTGTTGCCCAGTGGTAGATGTTCTCCGGGGAACGCCTAAAGTCAACGTTGGAATACAAGCCACTGATCATACGGCGAAGTCCGGAGGCGGCTGATCCCAGCGACAGTTGGAAGCCATCAAGTGGATCCTCTGCATCAGCGGAAAATATTGCGCCCGCTCCGCAGAAAAAGTACTCCTATGTTAATCAAATCAAGATACGTACGAGTTTTCTGATTCAAGTCTGCCTTTGCGAACATAATATCAGCACAGTCCTGAAGAACCATCCATGCTGGTGCTGTGGTGTGGTGCAGAACTGCTCTCCAATATTTGCCAGCCAATGCAGCACCAATTCCGTGGGGATGATTTTGAGGCCACCGTCGATGTCGGCTCATTGCACGGTAGTCAACTGTCCGCTCAGCCCCAGCATGATCATCCACAAATGGCAAAATACGTTTTCGCACCGCAGATCGAAGCTGGAAAAGCTGTAAGACAGCCAGCAGTGCACCGATCCCAGTCAGCACGCCGACAGCTTCGCCGGACTGCCTCGGACCGCCGGAACCCGAGACACTTGGTGCAATATGCAACCGCCTTCTGGCGGTCTGGCTGGAGACGTGCTCAGCCATTTGATCATTTAGTGACAGCTGAAGTGTGTGTTGTATTTTCGGTTTATTTGTGTATGTAATGTATTTTCTAGCGAAATCAACTCGACCGAGCTCGAGGCACGCAATCCCTTGACCCCGCTCAGAGGGGGGTATGCAGGATATCAAAACTTGCGAGAGGTTTACCGCAGCACCAATCACGAAACAGTTGCAAGAAGCAACTGCTGCGGCAGTTAAGGTTTGGGCAGCAAGGCCAGGGGATTGTTGTGTAAAGACCAACAAGGCTCGGTTCCCGGCTTGCT
>Ga0307982_1003536_pt1 | contig 12459 bp, 8 predicted proteins | sample OrgLakmetagen989_FD_201847 | JGI IMG/M metagenome (GOLD analysis project Ga0307982, IMG submission 201847) | Saline water microbial communities from Organic Lake, Antarctica - #989 | ecosystem: Environmental > Aquatic > Non-marine Saline and Alkaline > Saline | place: Antarctica: Organic Lake... | reverse complement strand
AGGCGGGGGGCTCGGGCTTGGCTGGGTCTTATCTTGCAGACCGCAACGAACCCTCTTCGTCAGGCACCGAAGATGACTTTGCGGACTTGTCCTCCGACTCAGACAACGACATCGACAACGAAAACAATTTGAACGACTACGAAAAGTGGGCGAGGCGAGAAGAACTGGCAGCAATGCGGGCTGAAACCGCTCTGGGCGCTGGCAGCCGCCGTACCACTCAAAAGCTGTTGAAGGTGCACAAGGCCAAGCGAGCTTACGCCGCTGCGGCCACCCAAGCTCAGACCATGGCCAGCGCTATCGCCGAGCGAAGTGCGTCTGCGAGTCGATCATTGGGGAGGTCTATTGAGCGCGCAGTGTCGATAGGTCGTGACTCCTCGGCTGGCCGTGCTATGACCGCCTCCATCGATCGCATCACAAGGAGCTTCAGCGGAAGCGGCAATTCCGTGCTAGGCAGCAGGGCCGATACCTCGGCTAACCAGAATGAGCCAGGCTCTGCTGGCCAAGCAACGAAACCCATGCCATCAAGAGTGTTGTCTCACCGCGTTCGGAAAGACTTCCACGCGCTGCGAAGTTGCTTGGATGCCGCCGACTTGAGTTACTTGAGTGACACGTTTTTCGGAGCAGGGATTGCGACGCCGCGGCAAGTAGCCAATTTAGAGCCCAACAGCCCAGCGCCGGGCTTACTGGGTTTAACCAATCAGGAGCAGGCTTCACTTCGCGAGCTGATTGGTGCCGCTCGCTCCCTGGGCGTGCACGCGCAAGACGCAGCTTTCAGCGCGAGCGCCCTCCGTAGAGCCGTCACGCGAGCCCGCGAGTCGTCGCAGCACTCGATTGCGCGGTCGCCGTTTCCGGGCATGGACGGCGCCACCCTGGCCCCTTTTTCGTCCGTGGCCGCCACGGCTGCGATGGCGGTGGAGTCGCTCGGTGTGGCCACTGGCCTCGACACGAAGAAGCCTCCTGCGCGCGAGAAAGGCGCCAACGGGCGTTACCAAATGCACCGCCAAACCCACAACCCAGTGGACGAAGACCAAGGTGCGCCGGCGCTTGCAGAGCCCAAGAGCGAGAAGAAGTCGGCTGGGCCAAGCAGCAAGAAAAGTGCACCCAAGTCCTCTGCCAAAGCCTCGTCATCCAAAGCTCAACCTCCTCAGCAGACACCTCATGGCGGCGCCGCAGGAGGTGCTGCAGTTGCAGAAAAGAGGAGTGCCACGACGTGGGGCGAAGACTCGAAAGAAGGCCACCACGAAGACCTTGCTACTTTCGACTACGCGGATAACAAAAGTGGGTTGAGCGGTGGGTTGAGCACCAGGCTCGAGTTTGCAAAAATGCCGATGAATCTGGACGCCATGCTTACGGACTCGCTCTGGGGTGGCAAAAGCACGTCATCGCACCGCGCAGCGCAGCCATCATCGAAGGCAGGCAAAGGCAACGTGCCTCGCGAAGCAGATGTTTCCCCTTCAAGAAAAGCGAGCAAGAAGCGCAACGACGACAGCACGAAAGTTGAGACCAACAAGAGCAAGGCAAAAGCAAAGAAAAAGGCTGCAGCAGCAGCAGCTGCAGCGGCCGAAGATGCGAAAACGGCTGCCGAAGCGCAAGCAACCGCTGAAGCAGAAGAGGCAGCTGCTGCTGCTAGTACAGGGATGAGCGGCTGGGGAGTGCCACAGCGCGGCGAGCTCACAGGCCGGCTCACTCCATTCCCTGACCGCTGGGCTGGCCAAGGCCCAAAATCTCCTTCTCAAGCTGCTGCTGCAGCTGCTGCTGCTTCGTCCGTCAACCAGCTTACAGACCGACACGCCCCAAGCACGCCTGCTCCTGGAAAACAGGCCAGCAGTTTTCGCGCGCCTGTGCTGACTCGACGAGAGCAAGCCGACGCCGCAGAGGCCGAAGCAGCAGCGGCCATGCGCGAGCGCTCAGCGACGGCACGAGCGCAAACCTTGGCTGCGAACGAAGCCAACCTAGCGAGGAGAGTGAGCTTGGCCCAACAGCACCCCGGCCGGCGCCCGAGCGTGATGGCCAACTTGTCGCTGAAGCCTGCGTCGTCGCCGCCGCCGCTGCACCAAGACAACCAACGAGACCGTGCTTCGCAGTCTTCACCAGACAAGCGCAAGTTAGCCAAGAGAACGGCAACGCAGGACGACAAAAAAAGCCGAAACGAATCAGCGGTGCAGCAGAATAATGCGAAAAAGAAGACAGCTGAGGACACTCCCGCATCACAGCCCGCCGCACCGCAGAGTAATGGTGATGTGGCTGCGTGGTTTGGCGGCGCAGGCCTGCCTGGATTTACCCTATGATTTATTGGCCAGTAAAGAAGTTTGTTATGCACATTCCATGCCCTGCGCATGAGCACCGGGAATCACGCATTTTTGTTTGAATAAGCCGCAACTCTGGGGCTTTGTCGATATGCCTGCCTTGCTGTTACTGTAAACGAAAAATTGGTGGTAGGTGCACGTGCACAGCATGCGTCTTTGAGAGGGAAGTGCCAATTCAATCAGGGAGTTCTTTCGTTCAATTACGGAAGGAACTTATGCCAGAAATCGAAAGTTATATATTCAAAGGGGCATGGGACAGGAAGCTGGCGTCTAATGAATAGGACTGCGAAGGAATGGAAAATTCTGTGTCCTTCAAATAAGAAGTGCGATAAATATTTTTCATGCACCTTACCCGATTGCATGGCGGCATTGCAAAGGATAGTCCGCAATAATTCCACTCATAATCTTTATATTGGGGTTGCAGGTGGCAGGAAGTTTCCTACGAGGACAGCACTCAGAATCGATGGCGGTGTATGTGGCAAGTGACCCGCCTTGTCATTCCGAGGATTTCCATCATCAATTCCAAAATGGCTCCTTCGAGGCCTACTGACGGCTTCTTCGGTAGAACTGGCAGTGCCCGAGGCCTTAAGGACCGCATGAGCGGCGCTTTTCTCTTGCGAGTCTAGACTTCCAGTTGGCAGAAGATCCAAGCTAGGACCCTGGCAATTGTCATCTGCTAGACGATTAGCCCGAGAATTTGCCGCCGCCTGGGCGGCTGCTAAAGTTTGATGCGCAACATCGAAGAGTTTCTGCACTTTTACGAAGTGATAGCTGGATCGTCCTACGTTGCTAATAACATTCACTGGGTCTTCAATAACCACAGGATCCGACGCCTGCAGGGTAGGCATAATATGTTCCGATAAATATGATGTAAGAGATCCAAATATCGAATAAGTGACGCGTGATGAAGTGACTAAGAAACGAGGCGAGACGAATAAGAGTGAGAAATGAAGGGAGATAGAAAAAGAAACTTGAGGACTTCTCACTTGAGGATGGCGCGGTGCACCCTTGACGCCGAAACGAAAGCCCCCACGGCGCACGCTGAATCCTTCGAGACCTGCCTTGAATTCTACGCCCCAAAACTGCCAGAAGTCTAAGAGCATTGCCCCCAAAGAGTCTTCGTCCATCCCTGAACCGTCGTCGTCGAATGATAGACCAGGCTGCAGGTGCGGAGAACTTCGCCGCCGCTGTGGCGGCGGCGGCTGTTGCGTTGAAGTCAATTGAGACAACAGTAACGAGGAAGAAGCAGATGACGAAACTGCAGGAGTGGTGGGTGGATTGATAGCAGCTGGTCCAGTGGAATTTGATGCATTAGGTTCAAGCTCAGAAGCCGCTGGAACAATAGCAGGGCCCGAAGCGGCAACAGTTGACTGCGATGAATCTTCCATAAATATGGACGACGAGGAAGATGAAGCAGGAACAGTGGTATGCGCCATTGCTGGAGCAGCAACAGCAGCTGCTGAAGTAGAAGTGTCCTCTTTAGGACGCATCTTGGGCGATGTGTCGCCATCTCGCATTGGAGAATTAGTTTCACCATGCTGTGGAGACTTCAGGCTATTACGCCATTTTGGTAACACTGTCACCCACGTGCCTTCTTCATCTTTGTTCCCTTTTGCTTCACTTTCTATTTTCTCTTCCCGTGCAATATTGTTACGAGTAGCAGCGGAAGCTGACTCCGACGCACTGAACGACGGAGCAAGGGGCGTAATAGCACTACTGATTTCTGAAGTAATTTCCAATTGTCCATCAGTATTGATCAACGACTTGTCAACGTCAAGGTCGTCCGTCTGAAGTTCAAGAAACGACATGCGGCACCAACCAAGGGATTGAGTCGTAGCAAAAGAGCGCTGTTCAGAAATGTCGAGACTTCCATTTATTGCATCCGATGAGCCTGCATTATCCACATCTTCTCTCAATTTCTTATTGGGTGTCGGAGTGCTATTCCTGCTCATCGCTCTAGTGGTTTTGGGAGGTGTAAGCACCGCTGCAGCAGCATGGGGTAAAGGTAATTTTTGGCCGTAGAGGAGTGCGACCCTCGCTTTGTGGCGCCCAAGAAAAGCAAATGCATCTGGATGAGACCCAGTAGTCGAAGAGGAAGAAGCTGGTTGACGAGGTTGCGCTATGTGGTCAACAGTAGATTGTGAAATAGATGAAGACGGCATAGACAAAACAGCATGTGAAGCAACAGTAGGTGCTGCCGCAGGGTCGGCAACGGCTTTTGAGGCAGAATTAGTAGTAGTGGTCGTGGTGGCAGAAAGCAATCCATCATTTGAGGACGAATGAGCGCCTAAACCTGTCGCAGGACCGTTTGAAGAATTTGTAGTAGAGGGGCTGAGGCTACTAGGATGAAGATTTCCAACATCGCTGCTGCTAATGCTGTTGGTGGTAACATTCTTACCACTAACACTACTAGTGCTGTTAATGCCGCTGTTGACATTGATGTTGCTAGTACTCGTCGAATTTCTACGGCTCTGAGGGCTGCTCGAGCTCCTCTTGCGCTGTTTTGGGGAAGAGCTTTGGCGCTTGAGCCAGGAGCGGTCAGGCCGGGTCAGGGTGCCACTCAGCGCATGGCCCTGAGCGACCCTGGCTGCGTATGACGACGGAAGTTTCTCGTCTTCTAGGCCTGCTATACCATTTGCCGCAAGATAGGTGTTATCGGCAGGGCTCATACAGTTGTTGTCTCCAGTGATGTCAACAATGTCTGCAGATGAAGTGGCTGATGCAACGTCTGAAACGTTCTTTGGTTCTGTGCCAGTACTGTCTGCTAAGCCAGTCATAGCGGTCGTGACATCGCGCTGCTTCATCAACCGCCGTGGTAATGCAGGCATGGTATTTTTGGCACCTTTTGCTGTGCCCTTTGAGGTCACAGTGGTGGCTGTACTAGTAGACGTGTACGGCACGTAAGTGTGCACGGGCGGCGGTGGGCTTCGCGCGCGATCGCCGACCAGGGCTGCGGACGCGCCACTGCGCCACGCTCCAGCGTACGCACCGGAGTGTTTCTTCTCAGCGGCACTTTTCCCTTCTTTCGCCTTCATTTTAACCTCGTCATTGGTTACGGCAGAAGTTTGAGCAGAGGGTTCATTTGAGTATACAGCAACTTTGGGTGTTTTAGCAGCTGGTTTTTCAGTGGCAGGCGCTGCTGCTGTGGAGTATATTGTGGTCTTCTGCTGTCTTGCCAACGTCCGTGGTGACACAGGAGGGGGCGTCAAACCAGTTACATCAGTCGCGGAAGGAGACGACGAACCCCTATTCTGATTGGCTGTCGGTATTTTCAAGCGCCTTGGGACCCCGGGTAGGCCTGGAGCGGTGGTGGAAGAAGACACTGGCATTAGTAGCGGTAGCGGCGGCGGTGGAGGCACCGCATCCTCTGGAGATGTAGCTACCGCTGCAGCAGCTGCCTTGTGCTTGGAGTGCGCAGCCGCGACTTCCGCGGTATGCGCAGCTGCGCGAGCGCACAAGGCAAGGGCGTGAGCACGCGCGAGGCGCTCCTGGTGGCGCTGAAAGAGGAAGAAAGTCGCCATGAGCACGACCGCGTAGGCTGAGACCCCACCTGTATACGGATCACCGAGGCCATGCGCCTACCAAACAAGAGAGAGGAGTCGGAGAACGACCACGAATAAGGGGCACACTGGTTCAATTTAGATCCCATGAAACCTTGCTAAATGAAGCCAAAAAAATACCAGAAAGAAAGGAAAAGAGAAATGAGCTTCATTAAGCCGATCAAGCATCATCAAACCTTGAGGAGTTGCTTGGTCACCAAGCACAACGGCCGCAAAGGGGGCAACTGCGCCACCAGTTCCTTCACAAAAGCAGTCGACACGAGGCCGGTGTGCCCCGGCACAAACATGGAGATGTCAAGCGCAACCGTGGTGCAGCCCGGTGGCCACTGATCATCCGCATTGGCTGCTGCGCTGTCCTTGCTACTGCCACTTTTGCTAGAAGGCACATCTACCCGCGCTTCCGCCTGACAATAAGCGCAACAGTTAAAAACAGTCATTAAAACGTAAAACGAAAAAGTGGCTTAAAGTCTTCACGTACACACCTTGATGATGGGCAGCTTTCCCCGATCGAGGACTTTTGCCACTCGCACCCATCGTCGTTCTCGCCGCAGCGCAGCGGCCAAGCGCTGTGCCATAATGCATTGAAATGGGGTTACAGTTGAGGTTTTAATTACAGGTGCTGCTTCAATCGATAAAGTAAACAGACGTACAGTGATCTGTAGCACAATCGAGGTAAGAAAGATACTCAAGGCAACACCAAGTGCAACAAGCTCATGCCACTTCATCAACCGTCCAACACAACAGACTACTGCATTGTTTACCTGCACGCTGTAAGCAGGAGCTTGGTAACGCCCTTGAATGCTGTCGCTTTCTTCGTCCTTGTCTCCATTTCGGCTCCCGGACTCGTCCCAGCACACTACAATGTCTAAATCGCTGCCTTTCTCGCCCATGAGGCCGGTGGCAAAAGAACCGTAGGGAGTGACCCGGCCGTCGCTCCACAACCGGCCCGCCACGCCCTGTTCAAACGAATAAGAACACCGACCCGCGCATTTCAAAAAAATAAAAGGTCAATTCAAATGGGGAAAGTTGAAGTGGAAATGATCTGCAAAAAGTCTCAAACATATTGCTTGAGCGCGGCGCACAATTCAACTTTATCAAAACATGCTATCCTAAAATAACAATCTATCAAACGTACCTGGACTTGCGCTAATATGAGCTCGTAACTCGACCGCCGAGCCACCGTCGCCGCTTCGGCAGCCGCTGCCATCGCCGCAATTTCATCGCTAAGGGCTGCTATTCCAGCTGCAACTGTTGAGCCGTTGTCGCCGCTACCATTAGATTCGCTCTCTTGGGCGTTGCTCCTGTTCCTGTTGCTCCGGTTTCCACCTTCTTCGCTGCGACTGCTGTTGCTGCGACGAGCACGACGGCCGCTCCCCATGGCGTCCGAAGGGTACCGCGGGCGGCGCGCCGCCGCAGCCGCAGCCGCCGCCGCGCCCGCCTGCGTCGCAGCAGCGCGCGCGGACCGGTGCAAGTGGCCTTCGGCAAAGACTTCGGCCGTGGACCCCCGGCGCCGAGGGGCCGTAGTTTGGGCGACCAGCCGGTCTTGCGCGGGGAGCCAGCTGGTCGCGTCGGCGTGGGCGTTTCTCGCGCGGGCGCCCGAGGGTGGAGACAGGGAACGGTGGCGCGGGGACGATGGTGATGATGGCGGTGCAGTAGTTTCAGGCAACGGATGCACTCGAGGCGAACTTTCCGATTCCTGGCGCTCCTCCTTCTGAATCTCATCTTTCTCCTGCGGACGGTGATCTCGGGTCAATCGAGGTGAAGACGGTGACGTTTGCTCCTCGTACGCTGCTGTTGCTGTTGTGGTGGAGCGCTCAATGTTGGCTTCGGCAGTGCGCGCGGCAAAAGCAGCCGCCGCATAAGCGTATTCTCGGCGCTGATTCTCAACCACTCGCCTCAAGCGCTCTTCCTCCATTTGGCCTTGCACCACCTAGCACGAGTCATGCACTATAATCAATAGTCTGTAAATAGTCGTGCTTCTGTGTGCCTCCTTTCGAAGCACTTCTGCATGCATCAAGGCTTCATATAATAATTGAAACACGTGAAGTAGACGCCCATCCAATTATACATATACACCCATTGTGCACCTTTCGCCACCGCGCGCGCTCGGCGTCAGCTTGGTGAGCGGTCCCGCCCCCGCCGAAGCTGCAGGTGAGCAAGTGGGGGCTCAAGTCGAGCCGCATGCACACGTGGCGGCAGCCCATGACCGCGTTGGGGCACACGACTTCGTAGTCCCACACCTAAAAATGGGGGCAGACGAAGTTGGTAGTTGTTGTTGTTGTTTTAGAAACGGGGAGTGTAGGAAAGATTAGTGTGGAAATGAATGCATCTTTTATAGGGCTACAAAAAGCTACATAATGCAGTACTTTTTTTTGAAATCATTAATTTCCTGAGTGTTCGTAAACTACACGCACCTGGCTGTCTTCGCTGGTAGCGTCTTCCTCGCCGGGCGCAGCACTGCTAGCGCTTCCGGAATGTCCACGACCATTTACATCATTGCTGTAGCTGTTATTGTTCCTTTTACCGCCGCTGCCAGCGCTGGTACTTTTCACATTGCCGCCACCGCCACCGCCGCCGTTTGAGTACGGGCCACTGCTCATGGCTTCCCGTTCGCGACGCGCCACGCCGTGGGCGTACGCGCACACCCGCAAATGCTCCTCGAGGTCGCGGCGCGGGCACACCACGGCACAGCCCGCGTGAGCGTAGGGGCACACGATTTCGTACTTCTCGAAGGTGGCCGCGCTGCACGCCACGAACCGGTTGGTGAACCACAGCGAATTGGTCATGGCCGCCAAGAACTGCTCGGAGACCCGCACCCGGTGCTCGGCCTCGATGGCGGCGGCGGCCCACGCGCGCCGCGCTGTTCAAAGAAAAACAAGTAGATTACATGTAGGAGCTCAAAGATTTCGAAACAGTGCCAGAGCAACGTAATTGACGCAGTAGAGAATGAGCAAACGTCTTCAATTGCATAGTGTATGCTGCTTGCTCACTCTCTCACTCGCACACACACCGTCCTTCTCGTGTCCATTTACACACCGTCTCGCTCGGCGTCTTCTTCTTCCTGCAGCGCGGCAAGCCGCAGCATGCGCCGCTGCCGCTCGGCTTCGGCGGCGTCCACCACCCATCTGCGCCACTTGGCGCGCTCCAGCGCTTCTGCTTGCGCCTCCATGGCAGCGGCGCCGGTATGGCCCGGAGAAGAAGACAAGCTTGCAGCACTGTGCGAAGACGACGACGAAGTAAAGCGCTCCACTGGCGACGGCCGAGGCGGGAGCCCGTCATCCCCTACTACAGGCATCAATGAGCGCAGTTTCTCTCCTCGGCTGCCAGGTTGACCAATGCCCCCTGTAGAAGTGAAAGCACCACTGCCGTTGCCTCCGCTGCGATCGCTCCACGCCATGACTGCAGCGCCACTGCTGCCGTTGCTGTGACTTCGGCCTCGTGGCCGGCCTCGGACTGCTCCAGCTGTTGCGTCTGCAGAAGAGTGCTCCACACTTGGCGGCAGGTCCAGGCCACCTCCAAACGCATGCTTCGGCCAATAGGCGCTGCTGGGGTTGCTGCTAGTACCACTGTTATCTCCGCCACTCCTCAAGTCTCCGTCGAGGTCGTCAAAAGGCCCAAACCCAAATGGGTCTAAATCTTGGCCGAAATGTTCCGCAGAGAAGCCTTCAACCTAAGGACGCAAGAGACCACACACACACAATTCTTCAAAAGAATGCGTTCAAAACTGCAGCGAATTGTAAAAAAAATATTGGGTATACCCAATCCTTTTAAGACTTTCCAGTACTCAATTCATACTCAGCGCACAAGATCCCAGGAGAGGGAAATGTGTAGGTGCTAATACACCTACCTCTCTCAAGTACTCTTCCAGAACCGACTGTGACTCATCGACAGGATCGGCTGAGCTCTCTCCATGCCCGAGAAAATCTCCTGCTGCCGCCTGAATCAATAAGGTACGATTAAAAAACAAATTGACACACATCAGATACACTCAGAGACGGCATCATATTTCAAAGGACGGTTACTCGTTGGATGTAGACGAGACTTTCGATAACACTGCCATCGTGACGGCCACTAAACACACTCAGGTTCAATCAAGCAAGATATTATAACTTACCAGACGCATCCAGAAGGAGTCTTGGGCAGGTTCATTGAAAGCGTCAAAATCCACAGGACCATTCAAAAAGCTGCTTCCTTGGCTCCCTTGCTCGAAGGCTTCTCGCCACTCTTCAGCGACGGAGCCGAAATGTTGAGGAGCAACAGGTGGCACAAAACTGGGGGCCGTAGGATTTAACGAGGGAGAAGATGTCTTGAGACTTGAGGTTGAGGTGGCAGGCAAAACGACTTCCTGAGAAGGTGTGGAGCAAGAAGGATTGTTCTTTGTGGTGGTCGCATGTGCCAGGGCCGGAGCAGCTTCAAGGAGTGGCGCATTTTGAGACTCTGCCGGTCCCTTCAGTATTGTAGCAACACCATCGTCACAAGATTCTTCTTGGGAAGGATTTGTGTCGTCGTGCCTAATGTGTTCGTCTGCTGCTGTGGAGGCTTCCTCGCTGGCACAAGGCGCACCACCTTTCTTCTTCTTGTAGCGCTTGCGTGGACCTCCAGCCCTCGGTTTTCCGTGTTTGTTCAGCTTCACTGTTACACAACATCGACAGCGGGTTAGAATAATATAAAGAATGTTTTGGTGGAGCCCTTCCAATACCTGTCGGAGCCCCAGCCTTGGTTTCCAGCAAGTCGCCATTGATGTCGCTCATTCTGATAAGTCAAAAGAGTTTCTAGAAGAGCTTAACTAGTCCATTGGGCTAGTACGATTTGATATACGGAAAAACTATAGGTTTGCTAACGAGGCACCAACGTGAGAGAAAAGCATAGCAGGCCCTATCTGGTTAGTCTTCTGTAGTGTGACCTATCACTACACTGGGTCTAAGATGTTGATCGCATTTTTCTCTTGCTCTGCTACTTTTTACTTGCTACAGAAATACTTCTGCTTTTGGATATCTTGTGCGACGAACTACATTAGGACAAATTCGATTCTGTCATTCTGTATATATAGCAGTGTCAGGTATATCTGTTCCGGCTGTCAGTCATGATGTCATGAAGATGTCATGTACTGTCTTGCTTTCGAGATTGTCCACTCTTCTTGTATCTTTCTTTGTTCTTTTGTCGAAGCGAATCCGAACAAAAAAAATCATGTTTCTATCGAAGTAAATTGTCCTGTAAACTGGCCTGTCAATCGCCAGCACACCTCGTCATCAAAACCAGCAGAGAAGCCGCAGTCATAAAGCGTTATGATCGGGAGAGAGTTCATGAAACACTCGGAGGCCTTCTCTGAGCCTCTGGTTCAGCAGGATTTGCCAGAATGGATGAAACCGAAGCCTTACAAAACAACTGTCTGCAATCTTTACTTGAGACGAAGTTACCCGCGCCCTCTCGGAATGCTTCGCACGCTCTTTGTTTGGGTAATTTATACAAAATTTCACGGTCAAGTTGTCTTCTGTGTTTGTTTGTAGATCAACGTAGGTAATTGTCACCCTCCTGCAAAGGTATTAAAAGATATAATTTCCTTCATTTGACTTCAAATTTGACGTATTGTCTTATTTCATTCATAAAATTTTCTAGAATTCATCAGTATGGCGTGCAGTTTTGAAAGAACTTCTCATTTGGCTACTTCTCTACTACGTCATGGCTATATTTTATCGGTGTATCATGAATTCGGTCATGCAAGAACAATTTGAAAAGTGGGGCCACGTCTGTGCGTACTACTCGACTGATTTGAACTTTCTAAACTTGACTATGTTCCTCGGATTCTATGTGAGCTATGTCTCGACGCGGTGGTGGAGCATGTATCAGACCATTCCTTGGATTGATAACGTGTGCTTCGGCGTAACGTCTTGCGTCGGTCGTTTTTGTGATTCAAATGAGTCTCTTGCGCTTGCAGCACAGGAGGTGCGAAAGGAATTAGTCCGTTTGACATGCTTGACTTTTGCGCTGACTACTCTTGGAATTTCAGCTCAAGTGCGCAATGCTCTAGCCTCGGAGGAGGATCCTGTGGATTGTCCAGGGTATGCTAATCTTGTGAAACTTGGTGTGCTCACTCCAAACGAGCTTTCGGAAATATTGGTGCTAAAGCAAGTCGAGCTTCCACGTAAATCAATCTGGTGGCTTCCTATAAGTTGGGCCACTGAAGTTATTGCTAGGGCGCGTGAAGCTGGGATAATTTCATCGGACATCACTATGGTTGAGATGCAGAAACATCTAATAGCTTTTCACAACAAAGCTGGAACAATGTTTGACTACGATGTCATTGGCGTTCCTCTCATCTACACACAGGTAACGGCATATTCAGTTTACGTCTATTTTGCTCTTAGTATTGTGGGACGTGCACAATACTACGACCACAACCTCAATGGGACAGACGATGAGGCTTCAGGTGACGTCATCACGAAATATTTTCCTATCTTTACGGTGGTACAGTTTATCCTTATTGTTGGCTGGCTAAAAGTTGCCGGCAAAATGCTTGACCCCTACGGTACCGATGGTCAGAACACTGATGCAACTTTTGACCTTATGTGGATTTTCATGCGTAATTTAGAAAT
>Ga0307982_1003535_pt1 | contig 12461 bp, 8 predicted proteins | sample OrgLakmetagen989_FD_201847 | JGI IMG/M metagenome (GOLD analysis project Ga0307982, IMG submission 201847) | Saline water microbial communities from Organic Lake, Antarctica - #989 | ecosystem: Environmental > Aquatic > Non-marine Saline and Alkaline > Saline | place: Antarctica: Organic Lake... | reverse complement strand
TGGGGGGCACGTGCCATATGAAGCTCTCCTCACCAGTATTGGCATGCAGTTCAACCCGCACGCCTTCATGCGGCACAGCTTCTCGGGTCTGCTGGTGAAGCCTCTGGGGGGGGGGTCTCGACAGCCGCAGGGAGGGGGGCACACGCCGGGGCCATACTTGCGCGGCCTGTTCCCGCTGACATTGTCCAGCACCAGCTTGCTGCAGCAGCAGCTGCTCCTGGCACACGGCGCTCGTGTCCTGCGGGTGCCTGCCTGGGTGTGGGCCGCACGCGTCGCCAGCGGGCAGGATGCCAGTCGCTCCTTTGTGTGGTCGGCGCTGCTGCCCCTGGCCGAAGCTCAGGGGGGGGCAATAGCCACAGACACAGCAACATGGGGTAATGCATTATAGTTCGCCTGTGGTGCCTGCAGTCACTCCTTGCCCTCCTCTGCGCCGGGGGCGGAAGATCGCCGGGCCCGCACTGCAGCGAGGGCGCTGCCGCCCACAATGCCGCTGCGGGTGCCGAAATCCTCCTCTGCTTTTCCCTCGGTGGGCGTCGCCACAGGGGTTTCCCCGCCCATGGAGTCTGCGCTGTCCTCCCCCGCTGCGTCGTCCTCGTGCAGGGTGACGGTGTGCAGGGAGGCCATGACACGGTCGGCAACATTGCTGCTGGCTGCTGCAGCTGCAGCGGCTGCCCCGTCGTACGGCTCTTTGCTGTCGCTGAAGCCAGCGGCGCCGCTGTGGTAGGGGGTGCGGGCTGTGGGGGAGTCCCCTGGCTGGAAGCCCTCATGCACGACACTGGCCACGGAGGAGGCAGACGCCACCACCTCGTACACATACACTTGGTCGAATGCGCCTGCCACGGCGACCATGCTGTCGTGGGCAGCAACGGCAAACACGGCGCCTGGCAGCCCCAGGATGGCGCCGATGAGCGGCATGCGGTCGTCGGCGGTGGTGTCGAACACCTTGACGCTGTTGTTCCCAGAGCCGCCAGCGACTGCAAATGTGCCGTCTGTGTTGAATGTGGCGCCGTAGATCAGCCCAGGTGCGTTGTGGGAGGTGTACGTGTCCAGGGAGGGCAGTCCGGCCTTGCCGGCGCCGGGATTGTACTGGGCACTGCACAAGAGCTTTCCTGAAGCAAGGTCCCAGGTCTGCAGGGGGTCTTCAGGGCGCCATGAGCCTGTCAAGACGCGCCCATTGTGCACATGGAGGGCGTCACCCGCGATGTGCGGGCCAAACAGCTTGCGCTGGGAGCGGCCAGTGCGCAGGTCCCAAATGTGAACTGTGTTATCCCAGCCACCGGTGAGAAGCGTGTTGGGATCTTCCGGGTCATAGCATGATGAAAACACACGGTTGGCGTGTCCGGCAGCGGCATCAAGGATAGAGCTACCCATCGTTTGCTGGAGTTGCTTCGTGTTTTCATCATACACTCTCACGAAGCGGTCTCGGCCAGCGGTTGCAAACTGGGAGCCAGAGCTGTTGTAGGCAACGGTGAGGATGCTGTTATCTTTCTCATTGACTTTACTCAACCGCTTTCTGGATGGGTAGTGCCAGTGCGATACGTTTCCGTCGCCATCTGCAAATAGTGGCGTTACCAACAAATTTCAAGCCAAAGCGCTTGGAACCTACCACCAACAAGCAAAACGTTCTTAGTCGCAAAGTCTGCCCCCGACGGACGAAATCGTACTGCAGTTGCAGCCATGGCATTTGGGTCAGGCTGGCCAAGTGTATATTTTAGCTCTCCTTGCTTGGTGTCATAGACCTGATTGGGTACTGAGTGCGGCGGAGCCCCAAAACAACAGACGAACTGGTTCGCATACCTTTACAGATCCATCATCGCACCCAGCTGAAAGGAGAGAGCCATCATCACTGAATCTCAAAGAGAAAACCTGACTGTTGACCTTTCTGTGCATTGGCATGAGAGGTTCTTGCCCGAGCGCGACAATTCACAAACAACATACTGAATCACGTAAAGCTGCCGCAAATTCGCCATGGTGCTTGGAGTGTTCAAGTGTCACTTGGAGAATGGGCAAGGGTGTGGATGAAGTTGTCGTTCCAAGATGATATACTATATGTTCGCAGGTGCTGTGCTTGCAGAAGAGGCCCATGGGTTTAGAGATTGAGGCCCCCACACCGGACAAGCACGAGAAGGGCGCGGGGCGCCTGGAAGGAGGCACGGCCTGAGTAGATTTGTGAAGAACGGAACAAGAGTCCAGCTGGGGAGAGTGCGAAAGTTTTGATCTTAACCACACAACACGAATCTGATGGCTGACGCAGCAGAAGGAGCGGCAGCCGCGGCAGGCGGCAACCCGCCCCTGTCCGCGAAAGACTGCATCCTGACGGCCCTGGCAAAGTGCCCCACCAATGACTTGGACCTTATCGCTGCGGCGACCAAGGTAGGTTCAAGTCTATGGGAAGCGCACACGGACGAAGACCTGCGTGACATCAAACGAGCACTAGACTAACAACGGGGGTTCAGGCTCAAATCAAAGTACCTGAGGTCGATGCTCGCCCTCCCCCCCCGATAGTTATCCGTCCTGTCCCCCATAGACTGGCACCTCTCATCCACCGGGGTAGAACTCAATCAAAAGGTCGCTTTTCGTGTCAGTTTTGCAGGAATCCCTGCATACGGTGCGGTGCTCGGCTCGGCAGCAGACGTCAACAATGCAGCTCAGCCATGCTGCGCTTGTTTTGCTGATTTTTTCTAGTTTATTGCATTTGCTGGTTGCAGCTGAGCAGCCTCGTCCGCTCTTTATGTGGGGTGGTGATGCAGGGGAAGAGCACCTGGTGTCATGGAGAAACAGTTCAGGGAACCGACGCGAAATTTCGATGACAGTTTTGTCTAGCAAACAGCCAACAGCGCTCCACGTGCACAGGATCTTCGACGATGCAGAATGTGATTGTAAGTGGGTGGCTTGTGGGACCCATGGGTCGATCCGAAATGAATACACTTTGCAGTGCTCGTTCACCTCGCCAAGCAGTCCGGCTTGTTTGACTCTGCAGTCCAAAAGCCAGGGCCAAACATGTGGACGGAAGAGTTTATTACGGCATCATTTCTTTCCATGGACATCGACTACGATGGTCTTCTTGATGCTCAAGAATTACAAGATGGGCTAGCACGAATTGATAGCGCCACTCGTGAAACTATTGAAATTGCCGAGCCAGACAAGAATCGGTGAGCAGCGCAATAAAAGCTCTCTATAGCTTCGAAGCATATCATGTGCACTACAGGGATGGTTTCATCTCTCTAGATGAGGCTTTACACATGGATATTCAAGCAGCCCATTTGAAACGGGATGACAGCCGCACTGGAGACTCAAGGGTTGCCAAGGTCAGGAATTCAAGACAGACATGGCTGCCACAGCAAAGCCACTGGTATAACGAGGCCATAACCGAATTTATTGACTCTGTGTATGAGCGAATGGCAGCAGCGATGCAGTTGCCGCCAGAGTATGTCAAAAACAATTCGGAGGCGCTTCAAGTTGTGCACTACAGGCCATTCGAGCACTACCACGCACATACAGACTCACGAGCCAGATTGACAAGAGCTTCTCAAGATCCAACATGGCTGATTAATGCCCACAACGACTTGGCTCTGTTGGACGCCATTGTCTTTGAAGCCGAGGTGCTCTACCCGTGCTGCCACCAGCTTCATGATCGCCATGCATTCATCCGACAAGCACTGGACAAGGTCTTTACTCCTGGCGAAATGAATCGACTGCCAGAGCTATTAAGCAGCCAGGACTGTGCTAGCACCTCCCGGTGTTCCATGCTGCAAGCGATGGCAGACTATCTTCGGGCTGCACAGGACCCCAGCATTCAGACGAACATTGACGTTTTTGAGTGCAGCACCTGTAGATACGCAACACTGTTGGTATTTTTGAACGATGTTGTCGAGGGTGGCCACACAAGCTTCCCGTTGGCCAACAATGCGACACTCAAAGCTGACCCATCCATGATCCCTCGGGAGACCCACCATTACAGCAATTTGACCGAGACACAGTGCAAACCCGGAATGTCAGTCAAGCCAAGTAAAGGAGACGCTGTTCTGTGGTATAACTATGTGCACGAGAAGAGCACGCGCAGTCGAGTGCTCAGTGGCAGCTTCGGTGTGCCTGACACTGTCGACGAATTCAGTCTGCACGGCGGCTGTGACGTGCTGCAGGGCGAAAAATGGGCCATAAATCTGTGGCTGCATGCTTTGCCAAAATTAGAAGAGTCCATGTCAGGTTTGGATCTCTACAGCCCAAACTGAGTTTTACTGTGTCGGGCCGGTGGCTTCACCATCATCATGCAAGGCTTGTAGCGCTCCTTGAAATAGGAACTCCGAGTACCACAGATGGACTGGTAGTAAGCCTTGCAACAGAGCTGCTCCTACTACAGACGGAGGCTTGCCGTTTCGCGTGGCGAGAGCACTTCCGAAGAACAATTCGACTTCGAGCGGTTTCGTGTCCGTGAGTGCGTGCTTCACAGCAAGCCAAGTACGCGTCTCTATTGTTTTGTCATCCGAGGTTCTCAATTGTACATCAGAGCCACCTGGAGCACCCCCATGTAGAACAATCTGTGCGAGTGCACTTCCTGAATCGGACAGTGTCTCCCTATGAACCACTTTGAACCCTCGATAGGTGTCCCCAACACGCCAAGCCGCATTGCTCACGCCCGGTATTGTGGTTTTGAAGCCCAATGCTTTCAAAAGTCCCCCCTCGGGGGCAAATCTGTCATTCGAAAAAAAAAGCTCGTAAGGTTATTCAAAACAGCATTGCCTTGGTCGTGCGGCTGGTCCGGTTGCATATGAATACATTTCTTGGCAAGAAATGTATCTACGAAATACGGTGTTACGCCAAGTGCTTCTGGCTTCAGAAGCGAGCACCAGGCAGGCACAGTGGCACGATTAATCGGAATAAATGCCATTTACAAATGATGCGTGTGATGTCCCTCTTCCAGTGGCACTCCACCCACGCTGATTGCACACGTTGCCGCCAGCCAGCAGCTTCACGTCCAGGCAGCATTGGCTGCAGGAGCAGCAGCAGTCCAGTTGGCAAATGGAAAGTGCACCTCATTCACAAGAAGACTGACTCAATTCTTTGAGTGGTGTGGCCAGCCACGCCTCCACAGGCCTGGCCCCCGCTCACTGGGAAGCGAAGAATTTGCTGAAGTGTGAAGGCGAGCTAGCGCCCCCTTCACACACACGGGAGCCCCACAGCACGGTGCGCAAAGAGCAACTGCTTAGATACGTCATCAGCTGCAGAATCCCACCCCCCTGCCCCGTGGTGCCCCGCGCTGCCCATGTGGACTTGCAGGTGCACCCCGTGCTCCTGGGGGGGCTCCGTCGTCACCACACGCCCCCCTGCATCCCCCTTCCCCAGCAGATCCAGCACCGCCCCTGCGAAGCGCCCCCGCCCTGAGCTTGATGCATGCTTGCGGTTGCTGCCGGCGTCATGCGGCCACCACACCCGGGCCTGCACCGGCTGGTGAAACGCGCTGGGGGCGTGCTTGGTGGACCGTTTCAGCGCCTTGACATAGTTCCGCTGCTGCCACACAGGCGTGCGGGGGTCATTTACGGCGCCTATGACATACGTGTGCACCGGCCGAGTCATGGCAGGCACACCAGCTGCGAGCCGTTGCCTGGCCAGGTACTGCGGGCAGTACTGCTGCATGAGCGCCAGGGTGCCGGGGGGGGCGTCGGCAACGGGGTCCCCCCACTCTGTGTACTCCGGCACAGTCAGCGGCAGGGACGGGTCGCTCATGGACCGGATGACGTCCAGGAACGGCATGCTGAGGATGGTGGCGGCAATGCTGGCTGAAGGAGGGCTGGGGGCGCCCTGGGGGGCATCTGCGTGGCACATCCAAGCAGCAGGCAAGCCACCGGCGCTGGAGCCAGAGACGACTGTGAGCTCTGGCCTTGACAAGCCGCTGGCATGCAGGTGCCCAATGGCGTCCTCCAGGTCATGCATGGTGTTCAGCTTGGCCAGCTGCCGCCCCCCATGGTACCACGGCTGCCCCCTCTCACCCCCCCCCCTGGCGTGCACGAACGCCGTGACCCAGCCACGCAGCAGCCACGGCATATCGCTGGGGTCAAATGCCGTGTCCAGCGGTGTCCCATATGCCCCGTAAACATTCACCAACAGGGGGGTGAGCGACTGCTGGCAGTGCAGGGCCTCCGGGCGCCCAACCAGGGTTATGGGCACTTCCACACTCCCATCTCGGGAGCGAGCCGTGATGTGCTCACATGCCATGAAGCTGCCATAGTCAGCCGAGGCTGCCAGCTGTGCAGCTGGCCAGGAGGAGGGCAGCCGCAGCTCCTGCTCCGCTGGATGGGCTTCCAGGCTGCTCCCAGCCTGCAGCGGCAGCTCCACGCTGCTGCCTGGGGCAGTGCTCCAGCCAACATGCACCGTTGCAGTGCTTCGTTGGTAGTCTTGGTTGCCCCCTGGCTCCACACAGGCCACTTCTGGTGGCGTGTGCACTGTGGCCACGTCAGCCTGCAGGTCCCCAAATGCATCCACCCGCCATGCAGCGAAGCGCAGGCTGGGAAGGCCACTGCGTGTGTCCCGCCCGTAAAGCATGGCACCGCGTTCGAATACATCCACATCTTCCAGCTTGAAGTCGGCTTGGGGGGGGATAAGCAGGCGCCAATTGTCCCAGTCAGCCAGGGAGCGAGCCGACGAACTGTCAGGGGGGGTGTCGACGGGGGGGGATGGATGGCATAATACGCTATAGGATAAATCTGCTGTTTTGTTCGTGATAGCCAGCAGGTGCCCATGAGCATGCTCCACAAAATACTGCACGCCTGGCTCACGAGCAGGAAGGCGTAGCAGCAGTTCATGCTGCCACTTCTCCACTTGCGCCGCATATCCATCAACCGACGGCCGCAGGAGCAGAACTTGAGAGTCGTTTCTCGAGTTTGAATTCAGTGTTATCCATGTGTGGTCTTTTGTTGCCGCCACATCCAGAAATAGACCGCCGTCGGACTCTTCAAGAATTGTCTTGGTGCGCGCAGAATCCAATTGCAGCAACTCAAATCGATTAGCACGCCCATCTGGGGCCTGGACCGTGATGATTGCAAAATTTGGTTTTGAAGGACTTGTGCACCATGCAAGGTTTGCGACGCCTGTCATGCTGAAAACACACTTTGCGAGCTTCGGTTTGACGTCGATAACTTGCAGCTCAAAGCGTTCATGCCCACTCGAATCGAACGTAAAGGCAGCTCGCTGATGACACAATGAAGCTCTCAAGTTTGTTACCAAAGCATAGTTGGAATCCTCTGCAAGATGTGCTTCGCTGACTATTTGAACAGGGTTTCGCCCGAGAAGCTCCACCGAGAAAACTCGCCCAACAGGCGTGCTGGCGACCGTGTACACGGCACCCCGTACATGCTCAGACTCAACACTTAGATGATTTGGCTGGCAAAGCTGTTTCAGCTCGTGCCGACAGCTTCTGGCAAATCGCCTAAGTGACATTTGGCATATCAAAGATACCGGTAGTGCGAATGTGAAGAATAAGAAGCCCACAACAGAAGCTGCCAGCAGCCCGTCTGAAGAGGCGACAAAAACTTGAGCCCATCTACAGAGGGAATGCTTTTGCAATCTACACAGCATGCACTGACGACTGATACAAGCCTAGCTCACACATACTGCGCAAGCGCAAACAAGGTGGACCCCCTGCTCAACACCCTTTTTCCAAGAAATAGGCCCCATCAATTTGAGCATGGCACCTAATGCAAGCTGATGAGCCCCGGCATGGCGTAATGAACTAGATCTGGCACAGGCTCAACAGAACTTGAGGCTTGTGAAGCCGTGTTAACCCCTCCCTCACAAACCCTCACAAATCAAATTGCCACCATCGAATTGCGTAGTAGTGTATAATCTTGCATGAAGGATTCAATGCATAACTTGTGTATTTTCGAAAGCACTCTCAATTTGTGCTGAATACTGGCACAATTACATTGCAAGTGCGTTCTGCACAGAGCAGTCTTCTCGAGTGTATCCCGCGAAGCACGTGCATGTACCAGTGCTGTAGTCACACAGTCCACGGTTCGAACAGGGCGAGTTCTCCTGGTTCCCAGCAGCAGGAGTTCCAAAACCGGTTCCAAATAGGATGAAGGGGTTGACAGGTGTTCCAGTGTAACTCAAGCCATTACGTGCAACGAAGTCAGCAGAAGCCTGGTTAGGAGTTTCGCTGGATGGGGTTGACGCGGCCTTCACGGCAATACCAACAACCTTGTCCATCTCGATGTTAGTGACAATGTCCTTGGCGCGAACAACGTGCTGAGAGATACCGTTGGCACTTCCTTGAGGGCCGTTGGTGTAGTCCAGCTTGAGCTCCAAAGCATTGTTGATAGCAAGCGGGGTGCTGCACTTCACGTGAGCGTCAACGGCAATGTTGACGGAAGAATGGAACTGGTTACAGCTGACACTGACACCATTGAGTGCTCCGTTGGGGAAAGTCTCAATAGCATCCTGCAGCAACTCTGCGTAGTCGTCTCCAGTCAAGCCCTTCTTGACTGTGAAGATCTCCGAGCGCAGCTTGGTCAACAGGCCCGAATTCTGTTCCTTGTCTTCCCACTCCAGATAATAGTCAGTATCGTCACCATTGGTGTCAAAAGCAATGTACATGTATTGCACTTCAGAGGCACAGGTTGTGCCACCACAGTGCTTGGGATCATTTGTGAGAGGATCATTTCCCTTGGGGCACTGACGCAAAGAGCAATCAGGTCCAAAGAATCCGGCATCGCACACGCAAGCCTGGTTCTTGTCTGCATCCCACAAGTTGTACTCAAACTTGTCAGAGACACCGGATGTCTTGTAGAAGCCAAACTGGTAGTCAAGAACCTTAAAATTGCGGCCAACTTCGCGAGTGCTGTCCGCAGGGTGAGTAACGGCGACGTTTGGTCCGGCAGCGATCTCTCGCAGCGTGTAGCATTGCCCGTGTCCGGAGCAATCGTTGGGGCAAACGGTGCGCTGGCAAGCGGATCCGGTATATCCATCGAAGCATCCACATTCACCAGAGGCACGGTCACAGAAACCCTTGTTGGAGCATTCGGCGTAACTGTGGGCGGTTGTTGGAAACATTTCCTTCATGACAGCATTGCCAAGCTGAGTTTTCACAGCGTCGTCATCAGAGACGTCACCGTCGTGGTTCAAATCTCCTAGGGGTGTATCAACGAAAGAAAGTCCAAAGGGGCAGACACGCTGTGAGCAGTCCCCCCCCATCCAGTTATCGAAGCAATCGCAAGCATCTTTGGAGCCGCAAGTGCCGTGCCCGGAGCACCCGTTGGGACACTCAGCAGAGACAACTGCCAAAGCGGCAGCTGCCAAAATGAAACCGAAAGTCTTCTGCAAATGAGACCGCGTGCGAGATGAGAGAGCTTGCAAAATTCCATTTTTTTAATCGGTGCGTTTCAATTTCCGCAAAGCACACAAACTCAACAAGAATAATTGCAAACAAGGGGTGGCATCAACGTTTCTTTTTCTAAAAACGATGATTGAAATATTGTTCTATTTGCTCATACAAATTGGCTGCGTGCGTCAAAGCTCTTGTCGCACAAGCTGAAAGCGTTTTGTCAAAACATTTTACTAGAATGGCTGTAAAAACATCACATAGAATACGAGAGGAAACTTACCATGCTGATTTTTGTTGAAAGATTGGCCAATTTGAAAAGTTTATTGTTTTGGCGCAGCGTCTGTTGCGTTGTCATTCACTGGAGAAGGTTGAGCAGGTTTGGTTCCTACCCCCCTGCATGCGAGTCCGTTGCCATGAATCGTTAGGCAGACCTGAGTGTCCACTACCAAATCACTCTAACACCAGCTTTTGAGCATCACTCAAATTGCAGCACGAAACAAGTTGCCATGTACATGAAGTACAGGCCAAATAGCACGTAGCCGTACCTGCGCGTGAAAACAAAGCCACTCAAAGGTACGACCACCATCGTGAGTAGAAGGCCAAATCCCAGGAAAGCAAAGCACGCAATCACTATGCGATTGGTGCGCGCCCCTGACTGCACCTCCAGCACCCCCCCTTCGGCCTTGCCGGTGCCAACAAGCAAAGACAAACCCAAGCCGATGAGCAGATTAAACAGCGGCCCCGCAAACACCCCCCCCATGGCCATAGCTGGGTACCCCTCCTTGGCTACTGTCACATCCGCAATCAAGTCCCCTAGTGAATTTCCCCACGCCAGCACTGTGAGGCCCAGGATGGAGCTGGACACGTTCAGCAGCAGGCCCAGCGTCTCAAGCAGCGTCACGATCTCGTTGGCAACATTGATGATCCAGGACACACTGGTGAGGAAAGCCAGCATGACCAGCAGCCCCATGGCGGTGCGCGAGGGGACCCCCCCCTGAGCCCCACAGGACAGCCATGGGCCCAGACCAGCGGCCATTGCCAGGGCCAGGCAGGCGCCCAACAGCAAGCAGAGGGCATACACAGGAAATGGTGACGCCTGCACCACCCCTCCCCAGAAGATTCCAGACAAGCCTGCCGACTGCAGCCCAGTGACCACCACAAGCGGCAGCCCAAGCACGGCACTGCCCGCCACCCATCGCCAGTCGTAGTCCTCTTCCTGCAGCACTGGCACCGTCACCCAGCGAGCGAAAGCGGCGGGCAGAAGCAAGTAGTACAACACCCGGCCTGCGATGGTGTCCTCTCCAAAGTGTAGCTCGAACCAAGCGGCGAGTCCATCCAGCTGGGTAGCGGCTTCGCTCGGCTGGGGCACGGCAGGCGGCATCTCGCCGTCCTCCTGCAGCGCTTGCATCAGGTGCCGAGTCCAGTGAGTGTGCTTTACAAAGAGACGGGGGTGGTGATCTGACCCCCCCCCCTCCGGCGTGCTGACCATTCGGCGACTGAGCTGCCGCTGCATGTTGCTCGCCAGGGCGGAGTGTCCCCGCAGAGAAGCTCGCCTGTGCTGGCCCTTGGAGGCGAAGGTGGGGGTGGGCGCCAGGGAGGAGCCACCCGGCGCGCGGCCACCTTTCTCACCCACGTTGCCCTGGTGTGGGTCGCCCGTCACATCCAGCTGCAGCTGGGAGTGGGAGCTGGTCTCCTGGCTCGCAGTGTGCATGGCGCTGTCCACAGCAACAGCTTCGTGTGACGTCAGAGAAGTGTGCCAGTCAGCTGATTGGCTGCGCACTCGGCTCATCACACGAGCAGCCACATCAGAGTCGACCGCTGAGCCTACCTGCACGCCCGTGGTAAGCACAGTGTCGTCTCTGTGCGGCGGGCTGGCCAGATGCGTGGCCACAGCCCGGGGCAACAGGGGCGCCACAGCCGATCGACCGGATGGAATGACCAGTGGCGATGTACCTTCTTGAGTATGCTGTATACTGGACTGCTTTACAGCCAGCGGCACTTCAATATGCGTTGCGTTGCTGTTGTCCAGGGGGGTCAGCAGGGGCACAGAGGCCCCCTGGGTGGCAGCCGCGCGATTCCCCGCCGCTTCAGCCTTCCAGCCCTGGTACACGCGGCGCCCAATCACCACCGTGAGTGCAAACACGACATAAATGAGGAGAAACCCCACTGCCTCCAGCCAGTGTACTTTGTTATCCGCGAAGATGATGGCAAGGTACCCCAGAGCAACCAGGTAGAACCCAACATCCCGCAGAAACGGACGGCGGTTGACCTTAGCGTCACAGACGAGAGCAACTGCACCTGCAACAACTGTTGTCACAAAGATACCTGCGCCAGTGACAGCCGACACGCCCACATCTCCATTGCCAGATGCAAAAGCCGCCACAGAGCCGGCTACGTCAGGTGCACCATTCCCAAAAGCCAGGAAAGTGACGCCAGCAAGGTTTGGCGACAGATGAAGCACTTCAACAATGACTTCTAATGCTGGGCAAAAGTAGGTGTCAGCCGTGTCACCCAGAAGGTACAGAAGAAAAAGCAACCAAGCCTGCAGGGGTAACGAAATTGCGTGCAATCAGTTGCTTTCGTTTTGACTGAGCAGCTTACAGCCATGAAAATCCAGGACAGCCACTTCAGATCTCCAAAAACACACTCATGTGTATATAAATAGTTGATGAAGCCTTGAACTTGGTCTGTGCATGCTGTCTCCCTGGAAAGGTAGGGCTAAGTGAATTGTTAAAAGTGGTTCAGAGAGGCACGGACTTACTCGCAGTTATATTTCTCTGCAATACGCTGCCCACAAGTTTCGCTACCAGAGCCTAATAGCCTCTCATGTGCACCTGCATGGTGCTCGGGAGTGTGGCCGCCATTCAGGGCTTGATCGTGTGGCGGCAAGTGCACTGCAGATAGAGCGCTGCCCTGCGCAGATGATCCACCAAAAGACCATACAGCTAGACCGCAGACTGCCAGCAAAACTACTGCAGCATTAGCAATGAAACGATTTCTGGACCTTGTGAGGCCAAACGTGGCTTTAGCTGAAGGCATCCTTGCTTGCGCACGAAGTGGAATCTAGGCTCGTCAAGGCGCAGTGCACAATCACCTTGGCAAAGTGGACGACCCCTCGAAGTTGAAAGCAAACCAGCCTAACTGC
>Ga0307982_1003532_pt1 | contig 12468 bp, 13 predicted proteins | sample OrgLakmetagen989_FD_201847 | JGI IMG/M metagenome (GOLD analysis project Ga0307982, IMG submission 201847) | Saline water microbial communities from Organic Lake, Antarctica - #989 | ecosystem: Environmental > Aquatic > Non-marine Saline and Alkaline > Saline | place: Antarctica: Organic Lake... | reverse complement strand
GTCTCAGTCTCCAGCCCCCTTCTCTAAGCGCAAAGCTATTGCAGAAGGCAGAACCGAAGGGACCCCGATCTCGATTTCCACCTCCACTACCAGCACTTGTCATCAGTCATTAGGTCGATCTCGATATGGCTGAGAATGGGCTTGTTTACTGTTGCTTTGTGGTGTTGTGGTTATTGTGTTACTGGCAGTATACAGATTTCTGGTAGTACTGAGTACTGTGCAGTAAAGTGTTAAAACATGTTAAAGGCGTCGTTCTTGGGGTCTCTAGATCGAGCAGCCCATTTTGCACAATTGAGCGCCTGTGAAGCATTGGCATAGCATGCGGGTAGAACAAGGAATAGGGGTTAGCTCTGCCAGTGTAAGTCTTTTACATAGGCATCACTGACACGCAGTGCAAAACATGTAAAGATCGCATGCTAAAGTGACAATTAGTGCAGACACTTCATACCGTAGGCACAGCGATGCATGCAACGGCAGCTAGTGGAGCGCCAGCAGTATCAGAATCGATAGATGGAGGGCCAAAGGGGGCGTTGAGAAACAATTCTCCGTACCTGCAACAAAGAAACACACATACAAATGAATATAAGCACAGCAAAATGAGAAAGGATTTTGAATACGATGAGTAAAAGGACAAAGCTAACTTTGAGCTTTCTTTCAAGTTCATTCGACCATGATTTGGCTTTGGAGAAGCAAATGTGCAAACGAGCAATGCACTAAAGGGTGTTATATTGTTAGAAATGGGCAAACAATAACTCACCACAACATCACAATACAAGAATCACGCGAACAAAGTTGCAAGGAAGGAGAACTACGTAAGAGGTTTCCGACTTCAAAACCACACCAGTAGCACTCACTTGACGACATAGCTGACAGCGAGCGACAACAGCAGCAGCTTCACGCCAAACAACACGTTCGAGTCCAATTCCAAGGACTCCCCGAGGTCTTCAAACCCATTGAGGGCTGAAGTTGAGGGTGCTGTGGCTCTTGCTTCTCCTGTGACGCCTACAGTAGTAGGTGCCCGCTCCTTCCTCTTCAACTCTTGAATTTCTCCTTCTGGTACATTTGCAGCGGCGTCGCTCAAGAGCATTGCCTCAGCGAAGGGAGCATATAGGTTAGGCGGCAAAGCACGCAGAGCGGATTGAGCCCAGTTGGGGAGCTGGTCGCCTTTCCAACCGTTGGATATCGCGAGTTGAAGCGTGGCGTACGCTAATGTAGTATTGCCAACCTGATTTGCCATGAAACGAGGATTGGAGGATTGAAAAGTCGACCAAAAAGCAAAAACAGTTAACAAGTCACCTCTAAAGCAAAGCACCACAACAATCGGAAAGTGCAAAGCATGGCATGTATCAAATAATATGTTATAGTTAATGGTATACCACGGTGAGGAACGCCTGCAGAGCCACAAGAAACCCTACGCTCTCGGCGTTGTAGAACAAGTGGTAGGTGCAGGCGCAGAGGCCCGAAGAATGCAAGGGAAGCATGCCCCAGGTGACGCCTCGCCACCTTGGATAGTAAGCAAACGAAGAGAAGAACACGCGCAACGCACGGGTGAATACTTCTTGCAAATGTAACAAGATGCGCAATAATTGAAAGCTCCCGGGTGCGTTTGAACACCTTCTGGTTGTACTACTACACACTTACCGTTCGTTGCCGGTGTAATCCGCGCGCTTCCAGATCAGTCCCATGGCCACTAGCCACTCAACCTATTATGAATGGATATTGCGTGCGACGAGGCCAACAAAGAAAGCATAAAAGAGAAGGAGTGGGTATGTCCATCGAGTCAGAGAAATTCAGCGATTGGCATCAGGCACAACGCACACCGAATGCACGAAAGCATAGCACACTAACTCACTCTCACATCCTTTACCATTTACTCAATTCCAGGTGACTTCTAAAAAAAACATTCATGCATTCAGTCCCCTCTTCTACGCACCAGGCTTGAAGTGTGAATCACCCAAGTGGGCACGGTCAACGCATTCGCTGGCTCAGCCTGAGCTCCCAGCTCCCGCAAAAGCCCGCCTTCGCTGAGCCACTCCGCTGGCAGGTCCCCTACTCCCCCCAAAAAGGGCGAATGCACGCCTAACCCTGACCACAGCGCTGCCTCCACTGCTTCGGTAGGTGGTGACGCAGCAACCACTATATTAGTGATAGGCTCCACCAACATGCTGTTCGAAAAAGTGTGGCTGTTGAACAACGCCGGAGCAACCGCAGCAATTGATCCGATCACGAGGGAGGAGGCCTCTGTTGCCGACGGCGTATCCACTGCTGTAGCTGCTGATGCTCCGGCAATTAGTACTAGGACTGTCGCTGCTGGTGCTCCAGCGATGAGCACAAAGACTGTTGCTGCTGGCGCCCACGCCCATTCACTAGGCGGGAGCTCTTGATCGGAGAGATTTACTTCTAAAATCTCACTGACGCGATTGCTGCTTTGCAGAGCACCATTGTTTTTATTGGCTGAATCTTCCGGCTCCATTCTACTAGAGTCACCATCGGTTGCAGCAGCCATGTCACTGCGTAAGCCTAGCACGACGAGGAGGTTGGTGATGGTTAAAAGGCCTTCTGCTGAGCCGTGCAACCAATCGCAGTCTGCTAAAGAAACACCGAATGTGGACGAGGCGAGCACCGCGGCTGGAATGGAGCCGATCACGAACACGAGCAAAAACTAGGCCATCCCAATTCGAAACGGTTATGGATTCACGAGAAAAATAAAAGATATAGCACATAGTGTTGACAAGGAATATGCCACATAAAACCGAACAGGGCCATAAATAACTACAGAAGGCTAAGCTCCTACGAAATTTGCAATTTTTTTATTCGATTTCAAGGACGAATGTATAGCACATTTGAACGCTTTCGTCTGAATACCTGGAAGCCGAAGAGAGCCACCTTCGGCATTTGGTTCGGAGCATAGCCCGCCCAATAGAGAAACGCAAGGTATGGCGGCAGCGACAATGGAAAGAAAGCACCTGCAAGTGCTTCTTCAACAGCTCCCAGTCGCAGCGGCGCTGGCCCTCGTTGCAACGGTCGATTTAACGGTTTCGTGAGAGTCCTTGCTCCAGTGGACCATTGACTTTTACGGCTGTGAGATGAGGCGCGAAACGAAATTAACGGCGAAGAAGGCTGCGAAAAGGCATGAGTTGAGGCTATGAGAAGTGAAGCAAGACCGCCGAAGCGTGCTAGGCTCGCGGCCATTGTTGAAAATGCTGCCGGCCCACGAGGGAGGCGCCGACGACAGCAGCTGCAGATGATTTTCTTCTGTGATTTGTCTTTCGGATGATGATGTCGTCGTCACAAAAACCCAATCCTTGCAAAAGTCCGACGCACAAGATCTGCATGACAAAAGATCCCGCTGCCATCTGCTGCCACCATTTTTGTACGTCTTCGAATCTCAGACTTTTGTCAACCCATTTCCGGCTGTCAACCATGTCCACCATGCTCGCAAAAGTAGCCGCGCGCTCTGTCGCTTCCGGCGCTCGCCAAATGGGAAACCGTTCCGCATCCAGCATTACCGCTGTGAAGGGCCGCGAAGTCATCGACAGCCGCGGGAATCCTACCATGGAGGTAAAGGACTATTTCGTTGATTCTTTTTTTTACTTCTCGCTTCGCATGCTCTGCACCATCAAATACGTTCACATTCAGAAGTATAGTAATGTGTCTACTTGCTCAAGCTCCGTGCTTGCAACAGCTTCAAGTATAGTTTCTTGTCATATTTCCGCGGTGTGCTTTCTGAAACGGAGTATTGGCTCTTTTTTTCAAATGTAACGAATACTTTTCAAATCTTCATCTCGTGCTCATAGTGCTGCCTGCTTTATATCTTCTACCATTTCTTAGGTTGATGTGGTCACCAACGACGGCCTTTTCCGTGCGATGGTGCCCTCGGGCGCCTCTACCGGCGCCTACGAGGCGTACGAGTTGCGTGACGGTGGCACGAGGTTCATGGGTAAGGGGGTGCTCAAGGCCGTGGAGAACATGAACAAAGTCCTGGGCCCGGCCCTCATTGGAAAGGACCCAACGGACCAGGAAGGCCTCGACGCTCTCATGAACAAGATCGACGACAGCGAAAACAAGGTAAAAGCACGGAAGGGCCATGGACTCTTCAGTAGTTTTCGTGTATACTTTAGTTGGGTTTCTGCTCTCTTGAGAATGCATTTTCTGATGCTCTATGAGGACCTCACGGGTTTTTGACCATCTTATCGCTCAATAGGGTGCACTCGAGTGTCTATACTCTTTTGATCCTGGATGAAAAAAAATACTGGCCTATTTCTTGAGCAGAATATCTCTTTCTCCGTATCTTGACGATTTCTTTCAAACAAGCTTAGCAGTACCTGCCGCTGTCTTGTGTGTTTATATCGATAGAGCAATCTGGGCGCCAACGCGATCTTGGGCGCTTCCCTCGCCATCTCCAAGGCGGGGGCCGGCGCCAAAAACATCCCCTTGTACCGCCACTACGCGGAGCTGGCTGGCCACCCCACTGATGGCGACTTCACGATGCCCGTACCCTGCTTTGTGAGTAGCTTACACTGGCCTTACTGCATGAATTGAAAGAGCGCATGGGCCGTTTTTTTTCTCTTCTAATTGTGGTGGTGGTGGTTGTTGATGTTGAGTGCAACACTTTCTAGTGTTTGTGCATGCTGCAACTCAAAGTATAGAGCATTCCGGCACGCCTTCCACGCTCCGTCTTTTTCTCCTTCGTACTCCTTTTCACACTACCTGTTTTGCCACTGCTCTTTTACCTCAGAACGTGATCAACGGCGGCGAGCACGCGGGCAATAAGCTGGCGTTCCAGGAGTTCTTCGTGATTCCCACGGGAGCCGCCACCTTCAAGGAAGGCATTCAAATCGGCTGCGAAGTGTTCCACAACCTCAAGGCGGTCATCAAGGGCAAGGTACGCGTGCACGCACATACACACATAGTGGGACTGCCCTCTTTATACCTTCATGCGGGAAGTAGCATCTCGTGAAATTCCCAACTCCAACTCGCGAACCGACCTGCTTCATGCGTAACCTGTATGTGTGAATCATACCGCCTGTGCACGAACATCTGCTGCTTTCCCTTCTAACCTATACACAGTTCGGCGGTGACGCCACCTTGATTGGCGACGAGGGCGGCTTCGCGCCTCCCTGCACCGTGGAGTCGGGCCTGGAGATGCTGATGGAGGCCATCGACCGCGCGGGCTACCTCGACAAGTGCACCATTGGCCTGGACGTGGCGGCGTCCGAGTTCAAGGTGGAAGGCAAGAACCAGTACGACTTGGACTTCAAGACCAAGGGCGAAGGGAAGGACGCGAGCTTGATGCTTTCCGGCGACGAGCTGATGCAGTTCTATGCGGACATGATCGCCAAGTACCCCATCGTGACGGTGGAGGACCCGTTCGACCAGGACGACTGGGCCAATTGGTCGGCCTTTGTGGCGAAAGTGGGCGGACCCGTGCAGGTGGTGGGCGACGACTTGACGGTGACCAATCCCGTGAAGATCCACAAGGCCGTGGAGGAGAAAGCCGCCAACTGTTTGTTGCTCAAGGTGAACCAAATCGGCACCGTGTCGGAGTCCATCGCTGCGGTTAAACTCTCCAAGCAGAACGACTGGGGGGTGATGACCAGCCACCGCAGTGGAGAGACTGAGGACGCCTACATTGCCGACTTGGCAGTGGGCCTGTGCACTGGCCAGATCAAGACGGGCGCCCCGTGCCGTGGCGAGCGCACCGCCAAGTACAACCAGCTCTTGCGCATTGAGGAAGAGCTCGGCAACAAGGCCGTGTACCCTGGCAAAAACTTCCGCAAAACTTCTTGGATGGCCAAATAAATGAATCATAAAAGCGGCGTTTGGGCAGTCGCCTGTCGCGTTAGACGGTTTCCTTATTAAGCGCAAAGGAATATCCCACTGGCGCCTTCTTCTATTAATTTTTGGAGGGCGCTCTTCTGACGTCGGCGTTTTTCTCTTCATACTTTAAATGTGCTTATCGCTTCTCGCTTCTCTGCGCTTCTTTCCTTTGCGTTACACTCGGCCCTTGGGCACTTGTGTCTTCGCTCCTACGGGAAGTTAAAACACGTGCCATTGAAAGCGAAATAAGAGCTGCCGTTTTAACTGGGTAATTGATTAAAAGTTTAAAGGCAATAGAAATAGACGACGAGGGCGATTTCCAGACTTCAGACTTCAGAATTCAGGAAGATGTACATGGATACTACATTAGTGCAAAATGCAAAAGTACGTACTTGACCGCTTCTCCTCCCTGCGGTTGAACTTTTTTTGCGTAGGTGGCCTTGTGCGAATCGAGTTCACGATTCACGACGAGAAATCAATTTAGAAAACACTCTCAATCAAGGTGAATGGAGAGTAGCATTGCGCAATTTACTTGGGCGCATTGTGCTTTTTGCTTGAGCGTACGCCTGTTGAAATATTACTGGGCGGTACTTTTGATCAAGGAGATTCCTGAGGCTGGCGTGCTCTAGAATGGCTCATGATTGTGTTGAAAGGATGCACATGCGTCACCGCTAACATTTATTTTTATTTTTACTCGCGTTTGCCATTGATATATGCCTCAATGTGGCAGTTAGATTATGTTGAAGACCGTTGTCCTGATGCTGGCCCTCACTGCACGCGTGAGCGCCTTCGCAGCTCATTGTAAGTCTTCACACGCACTGTCTCTTTACTCCGCTGGCTCATAGTCATCCTGCGGACTTGGCCCTCTCTTCGCTGAACCATTGCTAGAGCAATTGTGAACATCTCATCCTAATCTCACGATTTCCCTCTGCCTTTTTTTTTTTTTCGGTTTTCCCTTTTTTCTGCAGCGGCGGCCCCTTCTCGTTGGGTGTCCCGCCTTGCTGCTGTCTCCACCGAGACTGCCGGCGAAGCCAGCACCGAATCTTACCGCCTCTTCTTCAAGTGCGTTGCCTAAACTTAGAGATTCTTGAAATCGCCGATTATGCCTAGTGTCTTGTCGAGGAAGGATAGCCTAGCTTGCAACATCTCTTGTTCTCGTGCGTAGAGAGTTTTATCAAGTGGCATGTTTTTTGGAACCTGAACTTTCTTGTTGTTCACACCACCACCTACTCTTTCGGGTGCATTTACCATACTTCTCAACTTACACCAGGGACGGCGACAAGACGGTGTCCCCGTGGCACGACATTGCCCTCGAGGCTGGTGACGGCATGTACAACTTGCTCACGGAAATCCCCAAGATGACCAAGGCCAAAATGGAAGTGGCCACCAAGGAAGCCTCCAACCCCATCGCCCAAGACATAAAGAAGGGCAAGCTCCGCGGTATGAGCCCATTGGTGTATTTAATCGTGTGTGTGTGGCTGCATGTGAGCGTGTGTGCTGTGTGTGCCTGTAATGAGGATCCTTCTAAGGTAGTAATGGGTATAGAGTGGAGCGCACGGGCGCATAATTGGGCTTGGGTGGGAGGTATTGTGCACCTTTTTTGGGATTGCCCGTGATGGCATCAGTACGCATGGCGCACATATTCCTATCTCTTCACAGCGCCACCTCACCGTTTTCTTCCGTGTCTACTTGTTGCTTGTCCTCGAAATTTCAAGACTACCACGGCCCCATTTTCTGGAACTACGGGTGCCTGCCCCAAACCTGGGAAAACCCCAACGAGGAGCACCCGGTAAACACCTACAGCAGCAAGAGGCATTTGAAAACTTACCGCGAAATGCACATGTGTATTTTGCTGCTCGGGGAAGATGTTGCTGCGTTGATTCCTTGCCTTGTTGAATGAGAATGTACCAAGCAATACAATATGAGTTCAGTCTTCCTTCGATGCTTCACTCGGATGCGCGCTCTCCTAATTCGTTCACCCTCCTATGCATGCACTTGTGTATGATGCACCACTACCTTATCGCCTACCTTCAACCCCAGACCCTGAAAGTGTTTGGCGATGACGACCCCATTGACGTGGTCGAAATCGGCTCCGTCGCCTTGGCCAGCGGCAGCGTCACCCCAGTGAAGGCCCTCGGCGTGCTGGCGATGATCGACGACGGCGAGCTCGACTGGAAGGTGGTGGCCATCGCGGCCTCGGACCCCATGGCGGACGAGCTCAATGACGTGGCGGACATCGAGGCCAAAATGCCGGGCACCCTCTCCGGCATCCGGGAATGGTTCCGGTGGTACAAGGTAAGAAGGACGGGTAGTCATGCTTCCATGAATCGTGTGTTTTTGCTTCTTGAATGCACGATGCTTTCGCGGCATAAAAACAGTATGCGTTACTATCCATCATGTTTGGTTGCTCATCACGTGTACTACAATGGCAACTATGGCAATGTGTGCGCCTTGTGTTTTCTTCAAACGTGCGCGTGTCTCCAGACCCCGGATGACAAGCCGCTCAACGCGTTTGGCTACGACGAGGAGTTCCTCAGCGCCGCCAAGGCCAAGGAAGTGATCCAGGAGACCCACGAGTCGTGGAAGGGACTCCAGTCGGGCTCCATCGAGGCCGGCAAACTGTGGCTCAAGTAAACGCGCCAAAAAGAAGGTGGAAAGCGGCATGCGGCACGCATGGGCGTACAAACGACGAACAATTCTGATGCTGCTGCGTTGAGCCGCATTCAATTCGGATTTGGTTCGAGCCCTACCTGGCTTAGGTCAAACTAGAGCTCGGATTTCTTATTGGGATAAAATAGCGACTTGGTTTCGGGTTTGTGCGGCACTATTGACTACTAGGGGCTATTAAAGAATTCGCAAAAATACCAATGCCAATAACACCACACCAACCACCAATCTAGATAACCATAACCGATATCAAAATATATGAAGCTTCGCAGTAAAGGAAGCGGCATCGAATTCTAAATCGGCATCCTTGAACTCCCGAACAGCGCAGTAACACCTCTGTTATCTTTCTTAATTTCAAAGTCTTTAAGTACTTGATATTGATATCGAAAAAAAATAAAAAATATATACACACGCCAAAACCCGTAACTCATGGAACTTAAGTACCGATACGAGCAGTTCGCTGCTATCACAAAAGCAGGGGTTACTCTAGAAGCCCAGTGACCGACATGGTATGCGGTGTGCTTTTCTACTGTTTCACGCGCTTGGCATAAGAAGGGTCTCGCTTGGCGTACGAAGGATCATTGTCATAGACGTCTTCTCCAACGCCTAATTTAGGGTCCGACAGGAACTCGTTCTGCGCATCCTGGGACTTGTACACGCACGACAACTGAGGCTTGTCGTTTAAGTCGCCCACAAACGCCCAGGTGTTCATGTTGTTCTTGCAAGCTGCAATTTCGTTCTGAAGAATAGGAAATAGAGAGCCCCAACAACAAAAGATGACGGAAACATGTGAGCAAGTAAAAGTTCACTCCTACTGAAAACACTTCACACTTCAATACCAGTAATATAAGCAATACTAATGGCCTATTGGCATCGCACCTTTTCGAGGAGGCCTCTGTCCTGAAGCACTGGCACAACGTTGCTCGGCCTAAGCACACATCCCGGTTTGGTGTCTGCCTGCGTCACGTACACGTTAAAAGGGTTGAAGGACACAAACACACGTTGGTCCATCACCATAGCGGAGGCTCCATACTGCTGGCAGAGGTCTGAGTTCGGCACGGCACGGTCAATCGCATCGCGGCTCGCGAGGTCCTTCGGGTTGGTGTTGATGGCACTGTCCACTGTCACACCAGTGCCAACCCCGAGCACAAATATGCCTGCCAAGAGACTAGTCGTAAACTTTTGTGGAATGAGCGTGCTCCAGCCACCGCCGCTTACGGTGCCGCTATCGCGCCGGCGCTTCCGCCCATCTTTATTCTCGAACCGTGGCCCACCGCCCCGCCGCTCGTATTCGATGTCATCGTCAAACCAGTCTTCCTCATCGTCATAGCCGCCCCGCGCATAAAGCGGGTGCGATTGCCTAGAACTGGTGGTAAATGCTCGCAACGGGCGCTGAGATGTGAAGGCATCTGCCACTGTTATCACTGCCACCGTTAGCAGCACGACCTTGAACATTTTGGCGTCCTTCGCAGGCAGCTCGCAATTCGCAATCTCGCGGCCTTACAAAAAAACGTAAAAATTTTGAACCAAATACGTCAATCAATTACGTTATATTAGGGCAGATTCCCACTAAATGCATGGCAAACGCCGCATGTAGGCGCATATTTGATGACGTGTTTACGATGACTTCAGCAGAAAAGCGAATACACCACGATAATTCTGCCTGGTGTTCTGGAGAAAATACATCGGATGTGTTATTGTGGTGGGGAAATTCCTCAATAACACAACACCTGCCACATACATCAACATTCTCAAGAGAACTATCGGGGCCACTTGGCCTGATATACTCCTCAGCGGCTGGGGGGTGTTTGAAATATCTTTTTATTCGGGATTTTCCAAAACAGTTTTTTTTTATAATCTGGTTTGAAATGTTTATGCCAGTCCTGTCTCTCACATGAGCACATTATGAGCATGAGGTAGAGAATATAGTTTCTGGCTGAAGTACGTTCCTTTGAATGGAATATCAACGAGGCGGCAGCATGCCTATTTACCGAGAAAATTTTTGACAATAAGGCGCATAAGGAGTAACAGCCAGTAAGAACCTCATGTATTCGGTCAAGGGGTGGGAGATGTTTTAAAGCTGAAATGTTTTCATGAAATGCTATACCTATTCAGGACAAAAGGACGATAGATTTGATAGTCCCGGTCATGATTTTTTTGAGACAGGCCCCGAAGGGCCGGAATTAGAAGGCGGACTAACAGAGAAGAAAAGTAAAGCAGCGCAAACTAAAACTAAGAAGCTAATCAGGCACACATGCCCGAGTGGCCATGGAAGTGATGGCAGCGGTAAAAAGTGGCACGCTCCTCCATGCTCTGAGAGTGCAGCTCAAAAGAAGAGTTTCCGCCCTTAGAGGAGGGGACTACAACGAAGTCCCTCAGGCGATCCAGAAGAAGAGTCGCCCATCCACGAGCACGTATCCCGAAGGGCCGGATTTGGAGGTCTTTAGATTCTGGCATGCTTCTACTACACACCCATAACAAACATATAATTATATTCGTACGACTCCTGATTTAGGGGGGCTGGATGCGGCTGGAGGCACTATACCTCCTTCCTCCTATGCACCTTTCGTTTTCGATTTTGAATTGCGCTCGCCGCACGTGTGTTCGAATTGGAGCCACTGAACACAATAATAATTTATATCGATGAGACACCACAGAATCCGGCTTCTGTGTCATTTGGGTTTGTATTAGTTCGAGTTCAACAGAATGTGTTTAGTGTCAACGGCGGGCCGTGTTAGACAGACGGCGCATCGGCGGAGAAAAGCTGGCGCGTTAGGGGCCCTGCCATGCAGAACGTGCGGTGGAGGATAAAAATTAAAAATAAGGCGTATAAATATTTAAGGCACAACGGCTACTACCTCTCTCTCTACCTAACAAGACACCAGCGTTTACTCTTTGTAATGCAAGTGCCTCATGCATGCAGCTAAAGTCGACGATGGGTTGAAGATTCCAACGTTTCCGACAAACGAATTCTCCGGCAGTTCAACACGCGAACGAACAATTCATCAGTTCCGGACATAATAATTCCTCTACTTCCGGCCCGAACTCGAACTCGATCTAATACAAACCCAAATGACACAGAAGCCAATGCTGCGGGCAGAAGTCCGGCCCTTCGTGCCCTATGTCGAGTATCTTCTCTTGGGAGTTCTCAACGAAAAACGTGGCATTGGCTCTTCTTCTAGTAACTGGTATGAGCTAAATTTCTTCGTATTTCCGCACTCGCTAGCCCTTTATCTCTTAATTCTAGCCATGCTGTGCCCGTGTCGGAACTTAGAGAAACATGCAACATGCATAAATACAAAAAGATACAATATAGCAGCTACTTAGTAACGATTGAGCGAGGTTACTGACTGGTTGGGTATCGCATTCTCGACCGATTGGTTGTCCACAGATGACTTGGGGCAGGACGTTGGAGAAAGCGCTCAAAAGTAAGGGCATTTCGAAGGATTTTGATGAGTGGATCGCCATTGCCAAAGACAGGTCGAAGTGGAGACAGCTGACTCACTCCATTCCCAAACCTCCTGATGCCTGATGGCTGAAGGACACCTCGAGAATAAATGATTACAACTGAATTACGCAAAAGGGCACTCAGCCCAGTCAGAATTGTTCTGAAGGTTAAATTTTCTGTTGCTATATGCCACAGTGGTGTTTCTTTGTATTTTTGGGGAGTATTAACTAGACTAGACCAGACTTGAGCGAGGTCCTTGCCTAGAAAATCAAATGGGCATATTTCTAATGCGCATTGTGCACCTAGATTAAGATTCACGCACGTAATTACGCGGGAATCATGCGGAAAGTGAAATTTTCACCAATCAGACGTGATTTCCGTCACGGGAATCGGCTCAGAATAGAGTGGCGTCATCATGGAATCTCCTAGAAATTTTCAGTAACATTTCGCACTTGTCTGTATGCGCACAGCCATGGTCCATGGCGATGAACACTGCAGCTGAAGGCGCACGCACAAGGCGGGAGGAAAGGGCG
>Ga0307982_1003526_pt1 | contig 12477 bp, 3 predicted proteins | sample OrgLakmetagen989_FD_201847 | JGI IMG/M metagenome (GOLD analysis project Ga0307982, IMG submission 201847) | Saline water microbial communities from Organic Lake, Antarctica - #989 | ecosystem: Environmental > Aquatic > Non-marine Saline and Alkaline > Saline | place: Antarctica: Organic Lake... | reverse complement strand
CGTTGGTGAGCAGTTGTTGACTGCTGCATCTATTGTCTGCGCTGTTTCGCGTCTGTGCTGTAATCGACAGTGTAGTGCACAATAGTGGGTTCACTTTGTGATGAATGTGTGGAATGCATGGACTTGCTTTGCATGACATGGCGGTTTGACGATGGTTGTATCATGTGCTGTGCAGGTCCCATCGTTGGTGCCGACGAGCTTGCCGACGTCTCAGCCTACGCCGGTAGGGGACTGCCTTTCTTGACACGAACCCAAGATCGGATGCTGCTGTTTGTACAACTCTGGTAGTCGATGTATTGATCTGACCATAAGTTTGTATGTGATTTGTATGAATGGCTTTCAGGTGCCGAGTCCGCTTCCCACGGCCGAGCCAACATATAGCCCCACGCCACTGCCGACGCTGGTGAGCAGTGGCTGATTGCTGCTACTTTTATTAGATTTTTGTTTTTTATATTTTACTTATTAATATTTGAAATATTTGCGCCCATATTGTTATTTTTTAGATGATTGAGCTTACAAATATGCAAATCATTAATCATTTACGCTTTTGAATTTTGGTATTTCCTCTGTACTTATTTCTCAGGTACCAACTACTCTTCCTACGTCGAAACCGACAGCAATTCCAGCACCGGTTCCCTCATCGGTAATTTCGACCTGCTTTTCACATTGTTGTTCAACAGAAGTCTTTCGTCCATTTTTTTAGGATGCACACCCTGAATAAAGTCAAACTCTATCTCAATTAAGTCATCTTTTCGGTACTTGTTGGGTATCTCGATTCTAATAACTGTAGCATCTTTTTTCTGTCGCAGGTTCCGACGCTTGCGCCTTCTACAGCAGTCCAACGAGCTAGTGGCTGCTTCAAGCATTGCAGTGATGAAGTCTGGGACACCGTTGGTGACGCAGAGGCGTTCTGTGCGCTAAGTGCTGATGAAAGGAGTTGCATGTCCGTTGAAGGTCCGGGTATGGGCGGTTGCGAACACGCAGGGTTGCTCATTGAGGCCCATTGTGCATGCGGCACTATGACCCGAGAAATCCTGTTCAATGGTTCTTCCGTGGCAATGGACGTGACCGGGGCTGCTTTCTGTTACGGAAATGCCACTTGCCGTACCTTGGTGGTAGATCTCGTGCAAGCGCTTGTTGGCAGTGAGTCTACTGGAGGCATCGGTGCCTGGGGAGACCGCAGTGAGTTGTACAGTGAGCTCGTACTACCATGTGTTCCCGAAGACTACACTTACCATTCCAAAGAAAACGGAGCTATCGATTGGTCTTGCTTAGAAACTTGCCCAGGTGATGTTTTATCGGTCGTTGGCGATCAAGATGATTTCTGTGCTCTGGACGTTGCATCAAGAGCCTGCCTCCACGCCTGCATGCCGCAAGAACTCTTCGAGCTCCATTGTGAATGCGATACTGGTCTTCTATTCAGCTCATCTGAAACGTCCGACAGCATCCTCACCGCAGACAAGGGAATTCTCTCTCGAATACCAAAAGAGCTTGATTTCAATGGCACTTTATTCTGCTATGGCTCTAATTTAAACGTATCCCGGCCACTGTTACCTGCATCTGAAGCATGTCGCACCGCTGTGGTTGATGTTATGGTTTTGGCAGATACAGGCACTACTAGTGTGCAAGATACCGGCTTTGTTTGGGATAATCATTACGACGACTTAGACAGTCGCTGTAATTGCCTAATGACTTGTCTTGACAATGTCCAGGATACTGCAGGCGACGAAGATGCTTTTTGCGCTCTACACGATGAGGACCTGGCATGCATGCTCAATTCCGAGCAATCACCGTTGTTGCGTGCAGTGCACTGTAGCTGTTATTCAGGCCTGTTGTTTACTGAAAAGGACTGGGGCGACTTCGATGCGCTTGGCCAAGCATTCTGCTGCGCGAACTCACCGACGCTGTTTGGTGTCGGCGGTGGCGGTGATAAATGCCAAGCTGCCGTTATCGCTCTTGCCCTCAGTCTCGACGAGAACGACTTTGGAAGCGAGAAAATGGCGCAGCTGCTGGCTTCGCAGTGCGATGACATTGATGACGACCACGGCAAACTCCGCTACGCGTGCACGAGTGCGTCTCCCACACCAAGTCCGACTTTAACATTAGCACCCACTTCAGTTCCGTGCACTTCTACGTGCACCAATGAGCTGCAAGATACCCTCGGCGACTTCGATGCCTTTTGCAGCCTGGGCAACAGCACGGCGTATAACTTCAGTTACTGTTTGTCTGACGTGGTGGCAAGTGATTTGCAGCTCGAAGTGCACTGCGCGTGCCAATCGCGTTCACTGTTTTTGAGCGCATTAGACAACTACGATGTGCTTGGAGGCGAACCTTATTGCTGTGGCAGCGACTTTTGCCAGGCTTCTATTTTGGACCTCGCAGTGGAGCTGGACATTGCCGAATTTGGCGACCCGAGGGACACCCGTGTGAACACTGTGAACCCAGACCTGGTGAATTTAACTCTCGTCGCGAAAGCTGTGCTCAGGGAATGGCGCGAAGAAGATGCATACATTGCCGGGCTGTTCGAGACAGCTGTGTACGTGGCACAACTCAACTATACGAACTCGAACTGTTCGGCAGCTGAAGTCAAGGCAGCAGCTAAAATGGAGGCCAAAAATGGCACTGAGGCTGAGATCCGCGCAGCTGTGAAAGCCCAAAATTGTTCTCATTGGAATACATCTCAGGTTTATAGGTTCTCGACTGACTACGGCGAGTACACATACCAGGAAAATGCAACTTACGAGTACACATACGCAGACTTCTGGAATCTCGCCAATCGCCCACACAGCCCTGCAGATGCTTACGTTCGAGCCGCAGATCTTGTTGCCCAGGTGTATGCCGATGCCATGTCAGACCACCGTGCCACCATTCAAGCCGGCCTTGATTCGACGTGCAGAGACTTGCAAAGTGGCTTTTCGGTGTTCGAGTGCAACTCGCCATTTCCGACCCACCTGCCAACTGCTGCACCGTCGACAGCGGACACTGCCACGGTATCTGTTAAAGTGTTGCTAATCGCTAAGGAGCCGCCGACTTCGAAAGAAAAATCCACGCTTAAGGCTGTGATTGCTTCTCAAGCCGGTGTTGATTTAAGAGCCATAAAAAACTTCCAAATTTCAACCATAGAGAACGAGAGGCGGCGAAACTTGCTTTCAGTCACGTGGGATGTGACTTTTGATCTATCGTCGCCCCTTTCGACCATAGCCAACGGTGACCTTTCGTCTTCCACTGAGGTTGCCTCGATGGTGACATCGGTGCTCTCATCAGACGACTTTATTACAGCAGTGTCAAGTGTGGATCCAACGCTTGAAGTCTCCGTGGTCAGCAACTCAATTACTGCCATCGCCAGTACCCGGAATCCTTCGCAGAGCCCCACGCCCAAACCTTCAGTACTGCCAACGATAACACTGCCTCCAACGCCACTGCCAACGCACTGTGAAGATGTCGGAGGCTTTTGTGAGTACGTAACTGCATACTGCTCGGATTCGTTTTGTCGCACTTGTCCCAATGCAGGCATTTGCGATGAGACCTGTGATGTGTGCATGATTCGCATCCCAACTGTTGAGCCAACATTATCGTTCCAGCCGTCAGCAATTCCGATGCCACCGCCGTCGCAATTACCCACTCTGGTGCCAGTGCCCGTCCCGACGATTGCGCCTGTCTTTAGTCCAACTCCGATACCCATGTTGACGCCTACACCACTCCCATCCTTACAACCAACGCCCATTCCAATGCCGCTACCAACGCTGACGCCTACTCCGATGCCGACAATGTTACCAACTTCACTCCCGACACTGTCTCCCAAGCCAGCGCCCTCGGCAAATCCAGTCTTTCCACCGTCGGCGCAACCTACGATGCCGCCGTCGCCGCTTCCAACGATCTCGCCTTCGATGGTGTACACGCCGCCACCAACGCCAGTGCCCACCGTTGCGCCAACTTTCGTGCCCACATCAAGCCCGACCATCAATTGCATTGCTGATTCCACTGATGGCAACCTCGACGAGGGCATCCGAAAGCGCTTGTTTCGTATCACAATGCGGTCCTCGGCCGAAAACGGTGGCTGGGGAAATTACAAGTATGTTCTTACGAAATTGGCAACGAAATTGTCGAACAAGGAAGACTCTGACAGTGTAGCGATCTCTACCGGTACACTGGTTGACGGAGTACTGTGGGACGTTAACTTCTTGTGCCTTGAGGTACCTACCGATGGCTTAGATGAAGACGCTGTTCAGTGCTATTCATTGGACATTGTTTTGGATGGTGCTGCATTATCCACACACCCGTCCTCATCAGTTCACTGGGGCATTTTCGACGAAGCATCCTCCGTATACGCCATCGATGGGGGCAACTTTCCCGATGTTGCTTCAGAAGATGCTTACGTGGTAGGCGATGCAAGCAATACAGCGAGAGTGTGTGCAAAGCGCAGCAGCGACACGGTAATTGGTGGGCTCTTTGCCGCCGTGCCCTCGTTGCAGCCTACTTCTTCTCCACTCCCCTCTCTCATCCCCACGCCTCTGCCATCGTCCCGTCCTATACCGCAGCCTACGGCGCAGCCTACATTGCTGCCTACCCCACAGCCTTCGTTAGTGCCCAGTCCATTGCCCATTCCTGCGCCCACCCTCGTGCCTGCTCCGTTGCCTACACTGGAACCGACGCCTATCCCGTTTCCAGCGCCCTCGCTTCAGCCTACCCAGAAGCCCACTTTGGTGCCCTTGCCACAACCTTCTTCTGAGCCCACGCAGGTGCCCGCATCTCAGCCCACGCTGTTGCCCAGTCCTATGCCTTTTCCAGTGCCAAGCTTCGTGCCATCACGACTACCCACTCCGCTGCCCTTGCCAAAGCCTACCCCGCAGCCAACCCCACAACCCACCGTGTCCTGCACAGAAGGGCGCTACTTCGACTACGAAGACAATGGCAAGTCGGTCTGTCGCGATTGTCCCGCGGGCCGCTACCTCAACCAAACGAGCCCGAAAGACGCGATCCCAGCCAACTGGGGCTGGAAGCGTGAATGCCGCCAGTGCCCTTTAGGGAAAGCACAGCCCGCCGAGGCTCAAGAGAAATGCAACGCGTGCGCAGAAGGCCAATACAGCGTAAAGGAGTCTGCCGCTTCAGCTGGATTCGACCGTTGCCGCACCTGTGAAGCTGGAGAATACGCCTTCAATGAAACTGTGTGCGTTAATTGTGAGTTGGGTCGCTACGCGCCCGCTCCGCTCCTTCGTTTTTGCCTGGAGTGCCCGAGCGGTTACTACACGGGTGTTGCGGTAAAGGCTACGGCATGCTATGACTGTGCGCCGGGTTATTTTCATGCTGGCGCTGACTATTACATCAACGATTACCGCGCCGCCAACGCATACGAACTCGAGTGCACCATCTGTCCCGCGGTACACTTACCACTTATTTTAGTTCAGTTGCTTCCATGTTCATCCTAGCCATACCCGTGATTTGCAGCCACCGTGGTCTACGCTTTCAAGTATTTTGTTTTTGTTCATTCGATTACATCTACGACGGCTGCTGTATATGTTTGAATTCGCTCGTTGCTTTGTTTCCGTCCAAGGGTCTCTACACGCCGAGCCGCTCCGGTTTTTGCCTTGAGTGCGAGCGAGGTACCTACGCCGCAGGTGCGCTCAACTCAAGTACCAACGAGCTCCGCGTCGACGGCAAAGGCTCCGACCAATGCACTGCTTGCCCAAGTGGTATAAAACCCATTTCTTAGTGTGCTGAATTTGCCTGAACAAAGCTGTGCTGGGGCTCGTTTTATTTGTCTTAGAAGAAGCTGCTTTGACTTCTTGAAGTTTTGGCAACAACAATAAATTTCGACGGTTACATAACAAAATTCCCCTGTCTGACTTTTATATTGGTCCAGGTCATTTCACACCTCACAACAATATGTCAAGCTGTGCTGAGTGCGACGCAGGACGATACGCGGGTTCGCGTGCTTTTGAGTGTACTCTGTGCAAGGTCGGCTTTGTAGCCCCAGATGCAGCCTCGGTACTGTGTACTGCGTGCGTCGCAGGCAAAGTAGCGCCGAATATTGGCAGCCAGTATTGCACTGAATGCGAAGCAGGTACTTTGAGAGTACTATGCAACCACCATGTGCTTTCATGGCCCTTCTCTGTATTTTCAGGGAACTCCATTTGTTTAAATGCACCTCACATGTTTCATCCTCTTTCTTTCAAGCAGGCATGTTCCAGTCCGAGTACGGCAAAGCAGCCTGCCGCAAGTGCTCCAAGGGCTCTTACCGCGCTACCACAGGCGCTAGCAGCTGCAGCCCGTGCCCCATTGGGCGCGCAATCGACGTCGAAAGCGCCACTGCGTGCAACCTTTGCCCGAAAGGCCGCCACCAGCAGGCGTTCGGGGCCGTGGAATGCATGGACTGCGCCGCAGGGCGCTACCAAAAGAGGGAGCAAATGGCTTTCTGCGACGCGTGCGCCGAAGGCTATTGGTCGGACCTTGGGCAGAGCCGATGCCTGATGTGCGCTGAAGGCTACTGGTACCGGAGTTACTACGACGCAGTCGCTAAATTTGCGGAGAACGACGCCTCGAGCGATTCTCAATTTACCAACGACAACGACATCGGCTTGGCAGACGATGACGAGCTGTCGAACCAATTTAGCGCTGGGTGCGTCTCGTGCGGGTTGCCGAAAATAACGGGCGTGTATTGTGGCGGTGGTTTGTGTTTGCCAGTCCCGCAGCGAGGCCATTGGTCGCAAGGTGTTGACGGCTCTTCCGACGACTTAAATGTTGTGGGGTCCTTCATTTACGTGTGCCGCTCCAAAGGCTGTACTGGCGCGCCCACGCTGGAAGAAGGCTGCTACTCCGACTGGCACATTGAGTCCTACCCTGACTTGAGCGAAGCAAACAGCCGCCGGCTTGAATTGTATGCGTGGGAAGATGCAGAAAATTTGCACAGAGATAGTGTAGTAGTTGATGTTATCAGCAGCAGCGGTCGTGCCCTTTTGAATACCAATGAGACAAACTTGACCACCGTGTACACCGGGATTGGGCGCACGGTAAGCTCGCCGCCATTAGACAAAGCCGAAACATGCGCCCCCGGCGCGTACGGCCCACTGTGCCAGGCCTGTCAAGAAGGCTGGTTCTTCGACGCTAGCGACGAAGTCACTTGCAAAGAATGCACAAGCGACAGCTCACTCTCTGCGCTGCCTGGCTTTTTGGTGTTGATTGCGCTGGTGTTGATGGTCAGAAGCGGTGGTGTTTTGCCACTTCCTGCGGTGGTAAAAGAGAAGCTGAAGCTGAAAGAAGACCTGCATTTGCCGGTCTTGGCAGCGTTGAGACATGTGCCAGTGGGCCAACTGAAAGTGGTGTGGTCAACCTTTCAAATCGTGCATGCAGTGTGCACCAACCTCGAATTGAGCTTCCCCGAGCCAATGCTGACATTCAACATGGTGATGTCGGTTCTGAACCTCGATTTCTTGAACGTTGACTGCAGCTCATCTGGCGCCAATTTTCACTCTAATGTCTACTCCATTACCTTCTTCCCGCTACTTTTAATGGGGTGCATCTGGCTCGCCTACTGGATTGAAAGAGGCGCGCATGCTTTGCAAGCGAACCACGGCATAACTTTCACCAAAAAACAAAAAAACGACTTTTTGAAACGGACTTTTGACGTATATTTCAACCGAACGCTTATTGCTACGTACTTGTTCCTACCGACTGTAACCTTGTTGCAATTCAAAGGCATGAAGTGTTTCAGCTACGAAGCAAGTAACGAGTCTTTCCTGAAAGCTGATTCTTCAATTATCTGCAACAGCGACGAGCACCAATCTTTCATCGTCATCAATGCTTTGATGGTGACTTTCTACCAAGGCGTCGTGTTGTTGTACGTATACCTTTTGTATTCCAACCTAGACAAGATCAGCCCAGTTAGCAAAGTTAACGGCGACACGGCCGCGGCATTGCAAATCCGGGATCTAGACCGGTCTCTCGATCATATCCGATTTCTATTTGATGACACGCGCATTTCTTGCTGGTACCACGAAATTTTGGACATGTATCGCCGCATTTTCCTCATTGGGTTGTTGCCGCTGACCTCGGACGAACCTGTGACCAAAGCCTACATTGGCGCAGGAGTTGCGATGGTTATGATGGTGTATTTCCGCGAAACGATGCCCAGCCGCAACCCATTCACCAACCTCCTTGCGGTGTTAGCCCAATACCAAATTTTGTTTGTGTTCTTGGCTGCCCTCTTCATGATCACTGCTGCCATTGGAACCATTCAGGTATCTGATTTGGCGCTTGGTTGCTTATTGGTATTAGTGAATTTAATTGTAGTCGCGGGCGTGATTTATGCGGGTTGGATAACATACTCAGTGGTTCCTAAGGTTACAAAACGACGTGAGCGGAAAGTCGCCCAAATTGAATACGCAGCTCTGTTTGAAGACGAAGAGTTTGAATATGCTCTTCAGAGCGTTAGCGAGAATTTGGCATCTCAATCTAGCGTGCTGGTTTACCACTACACGTCCATGGCTGCGGCGAAGCAATACGTTGAAAGCGGTATCCCGGCTTTCAGTGCGACGTCCTTCAACTGCTGGTCAGCTGGCCACGTGCACAAGTGTCAAGGCGTGGCCTTCTCGCTGAAAGGGCCACACCAGCTCAAGCACGGCGATCCATGCCTGGAAAAGATGTCGCCAGTCAGCGCTTGTCGCGAAGCCGTCCTATGTGTTGCTCTGCCGAGCCAAATACTTTGGCCAGTGGTCGAGCCTTCGGTGTACGGCAACGAAAACGACGACTCTGCCGATGCTTCGGCTGCTCCAGACCTCGCTGCCATTGCAGAATCCAACGTGGAAACAATGGGCGATGAAGAAATGGCTATCAAAGCTGCTCAAATCGAAGCGCTCAGCCATTTGGTGGTGGTGCCGAGTGAGTTGCTAACGGCTTTTGGCCGCAGTGGCCTAGACGAAGGCGAAGTTGCAATTGAGCTGAAAAGATGGGGCGTCAAGACCAGTCAGCTGAAAGCTTCTGCAGCGAGAGCCCGTGCGCGAGCGAAGTTGGGCATAAGTGTCACGGCGACGCCAAAGCAAAGCATCTCGGGGCATGCGTCGGGCGCCGGCACACCAGCGTTCGATAGAAGTTTCTCATTTTCGAGCATGCGCAGTTTGTCATTTTCCGATGGGCTTTTACCGAGGAGCCGTTTTGATGCGATTTCGGCAAGGAGTGCGTCGACTTTAAAGCGAAGCGACTCAACACAATCTTCGGGCAAGAGAACGCCAGTGCTACAAAGGTCGTTCTCGAGGATGCGCAGTCTGTCCTTTTCGAAGTGGCGCAAAGCCGAAGTCGTGAACATTGACGTTCTGGAAACTGAGGACGCCACCGACGTCGATGAAATGTCCGTGATGTCTGACGTAGCGCAGGTCAGCCCTGAGAAGGTGACCGAGGGTGGCGCCCCCGCCGAAGCAATTTCTGACCATCACGAGCACCCAGAAGCCCATGGGGTGGATAAGAGTCTTGGAACGGGAGCTTACCTGAGTGGTGACTTGGATGGCGATGCCGTTCCCGACTTCCCGCCTGTGGCAGTCAAGGGCGAGAACATCGTGAAGGCCTACCAGCTGGTTCCAGAAGCAGAACTCAATGGAGACCTTAAATGCGCGTTGATGGACTTCCTATGCCCTGAAGTTCTAAGTGATTTGACCTCATTTATCTCGCAATACGACCGCGGAGTGAAGCGACACGCAGATAAGGCTTCTACAGGTAGTAGCTCGAAGGTGCGCATACCGGTTGAAGTTCCTACCTGCGAAGAATACCTCAACCGTATGGCCGAAGTTCGATACGAATGCGCCAAGCGCGGCTTGGTGCCAGTGTATTACTACACGCTACCACATGCTGCAAACATGATATCTCATAACGGTTTTAGGACAACATCTTCCAGCTCGAAAAATGGTGGAGTTTGCTTTTCTGCCTTGTCACCGGCGTCGTACGACCTTGGCTGCTCCGAGTACGAAGCCAATTTGATTGCAGACTTGGAAGGCCCGGACAAAGTGGACGAAATGAGCGGTGCCCACAAATTCGACCTGTGCTTCGTGTACGCCGCAGAACCACGAATGCTGCGCCGGGCTTGTGAAGGGCGGGACACCGTAAAAATCATACCGCATAATTTCTTCGAGACTTTTGCTGAGCAAGGGCCAAAATCGTCCAAAGATTCTTTCTGGCTTCGACCTGATCGCATTGTTGCCTCGTTTAAGCTTGACCCGACGCAACCGCCCAAACATTACGTTTTGAACATCGGTGGGATGCAAGCAGAAAAGGAAATGGACAAGATATTGATGCGTAAACTTGCCGCCGTTGATGCAGTATTGCAGTACAACGAGTCGGTCTCGAGAGGAGAGCATGGGCTAAGCGAAGGGCAATACCCGTGGCCACGCATGGATTTGGTCTTGAAGGGCGCAAACGACGAGAACAGCATTGCTTTTGGCAGCATGGTCGAGACAAGCCCAGTTATTTTCCTCTCCGGAGACTTTGGAATACGCGACTGGAATGCTGAATTGGTAGACTTCAGTCAAGCAGGCGCTAGTGTTCATAGCCGAGATCTGCCTCAGACGCCAAAATTTGCTGACGACAACGACCCCGAGTTGCTAGTTGGCCTCAACGTGCACTTGAAAGATTTGCCTGGCCCAAAGCTCAGCGCCATCAACAATTGGACGGGTATCGTGATGGCTTGGAAATCGGGGGACGGTTTCAAGGACGCCAACACTTTCATCGTGGAGCTCGACTCGGGTTTGCCGGGCTTTGCGCCGTACTTCGAGTTTGCGTGCGAAGGGCGCCACATCGACTTGGCCGAGGAGCAAGGCGAAGGCAACAAACCGCTGCCCCGCGCGTTGGCCTTGCTGGCGAACGCGCCCGCGAGCACGGAATTGGAGTTCGACGTGCAGCGGCGGCGCGAAACCATGCGCTATCGCCACTCCCAACGCGACGTGGCCACTCCGCACGACAGCGCCACGGCCATTGCGCGCGCCCTTGAAGACAAAGCGAAAGACACGCGGCAGCGCATCCGCCACATGCTCGAAGAAGTGGAAGCCAAGAAGCGCAAGTCTCAGGCCGCGAAGCAGCTCAAGGAAGAAGAACTGCAGCGCGTCAAGGAACAAAAATGGATCGAAGACGAAGTCAGGCGCAAATTAGAGTCCATTAAAGCAGCCCGAAAGGAGAAAGCCAAGGCCAGGGACCGAGCCAAGCTGGAAGAAGCGGTGCGGCAAGCGAAAGCGCGCAGAATGCTGCAAGACCGACTGGGCCCTCAATTAGTGGCTGCTGCCGAGCGAATTTTGTTAAAGCTGGACAAAGCTTTGAGCAAGTATCGTAAGGAAGTGCGTAGAGATGCATGGAGCAAATGGACGGCTTTTGTGCTCGCGAGCCGCGCAACCGAGCGAGTGCTGATCAACCTTGACACGGCACTGAGTGCGTACCGCCTGAAAATTTGCAATGACGCGTGGGGCAAGTGGGCGGCCTTTGTGATTTTGGACCGGGCTGAAGCGTTGCGGATAGCGTACGAAGCGCAGGTGCAGCTGGATGAAGACATTCAGGAGGCACGCCGCCAGTTGGATGAGTACCGTTTAGTTGATTACGAGCTCCGACTACAGGGCGACGACGACGCCATCGCGGAATTCGAGTCGCGTGTTTCAGTGCTTATCCTGCGAGAAAGCATCCCCACCCTGGTCAAGTCCTGGTATGCCTACCGCCAGCGGTTGAGCTTTGAAAGGTGGAAAGCAGCTACTGTTGCACACCTCGAAGCGGAAGTGTGGGCGAGCTGCGTAGCGGACTTCACCCGCAAAAAAGGCTTTCCACCGAAGCCTGGCTGCCTCTGGGTGCTTTCTCCAGAGTCTGCGAATCTCTTGGGTGAGCCTATACCAGACCATTTTAGCACCACTGGCGGCACGATCGACGAAGCGGATGATGGAGCAGCTAGTAAGGCGCAGAGAGCTATGAAAAGAGATGCTCGGAAGCTGGCCAAAATTCGCGACAAACTTGAAGACAAAGAGCCGCCAACAGGATTACTTGAAGAATTCGTTGACGCAGTTCTTCTTGGAGAAAATTGGCGCGCCCATGTGGAAATTGTCTTAGGCGATGCCGCAAGAGACAGCCCCGGTACCAGTGCCGACGTAATGGAATTTGAGCCGAGTGAAATCGGAGAGACGGAAAGTGGCACGGAAAGCAAAGGCCCTGAATAAGATTTCTCGTTCGTTTCAGCTGCACAAATATTAGACAACCGATTGCAATAGAAGAGGCGCGATGCAGTGCTCGTTTGGGCTGGCTGTCCAGCATAGAGCCGAAATATGTTTCGCCTTCCGTGTAACGTAGAACTGAGTGAAAGGTATCGATTCTACTTCGACTTTGACCTTTTAAAGCCTTGAGTCAACTTCGAGGGAAACACGGGGCCAGGGATAAGGAATTTAAGCAAAGAATTTGGGCTAGTTCTAATAGGCAGTCCGAACAGAAGCAATACGGGATATACGGAAGAGCAAGTATAGCACAGGC
>Ga0307982_1003524_pt1 | contig 12480 bp, 9 predicted proteins | sample OrgLakmetagen989_FD_201847 | JGI IMG/M metagenome (GOLD analysis project Ga0307982, IMG submission 201847) | Saline water microbial communities from Organic Lake, Antarctica - #989 | ecosystem: Environmental > Aquatic > Non-marine Saline and Alkaline > Saline | place: Antarctica: Organic Lake... | reverse complement strand
CACGCGGACGCAAGCTTAGACATGGCATTCGTTGACGGTGACCACAGCTACGCTACGACTATGGCTGACTTGAGACAAATATGGGCTAAGGTGTGTGTTTATCATATTTGATAGTGACCCATTAAAGCATTGTTGTGTGAGTGAAACATTGACTCATTCCAGACAAGGCCTGTTTGACAAGCTTGGCTAACGGCACCCTTGTGATGGCTGCATGCTGCAGGTGCGACCGGGGGGATTACTGCTGCTGCACGATGCTGTGCTTCTCGATGACGGTGTCACCGACCACGAAGTGAGAGCAGCCGCCAAAGCCTTTGCTGCGGAAGCTGGCGTTACTTTTTATGACATTGAACACACCTGGGGAATGGTGGCTTTTCCCAAGCCCAGTCAGCTTTGAGCCCCTGAGTATAGAGGAACTTGAAGACTTGAAGACTATTGAAGATCGTTGCACTAATCGTGAACAAAAAGTATTATTGGGCCCTTTGCAGTCTAGCAGAAGCATGCAATTGTTCGATGAAAAATCTCTCCTCGATCTGCTTCTGCGACTTTGGAATCTTTCCACGCTTACGAGTTTTACATGGAATTCTCTGAAGCACAGCCGATTCTTATCTGGGTTATCTCTCAATCAGTTGAGGGAAAATAGTTGCGAGCTCTTTTCTCTTTAGTTGCACTGTTGAAATACGGGTTGCTCTTGTACTGCGAATGCCCGGGATAAATCTCGTGTTTGCCTGTCTTTAATCACGAAATTATCGGCGAACTTGGTTTCAACTCGCATAGTAACTCCCGCCTTTGATGCAAGTAAAAATGAAGCGATTTATATGTTTAAGGAAAATCTCGAATTTGAGTGAAACATAAGGCAGAAGGCAAAAGGCCTTTCCTCAGGAAAACCGCTACCATCACTTCCATGGCCACTCGGACATGTGTGGCTGATTGGCCTCTTTTCAAGTCGGGGATTTCTCTTTGTGCATGCTGCTTTGCTTTGGAATTATGCCCTCTTCCTTCTTATTCCGGCCCTTCGGGGGTTCGGGGCCTGTGTCAAGTGCCAAGTATCAAAAAAAAAGGAAAAACGTCTGCTAAAAGCTGAATGTCAAAAATATTCTGAATTACTATATTAGTATGATTGAGCGATTTTTCAAGCCTCGGTCTACATCTTTCTTTCTTGTCGCCGAAAGACCGAAAGACTCGCTCGTAGATAGTGAGCTGCCGACAGTAGTCTCTAGGCTGCCCATCATGGCGGAGAAAGTTAAAGGCAAAGCTAAAATCTTTGTGAATGCTTTGGCTGCCCGACTCGCCCCCACCGCCATAGGGTTGGAAGAGCCGAGCCACTCAAGCGATGACCCGTTGCAGAAAGCACTTGCGGCTGCCGCTGCTGCGCTCCCACCCAAGAAGCAAAAGCTGGCAGCCGAGCTCACTGGATCCGCGAAGAAATGGGCTGCAGCCTTAGGTGCTGAGCTCAAACGGCTGCGTGGTTCTACCCTAGACGCTGCGGCATCTAGTTCAGCACCAGTGACGGCGCGTAAGCGGCGCAAAGGCTCGCTAGATGCTGCAGCGGAAACCACCACTAATGCGAGTGACACGGTGTTCAATGCAGCATGGGCAGCTACGCACGATGCCTCTGCACCAGCCTCTGAGTTGCACAGTGCGCTGGCTGAAGCACTACCACGCCAGGATGGAGCAGCGGAGGCATCGTCGGCGGCAGCTCAGGCACGCTACGCTGCCGTGGCCCTAGCGCTACGGCTTGATGCTGCGCGACCGACGCGGCTCGGCGCACACGTAGTCGCTGCTGCAGATGCTGCTACGGCAGTCGTGCAAACTCTGTTGCAAGACTTGCGCCGCGCTAACACCGCTAGCTCGATGACTGCCTCCGCCCCCGTTGCAGCCTCAGGGCGCAAGCGTCGCAAGAACTCGGTCGACATCACCGTTGATGAAAGCAACACCGCTGCTATAGACATACCAAGGGCTGCTCTCGAGGCATTTGCAGCTGCAACTAAGGCTCTACTAGGTCTTATTGCGCATCGGCGCATGTTTGCGTGGGCGTCTGCGTCTTCAAATAGTTCTTTCGGAGCGTCCTTTCGCGGTGGCGACGGTAATGATGGAGGCGAAGTAAGCGTGACTGCGCTGGCGAGATTAAGTGCTGCGTGGGCCGTGGCGGACTTAGCTAGTGCGGCTACTGTACCTGAGGGCCGCGCCCTGGCTGCGCAGGCGCTTGGATTTGGGTCGTGTTTAGCGAGTGGTCGCGGAATTCTGGGGCAAGGATTAACGGGTGAATTTGCAGCGCACTTCGTGTGTGAGATAGCACACGTGCTTACAGATAGCACTAGCAGTGGAGAGGACAGCAACACCGACGGGCTGTTCTTTCTGGACACGGCAAATAGCAACGCATCGAACAACAGCAGCAGCAGCAACGACCTCTCCAGCACCCTCCTGCCTGCAGTCCGCGCGCAGCTTGCTGCCACGGCCGCTTCTGCCTTGAACGCTGCAGCCGCCGCTTCCACTCCGCTGCCAGCGTCCACGTCACACGAAGCGACTTCAGGCTTGGCCAGCTTGCCGCCCGCTGCCGCCGTGCACTTGTTAGCAGCAAGCCGGTGGTGCCTGGACTTGGCCTCCGAGTTGCCAGCGGCCACCTCCACAAGTAGTGCGGCCAACGAACCGCTGCAGGCTTGCCGAGCGGCGCTGCGAGCACTGCGCCTGCCGTACGCTGCGGCTGCGTGGCTAGCTCAAAGCGACGCCACGCTTGGAGGTAACTCCAGCAGCAATAGCAGTGGCAGTGGCAGTCGCACTAGAGGAGGCTATGCTGCGGGGGGTGCTGCTTTGGCGTGGGCGGAAGCTCTACCCGTGGCACGGTGGCGCGCGCTCGCGGCCCTGGCCGACGCAGCCTTCACCTCAGATGTTGCTGACCATGACGAAGGCAACCGTGAAGACCCTGGAATCCACAATGCTGGCAGTGGCGATGGAGTTGACGCCAGCGGTGGCAAAAAAAACAGCGGTGAAGCGCTGTTTTTCCTCGACACGGGCGGTGATCGCACGGCTGTGGATGCGGCCGACGACGACGAAGCCGATACAGGTAGCAAAGACGAGGCAGGAAATGGCGGAGCTGACCTGGCTAATGAACTCACAGAAGACCTCGAGGCGGTGTTCTCGGCGACGCCTAAGGAGAAAAAGAAGGCAGTGAAGGGCGCCTCTTCCGCGAAGAAATCCGCTCGGAGTTCAAAGCGGATAGTTGAGGTTATGACTTGAATCTTGAAACTGCCCTTCGCCTGCCTCATCCTCATCTGACTTGGCTGGAATAGCAAAAAACTGGATTATAGATTAGGTGCTCCTGGGTGCTCGACGCGGATGCCTCCTCTTATTTATAGAAGGAACATCCCTTAAGGCTCATGAACTTCCTCTTACACGCGAACGATATTTAATACGCAATACGGCTTTTTCCCTCGCTCCCCCTCATCACTGAATGCCTTCTTGTCTCCATCTTCATTTTTGAGACAGGCCCCGAAGGGCCGGAATTAGAAGACTAACAGGTAGAGAAGAAAAGCAAAGCAGCGCAAACTAGACCTAAGAAGCTAATCAGGCGCACATGCCCGAGTGGCCATGGATTTTTCATTTTCATCGTTATTATTTTTGACTTTTTGACTCACCTGCCGTTGCTGTTTTTGTTACTTATTACCGAGCAATAAAGCAAACGGTGCGCGCTCTCTGCGAATGATAGGAATTATTGACATATATAAGCAGCAAAATATACAATATCCAGTACACCGACCAAAGATAAAGATAAAGATGGCACCTTTTTCCTGTACACTGCGTGGTACTAGTAGAAGTCAAAGCTACCCAGATAATTTGACGAGTCTGAATTACTTCGCTCCTCGCGCGAAGTTACGCTACTTTCTTTGGACGGAAAACCATTTGACGAATAGCTGGGTAAACCCAGCTCTAAAATCTTTTCGCGCTGCAATGCCCGGCGATGCATGGCATCGTCATCATTGAAGTCCTCCTCATAATCTTCTCCACTTGACGATGGGCTCTGCGTATCGTTGTCCAGCCCGTTTCCACTATGCACCCGCATATTTTCCAAAAGCGCGCCAGTTTTCTTCGCGTAGCTCGACTCACGCTGATTCAGCTCCTCGTCGTGGGCACTGTATCGCCCAAGTGACGTAATGGGCACCGACATCGGCATGGAAGTGGCGTACAGTTTGAAGTCTGAAAGGTACTCAGTTTCTTTTGTTAAACTGGGTGTGCTTCTTAGAGCAGCCTCTAAGTCAGGATTGGACTGCCAGGGCTTTGGGCAGATTGGCATTGATTCAGACGATGTGCGTCCTAAGCATTTGAAGCAGAGGTAAAAAGTAAAGAATGGGAAACATAACAGGAGAGATCATTTGCAATGGCTAATAGCCAGGAGGTTGGTTACTAAACTTACGACGTAAATGTTCAAAATCTTCGTCGTGAAGCTTCGTTAAAGGGTGGCTCAATTCTAATCGTAAACGTTCAAAGGTAGCAGCGGGCGAAGAAGGCTGTTGTTTCGCCCATTGAAAGCAAAAGCAGCATTCATATTCGATGGCTAGTTCTGGCGATGAGGATGATTTAGAAACCACTTGCGGCCGATCAAGGCATTCATTTTGCATTATCGGCTCTGATTCCTAGTAGGTTGGACAGTAGAGCGCTTGTCCGAACTATTCGAGCACAAGCGCGAGATGCGGTAATTCGCCGGTATGTACAACGTCAGTAAAGTTTTGAATCATCGGACATTCGTCAACAATCGTCAATGCTCGCTGTTTTCTTCCTGTGTTGTTGTTGAAGTAAGGGACTGGTTTGTTGCTTTGGGTTGTTGCAAAAAGGACCCCGAATCCGGCTTCCGAGCCGGGCCAGGGGATTCCTATGATGCCGCCTAAATGGCACCCTTCCATGGTATAGCTACTAACACCAGTCCTCCCCTCGGAGGAGGCGCGAAAAAGGAGGAAAGGAGTTTACACATTCTGCAATAAATGGAAAACAAAAAAATATTTTCCTCTTCTTCTTTTGAGACAGGCCCCGAAGGGCCGGAATTAGGAGACTAACAGGTAGAGAAGAAAAGCAAAGCAGCGCAAACTTCTTCTTTTGAGACAGGCCCCGAAGGGCCGGAATTAGAAGGCTAACTGGTTGAGAAGAAAAGCAAAGCAGCGCAAACTAGAACTAAGAAGCTAATCAGGCGCACATGCTTTGAGACAAGGCCCCGAAGGGCCGGAATTAGAAGGCTAGCAGATAGAGATAAAAACCAAAGCAGCGCAAACAAAACCTACGAAGCTAATCAGGCGCACATGCCCGAGTGGCCATGGAAGTGATAGTAGCGGTCCGATGTGGCACACTCCTCCGTGCTCTGGAAGTGCAGCTCAAATAAAGAGCTTCCGCCCGCAGAGGAAGGGATACGCTTTTCTTTTTTTCATCAGTGTTTCTATCATCTTTCGCCCCCTTCAAGATTTCTGCTGCCTGCTGTGGATAATCGAAATGTCAGTCTTATCGAACTATCGAATTTAAGTTATCGCATGACGCACTGCTTGAATCGAACTCGAACTCGAACTAATACAAACCCAAATGACACAGAAGCCAGTGCTGCGGGCAGAAGTGTACGCGCGTGCGTTGCGCGCAAGTCAAAATCATGAAGAGGGTAGTGTGCAGAGGGCAGGAAGCATAATAATTCAACCCCCTTCTAAAGTAAAAACTGTTCATGAAATAATTTTGAAACCGGACTTAATTCGTTTCTGCGTCTGTTTCTGCATTGAAGAGAGCGCGCCGTTGTTCAGTCTCTTGGGCACGCCGCGCCAGGAACCTCCGCTTCTCCTCTGGTGTCGCTCTAGTGCCGCACCGAGGTGGCCGCAGCTGCGGTTTTCCAATGTTGAAAGGCGCTTTCGCAACGAGCTTTAGCCAGCCAGCGCGGTCCTGCGCCAGGGTTGCCCATTCCAAAAAGGTGATCGCTTTACCGCCGTCGTCCACGAGGCCGAAGTACTTCAGATGCCGTTCTAGAGTGCGTTTGTTTAGAATAGCTATCAGATGCCAAACGAACACGGAAGTCCTACACGGAACTAGGCCAAGCACGAGCTTATTTGCCCGTTACCCGCAACAAAGTAACTAGGGAATGCTCTCCTGTCCGGAAAGTCGCACGAGGGGAGGGATAATTGTAGGTGCATATAGAGAAACATTTGACATCCGGGAGGTAAATCAGTGGGGCTCATAGTACTCACTTAAGCGCCATATGCCGCTCTTGCCCTCTCTCACGCTCTTCGCTCTTTGCTTTTGCCTCTTAATGCTGATGCTAATGCCTAGAATCCAAAATTCTCCGTGTAGCTCTTCTCTGCTTTGCTCCGAAATTGGCTATTCGCTATTGGACATTGGCGTCATAGCTCTAGGGGATTGCCTTCTGACTAACAGGCAGCTAAAGGGGGGTCACATCTAGACAAAATTACCCCCTCATTGGCCATGGCATGAGCAAATCGAATCGGAATTGCCCCTAGCACTTCCCCTGCTCGAATGGCCTAGCTACCGTGGCCCGTTATTTTGACCATCTCGAAGAGCAATCCTGAAGCCAAGAACCAAAGGAGCTTAACTTGGGCAAGCTGCCTTTAGTTGTCTGCCCCGCCGGGATGCCGCGTAATTGGTGGTCAAGCCTTTCTCGACCGTGCTACTATATTATTGCTTAGGCGAAGCTCACAACAGAAGTTTGAATCTTGATGGGAGGCCTCTGTGCCCTACGAAAATTATTTTGAAGGGAAGTGAAGTGAACCAGCCAGAGCAACCGAAGCAGCACACATTCTGCGAGCAAGAGCTTCACAACTTACGAAATTTTTTAATGGAAGTGAACCAGCCAGAACAATCGAAGTAGAAAACCTTCTTGCTAGGGAGCAAGAGCTTCTTAACTTACAAAACAAGTTACGAGGTCGCTCAGTGGCTTTGGTTGAGCTCCCTCCGATTTCTGGCAGTCCCAATTCCGGAAATTCCCTCCCAATGCAGCTACTTTCCGTCTTTCTCGCTTCGTCTCGTCTTGGCGCTCCGCACCATACTGCTTGCTGGCGTAGTGCACTTTGGCGCACACAGCAACATTAGGGCCTAGAACCGGCTCAATTCGCTCAGTGTTCCCAGTGTAGCCGACTTGTAATTCATGCGTGAAAGGAGCGCCAAAACTGAAAGTTTTCATTCAGTGGGCATTTTGTTCGTGAATTTACAGCACAGACATCCAGCGCTCGTGGCACTCGGGGCTCATACACAAGTTTAAGAATAAGTTTCACATGTCGGTGCTGTAAAAACCCGAAAATCCCAGAATTTCTGCTTCCGCGAAATGCAACCCCCCTTTAGTCTTCTTTAGAACTGAGCTGCTGGTTAGCAGTTAGTCCTCTGAACAGCCCTGCCAACTAAAAATTAGGCAATTTTGATGAAGTTGGCAGCACGATGTACGCAAGCATGGCTCAACTTTGGCTTTGGCGTGTATCTTGCTTTCCTGTTTTACTCCCCGAGTTCTATCTCTTACCAAAGCAAAAGTTGCCTAGATCTAAATTAATAAAAGAATGGCTGTGCGCAGTATGGTTCCGTAAGAAGCCCGGCACTGCACTAAAAGGGCTGCGTTTTGATGAATCCCCCAGAACAAGCATTACGCAAAAGGACACTCAGCCCCAAAAGGGTGCTCTGTCAATCGCACTGATTCCTGCGTATCCCTGTGCGCGCATGATAGAACCCTTTCCTTAAAACTCGCCACGGTGTGCCTTGAGCACTTCAGGCTTCGGCGGCCGCTTCCCATACTTGGCCTCAAGTTTCTTCCACAGCTCGCCGTAGTTGTTGCGGTGAGCCTCCAGCGCTGCGTCGATGGTATCGAGCTGAGAAATGTGTAATAGAATACCAACAGTAAGAAGAAAGAAAAGGATATGTCAGCGAGCCAAAAAAAGAAGCCGCGCGCTTCACACGAACCTTTTCTGGGTTTACGTCCTTGTAATACTTGGTCAACGCCGCGCGCCGCGCCGCCATGCGGGTGGTTTCTTTCGCCGTTTCGGTCACGTGGTCGCTGTACATGCTCCAGGCTTGGCCCCCCAGCAAGAGCACCACCACGAGGCCCATGAGCAGGCGGCCCAAGTTGCGCCCCAAGAAGCCTTTTGCTTCGTGCTTCCGCAAGTCGTCTTCTTTCTCGCTCACGAACTTGTGCGTGTGCACGTGCAGCAGCCCGCTGCCGTCCAGCTCAAACTCCAGGTTCACCGAAACGCCCCGCTCCGGTTCTCCCGTGGATGGGTGTGACCTCAGCAACGGGTCTCCCAGCGGAATCATGCGGCCGAAATGGCTGGTCGCTCCGGCTGCAGCAGCAGAATCACTACCATTTTGGCTGCTGCTAGCCGTGGTGCTTTCGCAAAGCGTTAAGCTCAGCGGTTTCCGGCCCACGAGAGACCCCGCCAAACCGTTCTCTTTGAGCCATTGGGAGTCCAGCGTGCGAGTTGCTTTACAAGGGACCGGCGTGTCTTGGGAAAAGAGTTCGTCTACTGCGCTGCTCGGCCAGCGCCACGCTGCTTCCACACCTCCTGCTCCGGTACTGCCCTTTTCAGACGATGAAGAGGCCCCTTTTTTGGCGTTGGGGGCACGCGTGTGGGCCAAGGCAAAGGCGCGAGGAGAACTATCGGCAGCCACCAAGGCCGCAGGCAGCACGCCGTCTGGTCGCTCAGCTTTGGCCGCTGCCAGTGCAGCCGCGCCCCGCGCGGCGCTGTCGTAAGGTAAAGCCCAGTTGCGGCAGCCACCTGCGCAGAGCCTCGTCGACGACGACGACCCCTTCAGACTAGGGTGCGCGGCAATTGCCTCCAGCAACGGTGTCTCCACTAAGCTTCCTAGAGCCCCAAAAAGGGTGCCTCGGGTCAGGACGCCTGCCAACTTGGCATTGGGGCCTGCTTGCTGCCAGGCTTGGAGGGTGGATGATGACGTCAGCACGTCGTTCACGACGCTCAGCAAGCTGGCCAGGGTGGGCTTCAGGGCGTCTTGCACGGCGACCGCGTGTTTCGGAGAAGTAGCTGCGCTCGAATAGCCCCAGGCTCCATTTTTGGCGTAAGCCTGCGCGGCTTTCAACACCACTTCCTCGGCTGCTGCGGCACCGCTGCTGCTGTCCTTGCTAGCAGAGCTTCCAGCCATAGCAGAGCACACGTCAACCAACCCCGACGCTGCAGACGATGCAGTGGGCGACGAGGAGGAAGAGGAAGCGGTGGCAGGATGGCCTAAAGCGCAGCCGCGGCCGCACACAACTTGCAAGCCTTGAAGCCAGCTGAGAGGCCCGCCAGAACTGGCAGTTTTTGACTCGTCATTTGATAAGGTAGCTCCATTGCCCTCGATGCGCACCTGACGATGTGCATGAACAAAAGGAATCAGAAAAGATGGAGTCTTATGGAGATTGTACGTTTTAAACGTAAAACAACCGCCAACATCTCTCACTCGATTATGTGCGTTCAGAAAAGAGGCACATAACACGCTCAAAAAGTAAGAGACGCACCATGCACACGTCGATACTGTCAAAACCGGCAGTGACGGCGAGCACAAAGGTTGCAGGGTTGTTGGTGGCTTCTCCTTCTTCTTTGCTGTCAGCTTTGCTCCCTTCGAGCCCTCCCAAGAGCTCTGCCCATACTGCCCCCGCTAAGCCTGCCGCTTCGTCCCCTGCGTCCCCGCTGCCTTTGCCCTTTTTGCCCTTCTTTTTGCCGCCGCTGCTGCCAGGGCTGCTCACACCACCACCACCACTACCACTGCTGCTGCTGCTGCCATTCTGTTCCGCTGACGCGTCATTGACAAGAGGGCTCGAGCAATGCAAAGCTTTCGGAGCACCGCCAAGGCCTGCCACGAGGGCCCCCGCGGTGCTCGCCAAGCCGCTCGACACCAGTTGCAAGTCCAAGTGCACCAGCTGGGCCGCGATGCTCAGCGCGCTCCGCTCCTTGTCGGCCCAGCACGACGGCACCACCAAATTCACACTCGTTGGCGTAGTGGAAGAAGCTACCCGCGCCTTCTCCGCTTCTTCCGCCGCCGCTGCCGCTTCTGCTGCGTCCGCAGACTCAGGGTCTGGGGAGTTCTTCTTGGCAGGCTTCTTCGTGGTTGCTGTTGCTGCACTGGCTTTCGTTTCGGCTTCCGTGAGGGCTGCGCCCGTGCGGTGGGCCATGGTCGCCAGCACCATGCCCGCTAACTCCTCGGGCAAGACGTGCACCACTCCTGCGCGGTTGGTGGCGGGAATTTCGAGGCAGCACATGGAGCCGTTGAAGACTTGGGGCCCGCCGTCGAGCTTGTCGCGGCCGTCTTGCTCGTCCGCTTCGTAGCCCAGCACGCCCAGGGTGCTGCGCCGGTAGTGCAGCTTCCGAGGCTTCAAGTTTAAGCCTAGTCGGCAATTGATTGGCGGTAAGTGCACGCGTGTCAATGGGTAAAAGGGTGACAAGTACTAGGAAGGTGAGTTTGGACTTGCGTGCGAGTGGAAAAAAAAAAATTCTGGACGAGTTATAACAGAGAACAGGTCTCTATTTATCGCATGATGACGAGAGTACCTGCAGAACAACAACTCACCGTGGCGCTGAGCGTGCATGCGCGCCCCTGGTTCGCTCGCGTCGCGCCCAAGCAGCCGTGCAAAGTGCTCGAGCACCGCCACGTTGCCTTCGCCCTCCGCCTTTACCGCGTCCCCAACGCCTTTAGCACCCACCACCACCCCACCCGGCAGGGCGCTGCGCCGCTCCCACGGCAGCTTCTTGTCGACCCAGGTCGCCACCAACCCGCCGGAAGGGGCTGGGATCCCAACGCTAGCCTTCAGCTGCGCCTCTTCGAGTGGGCCGTGGTCTAAGAGCTGCGTGCGAGCTCCGGACACGTCACAGAAAGCCGCCACCTTGAAGTTATCAAAATGAGGAGGTGAGCCATCGACAAAAAGCGAGAGAATATGGTAAGAATAAAGTAAGCGCTGCGCAGCAAGAAGGTGCATTGCGGTATCGAGATTACGCCTAACTAAACTCCCATAAAGATACCGCGAACATGCTAGCAGACCGATGCTGAGCACAACTGCGTTGGAGCAGGGCTTTCGCAACGCATCTACTCTATGGTTGCTTACCGCGGTAGGCCCATCAAACTCGACTGCCAAGCAAGTACGGTCGGATTGCTTTCCACCGCCAGGTAGCTGATTTTCTTCTGGGATGAGGGCCGTGCCCGAGGACTTTGGAGCCGAAGGTGCACGGGCAGCTAGCAAATCGAACGGAAAAATGAAGTGCACAGACAATCAGATCATTAGGTCCATTAGATTATGAAGAATGTACTCATACGCTATTGAATCCGTCCACTCCGAAGAACACTATCTAAATCTACATTAAGAGCGCTCTCTATGCGCTACCTGAGCGCGGCGCAGAAAAACTTGGCGCTGCCTTGAAAGGTTGCAGTCCACCCCCGAGGCCGCCAGCACCTCCAGAACTTATCAAACCTGAGCAATCAAGTAAGCGTGAAGCGCCAAACAACCTAAGCTCAAAAGTTTGAATGAATATTTCAAAGCTAACCTCCGCCACCAGCTAAGCCCGCTGCTTGCAATGCCATTGTTGAAGAGTGAAGTGTATGAAGAAGCAAAGAGTGCTGATGTGTTGAACGCTGAAGAAGTGAAAGGAAGAAGAAGGAGAAGAAGGCGAAGGAAGCCGGAGGCCGGAGGACCGGAGGAGAGCAATAAAAAAAAGATCACTTATGTTCCCTAATATTGTATTTTTTCTGGACCCCCTTTTTTGCGCGCGTTTTGTCTGCGCCAGGTTTGCGCGGTAAAATTTCGAAATAGAAAGATGGCTCTCCGAGCTGTAGTTGACCGCCCCTTGGATGCGTTGCAACGACGACTCGTGGCCGCAACGTCTGCCGGGTCAGACCCAAATGAGCTACCTGCGGACTGGGGGTTCAAGGAGGAACTGCAGGCGGCACTCGATGCAGAGGGAGGTACAGCTGCAGTGCCCATCCTCAATGCATCATCTTTCCACGGAGGCGCACTCAAGAATCATACGCTGGTGCGGTTTCGAGGCATGGTGCAAGACATGCTGGAGCCAGAATATTACGCGAGTTGTTACTACACAGCTGATGGGCGCCGGTTGAACTCATCGTTTGCAGACGTCTTTTCGTTGGGCAACGGAGACGAAGGCAGTGAAACCCTATGGGAAGAGGAAGCTACGAAAGACCGCCTGCCCCTCTTTTGCGTGCCAGTGCCTACGGACAATGCTTGGGCGGCACCATTGAGTGTAGCGCCTTTAAAGCTCACGACTGAGCCCGGAGTCGTAGCAGCACCTACTAAGGGAAAACGGTACTTGGACGAATGCGAAAGCGACGAAGGAGACGACTCTTTACTCGATTCGGCGGCTAGTAGCGACATCACAGAACCTACAGCTGTCAAAAAGCCATTTGTGACGCCAACAGTATCAACTGCAGTACCTACACCAAATGGCAGCAGCACCTCATTTTGCGGGTCCGAAGAGCTCAGCGTGCTGGTGAGTGATACGTCAAGGCTTTGGGTACTCC
>Ga0307982_1003523_pt1 | contig 12480 bp, 13 predicted proteins | sample OrgLakmetagen989_FD_201847 | JGI IMG/M metagenome (GOLD analysis project Ga0307982, IMG submission 201847) | Saline water microbial communities from Organic Lake, Antarctica - #989 | ecosystem: Environmental > Aquatic > Non-marine Saline and Alkaline > Saline | place: Antarctica: Organic Lake... | reverse complement strand
AGCGCAGAGCATCGTACCGTACCCCTTTGTTCGCGGCCTTGAGGTGCCCGTGGATGAGTGCCCCGTGTAGTGCCCGTGGCGTGTGACCCTTTTTTGTGCCCATGGTCCGCCTTTTCTAATCTTACCTGCAGTAAATGTGCGACAGAACTGTACAGGAGTACAGTACGAAAGAAAGGGCGGACATGAACGAACCACGTACGAACGTACGAAACAACATTATATTATAAGTTAGAGAGGATCGACGTCAAGTTTTCAATAATTCACATTTGTATTCGCATTTTTGAGTGTGCTGTGCTCTCTCGGTGTCTCCCACTCGCTGTCTTCGCTCATATTCTGCCCTCTGTACTTACGAACGGAATATGTAATAAAGTGCTGTTCCTCTGCTGCTGTTATGTCCATAAAAAATATAGTTACTTCGTCTGTTGGTGGTTGTTGATGTCCATCTTGCTTCTTGTCTTCTTGCTTTACAGAATCCTCGGTGGCTTAAAGCAAAGAGGCATCGGTTTTCTTGTGTCAATCAACGCGAAGTCACACTGCGCACTGCGTAAAGCCGTAAAGTGCACCAATGCACCCGGAATGATATCATGTGGGACATATTCGCTATTCGCTATTCGGTATATTAGTGGAGAGGCATCTCAGTATTTATCTCGCTTGAAACCCTTAGCTACCTGCCATAAGTCTAGTTGCTAGTTGTTCGGAGGAAAGACGCAAGCTGGAGCGTTAATTAGCCTTCTAGGGGGCGGATTGACAAGAGCATGTGCAGCACAATTGTATTTACTATAATATCCTCCATTAGCACCATACAATTGTCCTTGTCTTTCCTTGTTTATTAGAAACCAGAACGAGAATATCATACAAACCAGAAATCCGCAGCGATAATTGTACCAGTGAAGCGTTCGGTTGAACCTTCGCAGTAACCTCTTAAAAGTTCGTCAGAATTCGTTCCTTGGGAACGCCAGCATCGGTCAAAAGGCCGGTGACCGCCTCTGCCATGCCCTGCCAGAATCCAAAAGAAATACTCGAATCAGGTCCAAAGCAATATGCATGGACAAGAAAGAACAATTTCAAGTCCTTTGAAGAGGGCGTATCTCAGTATCAACAAAAAGGTTGCACACAGTAGAAACACGCTGCTGTTTTTGCTTCGTTATGACGTGGGAAGCGTTACTGAGAATGAAGGCACACGAGGAAAATAAATCGAGGAAAGAGAAAATAGACATAGAAGAGGGAGAGACGGAATGAAGAAAGAGAAGAATAGGCGAGGCATACGACGCCAACAGACCCATCCTCCTTTCATCATCTTGCGATTAAAAAAAAAATACCTTCATGCCGCAGAGCAGAGCTGCGGTGGTTTCTGGGCTTTCCACGCCGTCGAATTCGAGGGCTCTTTGCACGTACCCATTGCGCACCTGGGGCCACAGAAGTTTGATTCAATGAATAAACATGAAGGAATATAAGGCGTCTGCATTACCAAAGCACCAACATTTACAAGGATTCTGAAATCCACTCCTAACCTCGTGTCTCTTCTTTACGTATCCCTGTAAGCACACCTCCACCCATAAAACTTTCTTCTATTAAAAAAAAAAAACAGGGGAAATTATCAACAGCTCGTACCTTGGTGCCGCCCTGAGAAAGCACAGGGATGACTTCTACGCCGTGCTTTTCTTCCCAGGTCTTGTAAAGCGTGTCATAGGCCATGGTCGCTGCGCGCCGACCGCCGTAGTAAAGCTTCACCTAATTGCGTAAGTAGCACAGACCGAAAAAGTTGGAAGAGAGGCGAGGTGCGTTGGGAGGTACGGTAAAAGCCTAGACAATGGAATTCCAAATGTGATTCACAGCCATCCCTCATCCAACTGTAGTTAAGCTAATGCGGCCACGCTTTTCATTCGGAATCTAGCCAGTGTATTCTATGAGTGCAGTAGACACTCACCTTTTTGCCGTCTAGCTTGCCGGACTCAATCACTGCTTTGATGGGTGAAATTCCCGTGCCCGCCGCGAACAAAAGCACCGTGTTCACGTCCTCGGCAAGCGAGTCCACGGGAAATCCCTTGCCCATGGCCGGCGACGTAGGCCAGGTGGTGCCCGCTTCGGCTTCGCACAACCACACGTTCGAGTCCGTCTTTTTCACCAGGAGCTCGCACCGGGCGCTGCCTAGCTCGGGAGGCGACGCAATCGCATAAAAACCCGCCTTCGTATCCTAATTAATGGAATAGGTTCGAAAGAATCGTAAAAAGTCGGTGTGATACCATCGAGCGTGATTATCTGAATGGTTCGAGCTGGCCAATTGTTCTACTGTAGTAGTACCTACATACTGTATTAAATATGACCCATGCTAGCTAGAATTGTTTACGGACCGGGTCTAGGTTTTCCTTAACTTGCACAAATTGTCCCGGCACAGTGTACGGTTTAAGCACGTCGCCTTCTTTCGCTTCCAGCACGATGGAGCGGATGCCGCCACCGCATGCAGGTTTGTTCTCGACCACCGTGGTTGTTCCCCACACGATGTCGTCACCCCATCCCATGCGCAGCTTCGTTGGAGCCGACCGCCATGGGCTTGGCGAAAGCCGCAACGTTGCTGGCGCAAAGGCAGTTGCTGATCCAAGCAGCAGCGCGAAAACAAGGACCATGGTAGGTACGAGCTGTACTCTGAGGAGAGTAGAGTGATGTTCAAGGATTTGAGATTTGAGGAGATGAGAGTTGATGAGTTGTTGGTTGTTGAGTTGTTGATGAGTTGATGATGTTTACGGTTGATGATTCCGATACGTACAGTACTGTACTGACTGTGTAAAATCCAGAGATCAAGACACCGTGGGCACTACAGTACTATGACACCATGCGTGACATCACGTAGCATGACACCTCTACAACGAACGGAACATACATGATAGCGCTGTCGTCAGCCTGGCCACACTTATTATAGCTCACAGGACGACGCAGAAGGTGCAGCTGACTAGGTCTACGTTGGAATACTACTGAGCTTTTAAATCAACTGAGCGAAGGAGTTTTCATTTAGCATTTCGGAGTTCGAGCTCGTCTCTCAATATTGGCAGACTATAACATCTTAATCTTATTATAGCAAACGTTTATCGAACATTCAAATTTGCACCAGTTCATTAAGATATACGGTGGATTAATTCTTGCTGAGTCAATGCGGCGGATCGTTTATTCAGCCCTACTTCTGGTCCACTTCTTCCTCGTGAAGACTAATGCCTCATCATCCATCCCGATCATCGATTTGGCGGGGTTCTTGGCCCCGAATGCTACGCAGGATTCGAAAATGAAGGTGGCAAAACAATGGGATGCAGCCCTGAAAACTTTTGGTTTTGCGGCCATTGTCAATCATGGTGTTGCTAATGAGACTCGAGCAGACATCTTCAGTGCAGCTCTAAATTTTTTTCGTCTACCGCACGATGAGAAGCTGCGTGCGCGTTTAAGCCAGGCTTACGGGGGTGGTAATGGAGGGTATATACCGATGGGGGTCGAAAGCGTGAGCCGAACCCTGGGTAAAAAAGCTCCTCCCGACCTTGTGGAGAACTTCGTGTATCTTTCGTCAACACTTGGTGCTTCTTCTGGTACTGTCGATGGGCCAGCCGCGAGTATGCACGCGCCTGCTAGGGCGTATTGGGCCTCCCTCTCAGAGTTGGTGAGTCACCTGCACGAACTCAGTGCCCTCTCTCTCGGTCTGCCCGAGACGCACTTTTTCCATAAATTCTACGAGCCTGACCCAAACTTTTTTCTTCGGTTGGCTTATTATCCACCGATTGATGACGACGGGGACTCCTCTGAGGAAGCGCAAGGCGAGTGCAATGCTAAAGCTCTTCGATACGGCGCCCACACTGACTACCAAGGTTTTACCATACTGCTACCAGACCCGCAGCGTCCGGGCCTAGAGGTGTACCCACCGCACGCAGCGAGTAGTGAAAGTTACGATGATCCAGCGGCCTGGATACCTGTGCATGAGGGACTTGCGGAGGCTGGAGCTTTGGTAGTTAATATCGGTGACCTAATGCAACAGTGGACGAACGACCGGTGGCACAGCACACTCCATCGGGTCAGTAATCCGCCCAAAGGCAGTTCGGAGAGACATTACGATCGCCTGAGTTTAGCATTTTTCACGGGACCTCGCGAGGATGCGGTCATTGAAGTACTTCCAGAGTGTGTCGCTTCGAATGAAAGGCCAAAATATGGACCCGTAAGAAGTGGAGACCACCTCAGATCTAAACTTGAAACGTCTAATGTTTGAGTGTCCGAAGAATGTCCATGTCTCAATTAACATGTGTGGCGCAATGAGGTAGTCGAAGATTTCTAACCTGAGAATAATTAAGCAATTGGATGTAAAGAGTTTTGACCTGAATAGGAAACCTACGGGCTAAAGTAGTTCTATCAGACACTTATCAGGCGCACCTAAAACGAGAACTACCAGTGCTTAAAAAAATCGGTGCTGAGTTACCTATCGGGCCCTAATACGTGAGATGCGGAATAAGGGATTTCCACATCTTCATCTCACTAGATTCCCCCCTCGAACTCGAACTCGAACTCGAACGAATACAATCCCAAATGACAAAGAAGCAAATAAAATGCTGCGGGCAGAAGTGTACGCGCGTGCGTTGTGCGCAAGTCAAAATCGTAAAGAGGATAGTGTGTAGAGGGCCCCCTCTCTTCACGGTGGTTCACGTATTTCATGTTGAGGCATTTCGGACAGTTTAAGAGATGAAGAAGCAGTTTTTAAAGTAGAAAGGAAGCGAGGGCCTTGTAAACATTTCTCGATTTTAGAACCGGCGTAAATATTGAGTACACTTTCAGTTCAAAGGACATTAAATAAGACTGAACTTTGCCAGCTGCAGCAGCACCAGAGTCGCACTAAATCCGATGTATTCATCGCCTTGAATTTCCAAGCCGCCATCAACACCACAAGTAATTGAGGTGTAATTCAAGGAAAAATAGATGTATGCAAACCCGTAACGCTGATGACAACACTGAATCTATATAGCAATAGAATTAGGATTTCAAAGGTGCCTTAGAGAGTAGTCCAAGTCATTTCAAAAGAAAACAAAGCGGTGAGCATACTTTATGTGCAAGGTTAAGCTTCGCCAACAGATTAGTGTCAAGTGCTTCTGGTGTATGTTCCAGTAGATAACCCAAGTAAGGCAACCGCAAACCGCAAACTCCATGATGCAGTCGAATCTGATATGATAATATGGAGAATGCGTCTATTATTGTTCCCCTCACCCATGCAAGACCACACTAAAGAGCAACCGGCATTTGCTGAGTCGATGCTCAATCGCAAATAGGACCAACATAGTAGTGCATCGTGAATCTATCTTTAGCCTATGTAGAATAAAATTAAAAACTACGTCTCAGACGAATGTGATGAGTTTGAATGTTCCCTCATTCGTGCAGCACCCAGGTACTGTAGTCGTTGCTTTTTGGAATTCACAACAAGTCTTGGAAAGTACGATGCGATCAAAGTGCAGAATTAAAATTTTATGCTGGGGAAATTGCCGTTTTATCAAGTGGCGTGAAGTCATTTCGTACCCATAATTGGGTAAGCACATAGTATAATTTTAGTCAGGCTGGGGTAGTCAGACTCCTCTACTTACTTCATTCAGCTGTGTTCTTGACCATCAAACACAGTGTCATTGTATAGTAGCATTCACAGTCGACATCAGGAATTAACTGATGAAGAACTAAAGCAACTAAAAAGTCTTTTGGTGCTGTGTAGAAAGCTAAAAAGAGTTGAATTTAAGAAACACTATTGATTCACTGATTATATGTACGCCCAGAGATTATATGTACGCCCAGAGAAGACGATTTGTATTTCTGTTTCTGACTGATAGAATATATTGCCGAGGGACCTTGGTACCAGCAAAGCATGGTTAGGCTCATTGAAGAACTATTCATAACTCACCAGCACAAAACTATGCAAAGTATGCTTTACCTAAGTAGTACGTGAGCAATCGGTGCTTCACCAAAAACATTTTAAACACGAGTATCTTGCAAAAATGTATAATGTATACCTCAATATGAGTTCCAGTGAGCTTTACCTAAAAGATGACGCATGTAATGAACCACTGCAGATCTGCGCATGGAATGAAATCCGCTCGACCTGCCTTGCTATCTCAACATCACTTATTCGAGAAAAGCCATTGTTCCATAATAATTTTTCGATGGTGCAATGGAAGTCGGAATGGGTTTATCCAGATATAAGGAATTGTCGGTTTGTCGGGTTGCATAGAATGACACGTGACACCATCTCAAGACTTGGTTTTTATGAATTGACATCAGATGGACAACTTAAGACCTCCACAGCAATTTTTACATTTTGCGCCATGTACCGTTCATCTGTGCTCGCTCTCTTCATGTGCTCATCGGCATCAGCCTTTGTGACGTCTCACCAAGCAGCGGTGAAGTATATTCAGCATCATGAAGTTATGTTGCTCTTTGATGCAAAACTTTTGGGTCGCTTGAATGACTCACGCATAACTTGAACATGTGATTGCAGGTATCTAAACGCGGAACGAGCCTTCAAGCCAGTCCTCCACCCGCCGGTGGATCATTGAACGGATGGGTTCCCACGGACAACGAATTCGCGTGGGGTCTTCCTGGTAAAACTCCCCCATTTGAAGAGGGCTTCGATCCACTGGGCTTCACGAATCTTGTGAGCCTCGGTGACTTGAAGCGCTATCGTGAAGCTGAAGTGACACATGGCCGTGTAGCAATGCTTGCATCTTTGGGCTTCATTGTTGCTGAGCGTTATCACCCCCTCTTTGGGCTTGAAGGTGCTGAGCTTCTTTCCATTGATGCCCTGACAGTTGTGCGAAAGGTGCTTCCATTCTTTTTTGAAATCCTTGTGGTCACTATTGCATCTGCTGAGCTCAACCGAGCGCTTTGGGGATGGGCAACACCAAGTCTCGATACAGCGACGACAGGAGATATGCTGAAAGATAATTACTATCCTGGCGATATTGGATTTGACCCTCTTGGTCTTAAGCCCAAAGACGCCGATGAATTTGAATACATGGAGGCTAAAGAACTCAACAATGGCCGGCTTGCAATGATTGGGATATCTGGAATGGTGGCGCAAGAGCTTGTTGAACGCAAGCCTATCCTTTCGTCGGTCTTCGAAACGTATTATGGCTCTGGCAGCTCGTAATTTGTATAACATTATACTGTATTCCATTGGAAGAATAACGAGCTTTACATATATCAAGTTAGGGATCACATTGTTGTGCAGCTTCCTTTCATTTCGTATTCGCGTGTCTTTTGTTGCGTCCTCTCATAATGAATAATGAAAATACACTAATTCAAAGAGCGGATGATCATGCAAAATGAAGTGCAAGTTTGAGATAGAAATTGGACTGGACTTACTAGCAGTGCCACTACTACGTAAGAATAGCCTGACATTTACCTACTAACTGTACATTAATTGGCTTCTCATCAGGCGGGCGAGCGTGAAAGCTTGTTCCTTTAGACTTATTGCGAATGATAGATGGTCAAATCGATACCAGAAAGGGCAGTGAATTAGCAAAATGAAATAAGATCAAAGTGATAATTAAGACTTTGGTCTTACCAAAGCTTGCCCTCGATGAGAAGTCACGAAGGTTGATACCGATGAACAAATAACGAGAATTACAAGTAATGATACAAACAAGCACATGGCAAAAGAACATGAAAATCGTGCAGGTCTTAAGTTATCTCCTGCAATGATGTACCGGTGTAATAGTACAATTGACGCATATGATTGAATGATCCTAGTAGCGAAGATCAGCACGCCTTCTACTGTTAACTGATCCAAGAAACTAATGCATCTATTCTAATCGTACAGCTAGTAGGTAAATGTCAGGCTATTCTTACGTAGTAGTGGCACTGCTAGTAAGTCCAGTCCAATTTCTATCTCAAACTTGCACTTCATTTTGCATGATCATCCGCTCTTTGAATTAGTGTATTTTCATTATTCATTATTCATTATGAGAGGACGCAACAAAAGACACGCGAATACGAAATGAAAGGAAGATGAGAAGCAAATGGGTCCCTAAGAATGACGAATTTGCTTTTGGTCTTCCTGGTAAGACTCCTCCTTTTGAAGAGGGCTTCGATCCACTTGGTTTTACGAATGTCGCGAGTCTAGGCAAGATGAAGCGCTATCGTGAAGCTGAAGTAACACATGGCCGCGTCGCCATGCTTGCTACTTTAGGATTTGTCGTTGCTGAGCGCTTCCATCCTCTATTCGGACTCGAAAACGTTGAGCTTCTGTCTATTGACGCCCTGACACTGGTGCAAAATGTATTTCCTAATTTTTTTTAGTCTCTTGTGGTCATTATTGGAACAACCGAAATGTATCGAGCACTCTTGGGATGGAAAACGCCAAGCTTCGGTTCAGTAGCAACAGGAAATTTGCTGAAAGACAATTACTTCCCAGGTGATATCGGATTTGACCCTCTAAGCCTTAAGCCACAAAATGCGCTAGACTTCGAAAACATTGAGGCGAAGGAACTTAATAATGGTCGACTCGCAATGGTCGCTATTTCAGGGATGGTAGCGCAAGAGCTTGTTGATCGTAAGCCAATCCTATCATGATACTGGGCGACTTGTGGCTCGAACGACTAGTAATTTGACCGACATCATATCATGATATCATAATGTCGAAGCAGCTTACAAAGTCAAACAACTTGCGCAATCATATAACCTTTATAAGACTATGCATATTACTTAGGAATGAATTTTATTGATTAGATGCCTTTGATATAATGGAGTGCATAAATTTGTTCTCTCGTGTCCGCACAATCCGTAATTTACTCTCCTTCGAAATAATCAATTTTATAAGAAAAAGAATGCAGTGAAGTTGATAAATAATAAGTGTAGCTATATTTACGCTGCTGATGCTCTGTTAGAAGCAGCATCATCTTTGCTCTAGCCATTCTTTTGAACTTTTCATACCCCAACATTATAAGCATCAAGTATACTACTGCAAGTATAGAGAGGATCTGCAGTAGTATACCTTGATTATAAGATCATAAGTGATATATTCAATGAATGAGAGTCTTTCTTTGGAGTAGCCACCTCAAATTGATATCATGAACTGACCTTCTGGGCACACAAGGCGACCGAATTCATGTCAAAGAACATATTATCATGAGATAAGTCAAGACCTGTATTACTTACTGATTGATACTCACAAGTTGTTCTGCACCATGTGTCGCTCTTACGTGCTATCTGTAGCTCTCTTGGTGTGCTCACCTGCTTCAGCCTTTTTGACTTCTCGTCATGGAGCAGGGGTGGTAAGATCATGAATGTAATGATCAATGCTTGTTTCTATTTTCTCGATTGTGCTAACGTCTCATACGCAATTCGTTGTGCCGTATCCTTCGCATACTGCAAGCCAAAAGGAACAAGCCTTCAAGCCCGTCCGCCTAACATGCCACTGAATGGATGGATTCCCTCAGAAAATGAATTCGCGTGGGGTCTTCCTGGTAAAACTCCCCCATTTGAAGAGGGCTTCGATCCACTGGGCTTCACGAATCTTGTGAGCCTCGGCGACTTCAAGCGATACCGCGAAGCTGAAGTGACACACGGCCGTGTAGCGATGCTCGCAGCTTTGGGCTTTATCGTTTCTGAGCGTTTCCATCCTCTCTTTGGGCTTCCTGAAACAGAAGTTCTTGCAATTGATGCTCTAACGATGGTGCGCAAGGAGGTTCCTTTCTTTTTCGAAATACTTGCGATTACTATTGCAACTGCTGAGCTTTTTCGAGCTCTCGTGGGATGGGCACCTCCCAGCTTCGGCACAGTGGCAATGGGAGATACGCTGCAAGATGATTACTATCCTGGAGATATTGGATTTGACCCTCTTGGTCTTAAACCCACTGACATGGAAGAATTTGAAGAGTTGGAGGCTAAAGAACTCAACAATGGTCGTCTAGCAATGATTGGGATATCTGGAATGGTTGCACAAGAGCTTGTTGACCACAAGCCTATCCTGTCATGGTGGGAGGACAATTTTGGCCTCTCATTTTAATTTAGGAACCTTCTGGTACTAGAAATCATACATATTGCAACTTATGCTATCATCACTCTGTGCATGCTCACCACAAAATTTTGACACACTCTTGTCGAACAAAGATGTGGATTACTACCTTCATATTCAAATGAGCAGCGCCTTTTCTTTAATCTTGTACTTTTAAGTCCTCATGTCAAAATAGTTATTATGAGTACTGAGTAGTGAAAAGTTCTAGATTTATTGCACACTACTGGCAATAATCAATTTTCAAGACGAAATACCACTACCTTACACATTTGCCAATCAAAAACTTTATGCCCACTTACCGGCGATATCGCATTTATATTTGGTCTAGGTTAGGAGTGGAGTTCTTTTAATTGGAAAGGATAGCGCCCTTGTGTGCAGCGCCCTGGTATATCTGCAGCATGCACTGCCGTGCAGTTGGCTACTTGGCAATTGGTAACTGTATTCTATATTCCACATCCTGCAGGATATAACGCGAATGTCTGGTTGCCAGTTGATAAGCTAAAGCAGCTATAATGTTAAATAGGCATGGATGAGCGAAGCACTTCGGATCGCCAACACCGCTTCTATGACTATGACAAGAACCATCCTTAAATATTTGCTTGGCCTTGGCTAGTTCCCCTTCTAGCTCCTACTTCTATGAGTCTCTGTATCTGCATTCCTTTATTAATTATTATTCTGCCTGCTGGCCTTGCCGCTGGCCCTCTAATTCATAAGTCTAATTCCGACTCTTTAGTGCCTGTGTCAAATGGCTTGATTTGTAAATGAGGTGTTAGTGCTGATCATAACTTGGCAGGTCTGCTCGTAGCCGCGACCAACGACACGAACTAGCCGCCTGACAACTGACAAAAATTCTTAGTAAGCTCAGATTAAAATATAATTAGCCAGTGCGGCATAAAATCCGTAAGATTACTGCTCGCGCACTACCAACAAATCTTCGTATTTGCTCAATAGAGATATGACTAAAAAATATAGGGCCATTCCGTTACAACGAGGAAAGAACAAAGAAGATAGGAATTCTTCCATGCGCAAATTACTAAACGTAGCTCCTTTTATTACTGATATCGATTCTTTCTGCATGCGGTTTCAGCTCATTAATCGTTCCATTGATTGGCTTCTTAAAGTGCTGCCTGCTACAAATAACCAAGGAAACTCCCCATGAAAAGCGCCAGATATGCGTAGGTTCTGAACGGTGGCGGTAAAGGAACCATCTGAAGCACTATTATGTATGAAATGTTCTGAACGATGAACGACAGAATCCATGTGAACGCATAGATGCCAAAGAGCATCGTGCCGACGACGAGAAACGGCGTAGGCACGATGGCAGTCACCACTGAAAGCGCTGTTTTAAACGGCTCTGGCAGTTCAAATTGCACCGGCTGTGGCTGCTGTTGCCGGCCGCCCATGTTGCCCATGCCGTCGAAGTGCATAGGCATGCCGTTGAAGCTAAAGTGCATGCCGCCAGGCATACCCCCACCGCCGCCCCGACGGCGAGCGCGGTTCCCGCCCTGCCCCCCTGCCATATCCGGGTGGTTGCGAAAAATTTCTCGGAAGAGTTCTTCTGGGTCAAAGGGCATGCCAGCGCCACCTGGCATCCCTCCGGCGAACGGGTTCCCCCCACCAGAGTGGCCTACGTCACCAACTGACCCGAACCGGTCGTAGTGCGCGCGCTGCTTCTCATCACTTAGCGTAGCATACGCATTAGACACCTGCAAGACATATTCAGACAAAAGGCGTCAATCTCGTCCGTTAGGGTTATAAGTTGGGTTCCTGTACCAGAGACAGAACCCTAAAGGCAACACTAAGAGTTTTGCTCTCTCGCGTGATAGAACCCAATAGAATTTATTCTGCTGTCCAATTTTAGTCCACAGCGGTGTCCGGCTAGATGGCTGGCTGTAATCAGCGAACGTGCAATAATATCTGAGCTTACTACACAGTGTCCACAAACCTTTTTGAAGGCGTCGTCTCCACCCTCTTGTGTGCATTTGTCGGGGTGCAACTTCAGCGCTAACTTCCTATATGCAGTTTTCAATGACGCTTCGTCCACCTCTTTCGTTACTCCTAAGATTTCGTACAGGTCCTGCGCCTTATTAATCTTCGCAATAAGTGATTCGACCGACATTCTCTAGCGTCCTGGTGCACTCGTGGAGACGACAAGCAAACACCTAGGAAAGTGCCCTGCACGCTACCAAGAAGGCCCCGCTGCTGCTTTCGTTGATAACACTATCGCTCTGAGCGCTCTGATGAAGCTAGGAACGAAGGCTACGAGACAGAAGCCGAGCCTAAAGCCTAAAGTCTGCACCCTCTTCGCTGCGCGGTGGGTGAACGCTAAAATGAAAAGCGTTGTTGTCCGTTGAAGTGGACATTCTGTTTTCTCCACAGCCAATCGGATCTGAGCACGAGAACCGGGACCTACAACACCTTTCACACCACAAGGCGTTGTTGAACCTTCCCCGCTCTCTCGC
>Ga0307982_1003522_pt1 | contig 12481 bp, 5 predicted proteins | sample OrgLakmetagen989_FD_201847 | JGI IMG/M metagenome (GOLD analysis project Ga0307982, IMG submission 201847) | Saline water microbial communities from Organic Lake, Antarctica - #989 | ecosystem: Environmental > Aquatic > Non-marine Saline and Alkaline > Saline | place: Antarctica: Organic Lake... | reverse complement strand
TGGCCAATGCCCCTCTCCCTCCTGAATCATTCCGCACTTGCTTTGTTTGCGCAACGCACGCGCATTCCCACTTCTGCCCGCAGCATTGGCTTCTGTGCCATTTGGGTTTGTATTAGTTCGAGTTTGTAATGCCAGCACCCTACTTCGTACGTGCTCCTTCTCCAATTACTCGGACTTCTTTTCGACTTCTCTGGGACTGAACTTAGCCCCAAACGGCACACCTCGCAGCATGGCAAAGGTCAGCCATAAAGGCACCAACAGATACGGCGAGTACACCGCGACTACGGCAGTGCGTTCGGCTGAGGTCATACTTGGAGTCTCCCAAAGAAAATGTCCTAGAATTGGGACCATGGTGGTGCAAACGTGGCCGCCGTAAACCAAAGCAGGCAAGTGGATTGCGTTGGAGCGCTTCTGCAAGCACCACAGAGCATACAAGAAGAAGGGCAGTTGCAAGCCCACTTCGCAACAAACGAGGTGCCGGAACCATGTTGGCGGTGTTAGCATCAACGGGTCGTTAAAAGGCGACGAACTTTCGGGTGATGCGTACCATTGGACAAGATCCACGGCAAATTGAGGAAAGCACCACCGAGGAAGCGCACCTCTGGACAAAAGAGCAAAAAAGAATATCAATGCGCTTTCGATGCATCAATGCATGGTTCAGAATAAAAACCTAGCGATATTTTGCGTGAACTTTACTTCGGACAGACCGGTACTTTCGCAATTCCGTACTACAGTATTGGTGTCCTAGATTGCAGATCTTACTGTCCATCAATCAATAAGGTGATTGGAACGTGGGTCGCGAAGAAGATAATGAAAGCCAGGCGCTCCGATTCAGATATCATAGGGGAGTAAAATACTTGCTGTGGTCTTGCTGCAGCCTGTTATCATTCACCGCAAACTATCATCCCGACGACACTACTGTACGATGTCACGATGTTCACGTTTACAGCACGTATTACAGTACATAAGAACAGATCTGTAGATCTGTAGTACAGAGATCAGTAGCCAGTATAGTGTATAGTAGCCAGCGACGAGCAGCTAGCTAGCCAGCTAGCCACCTAGCCATCTGAGGAGCCCAAGACGCACTATGTATACTGTATACTGATCTGTAGGTCACTGATCTATTCCGCCAAACGGTAATCGTGCAGATTGAGCTTGATATTAGTCCTATCGGGCTGATGCCTCGCGTAATATCATGCCTCGCAGTCGTTCTAGGGCCAGTTCTAGCATTGGTCGCTCTATTCATCTGCCGGCCTTGCATAATCAACGACCACTTCGGCGACATCGCGGTGTGCAAAGAAGTTATAGATGGTGGTATTTGCGGGCTTTCACCATCAGCTAGTGCTTTGCTATGCGGTAGAACCTGCGGTTGGTGCCCACACGACAGCAGTGTTCCTGCAGCGGGCTCAACTCCTTCGAAGTGGAAACCTATGGCAAGAGTCAAATCGAGGGACCTTAACTATTCAACATTTGTTGAAAAGTTTAAAAAGACGTCTACTCCGGTTGTAATCGAAGGTTGGCTGGACGAACACCCTGAGTTCAAAGCTTGGAACTTGAGCCGGCTGGTGGACGCATGCGGAGAGCAGCCGGTGCATTGTGTGCAACGCCGCGTTGCTGCCTTGGAAATGATCATTGGCTTAGTGAAGCCGCATCCGTGGGCTGCCAAGGCACTTTCGTGGTATTTGTGGTTTCGTTTCCGAACGACGCTAGAGGTTGAGGTGGAGCGAGCTAAAAAGAAAGTTAATCTGAAGGAATTCGTCAATCAAACTTATAGCAACCATGTCTCGGATGTGCCCTTCGCTACGCTCTTTGACTACGCCGCGTCGGCAGTTACTGTCAACGACTTTCCCGCTCCAAAGCTCTGCTTACCCTTCGCGAAGGATATTGCAATACCTCATTGGAGTATGCGCGAAACATTGGTTTTTGATAATCAGATTTCAGAGGACCGGCGACTTGTTCCAAATATCTTCATTGAAGCCGATGGAGCTCGGGCATACCCAGCACATCAACACGGTCACGATTTGTCTCACAATTTTCAAGGTTTGTGTTTTTGTTGAGTGCGTTTGAATCATAAATTGTTTGTTTATACAAAAGTTCTCTGTTTACAGTTATCTTGGAGGGCCAGAAGCGAGTCGTGTTTTGGCCCTTCGAAGAAAAGGACAATCTTTATTTGACCAAGATATCGACTGAAAATCACGAAGAGATTTTCTTGGCAGAAGGTATACACCACCGCACAGACCTCTTCCCTGGCATGGCACGCGCCAGGGCTTTTGAGACTACTCTGAATACAGGCGATCTTATGTATGTACCTTGCAAGGGCATTCATGTTTTTGAGTCCTTGGGAGCATCTTTAGGAATCCGCTTTGCAAGTCATGATCAAATGTCTAACCAGTGCGCTCAAGAGCTGGAGGATGCTGGCAGCACGAGTCAAAACAAGTTATACGTCGATTATCTCAAAGAGCTTGAAAATGTCATGACTCCTGATGGTGAATCTCCACTTAGCACCTTGGCAGAATTGACTCATCACATGAGGCACGGAAGTTTAGGTGTCAGAAAGAGGACATTTCACTAGTTGAGTGATTTTGGCGTTTTTCAAGCCGCATTCATGAAGTAGGCTCCGTTGAAGTGAATTGAACGCTTCATGGGCAGTCAGAAAAGGCTCGAAGGCAGGAACTGTTATCAATGCGCAAAAGCGCAAAAGATCAAATGACCATGGAAGTGGTGGTAAAGGTCAGTGGAGGTAGGAGGAATTAGCCTACTCAAGTAAGCAGCAATGAAGAAATTTAGCCCGCACTTACTTGCAATTCAAGAATTATTCCCGTTCATGGAGTCTCAATTTTAATCGGGTCAAAGAAAGATTTTGCCTGGAGTTAAAGTCAGTCATAAAAATGAAGTGTCAAAGTGTGTAGTGCACAAGCCCGTGATAAATATTACATCAGAGCATCAGAGGAAGGACAAGAACAACCGTATTCGTATTCATAAACAGCTACCCACAGGGACCACTACCTAAGTGATTTTATGTATTGATGCCATTATCTTTCCTTTCTTTTTTTGAGACAGGCCCCGAAGGGCCGGAATTAGAAGGCTAGCAGGTAGAGCAGAAGAAAAGAAAAGCAGCGCAAACCACAACTAAGAAGCAAATCAGGCGCACATGCCCGAGTGGCCATGGAAGTGGTGGTAGCGGTCCAAAGTGGCACGCTCCTCCGTGTTCTAAGAGTGCAGCTCAAGAAAAGAGTTTCCGCCCGCAGAGGATGGGACTACAACGAAGCCCCTCGTCCCTCAGGCGATCCAGAAGAAGAGTCGCCCGTCTCCGAGCAATTGCGTGACCCCATTTGCGTGCAAGCTTCTGTCTGAATAAGGCTTTGGCTTCCTTTTTTTTTCGCTTTGGACTTCAAAATAAATGGAACCCTGGACTCTGTAGCTCTGTTGACTTCAGACGCAAATCTTTTTATATGCAGTACGAGGTATGACTCATAGCTTTGATGCGAATTATGGGTACGGTCCGAAACGTAATCTCGTACCTTCCTTAATCACGGACCGAAAAAACAAAAATCCGGGCACGGTCCGAAAAATACGGCCCGCAGTCCGTACCGTTGCTCCGCTTCTCCGAAAAGTACTTCGGTACATTCCGTTTCCGTTTTTAAGGGATGTAATTCGCACCCAAGACTAAAAACTTAGCATTATAAAGCAGTATCGTTTTAGAACTTACCCGCATCTCCCCGGTACCGATTGATATATTTTCGTAGCCATGTGAGCGGTGCCCATTTCGAAAAATTTAAAGCCCTTTGGAAAGAAACCACGGCTATTGATGTCGAGAACGGTTCAAATCCACGCCTAGACTAGACTAGGGGCAAGTCGCCTGGTAGTTTCAAGGTAATAGCCAAAGATCTTTCGAAGTCAGTTAAGGCTTCGCCAGTGCTAGCAGACTCAGCTTATGAGATGTTTCTGTAGAAGTAAGTTGGTGGTGCTCTGTAAATCGGATGTGAGCAACACTTTCTCTCGAACTAAGAAAAGTTCTATAGCCCATAGCTACCTCCCTAGATGAGAAACACAACTATAGAATTAAAAGTCACGCTGGAACACGGAGCTGATAATTATTTGAAACGCTTCATGCAGTACGTGGCGTTACTGCGTCGCTGCTCCCGCGCATCGAAGGAACCGTTAACCCTTCCCAACAAGCATGAGTCGAATGCATCCCTGTAGAAAGTTTCCGTGCAATTTGAGTACTTCAAACCCTCATAAGGAAGTAATTTGCATAATTCCTAAGATAGCACATGTGTGCAGTGAGAGAGAAAGGCTAAAGCTCACCATGACGAAGTAAAGGCAAGCGACGCTGGTGATGGAAAACGAGACCACGAAGCAGAAGTCGTAGTACCACTCAGTGGTGTCCGGCGACAACGTCATAGCACCCAAACTTTGAAAAGGATCGCATTGAGAAGTGGCAGCAGAGAAAATGACATGGAGAGAGAGAGAGAGAGAGAACAAGCTTAAGGTCGTGCACTTCAAGCTGTTTTTAAAAGCAAAGAGCAGGTAGTAGTATGCTTCTCAATACGCACGAAAGGCCTCGTTCTCTTTTGAGGAAATCAATACTTGCGTTGAAATTAAAAAAAAGTCCATTAACCACTTACAAGAAGTAAAATATTGAACGTGCAACCCAATTTCGAAGGATGGCGCACGTTTCTAAGAATTGCTTCCATTCCACCTGAGGGTATTGCAAAGACTGTCAGGTAACGCAGGCAAAAGGATTTAGCAGCTGAGAAGAGAACGAGATTTTGGTGCCCAAGATATTGCCTTTCAATAAGAGCAACTAAACATAACGAACGCGAGTTTGAGAGCACGCAACAGACTTCGTCCCAGCTAAGTCAAAGGAGTGGGTGGCTTCTCTGAGAAGTACCTCAGCTGCTATAAGCATAAAGCAAAAGAGAATGCCAAAGATGCGGAGCACGCGCAGCTTGAAAATTGTAGTTGCCTTTGTGCCTGAATGCATGTAAAATTGGATAAAGTGAATTGATGTCGCCGCTTCCACTTTCACGTAGATATTATGAAGTAGTCTAGTGTAGTTCGAATATCGCAGTTGCTGTGAAGCATGCGCGTACCGTCTGTGCCATCGATAAGTACTATCAGATTCGCGATGATGCCGCAAATTCCAAATATTACGGCTATGAGAGTGACAGGCATGAAAATTAAAGGAGCATTTTTCTTAGGAGAGTATTCATCGCCCAGCACTGGTTTCTCGAAGAGGGTCGTCATGGTGCGACTATCAAGCATGCAATACGACTAGCCAGACTAAACAAACTGATAGATGTGATTGGTCAATCCGTCAATCCAATGCCGTGCTTTACGGTACTTCATGAATATCAAATTAGAGCAGATATTAAACTCTACCCGAAGTTTCCGACGACATAATTTCGAGGTAAAATCAGAATGCACCTCCATATTTCACTTAATCTTAGAATGCGCCTTTTATAGACTAGAATGCACCTCTCCCCGTTAGGCCCTGCTCGTTCCCGCCATTTCGTATACGCCTTCGGCCACCATGGAAGGTGGCGACCTTGCTGAATGCGCTGCTGCTAAAGGCGCATGCCATTCAGCCTACACGAACTGCCGCTGCTTCTGCGGCGAAGTCTGCAATAATAAGCTCTCGAGCCACCACCGCTGTCACCTCATAAAGCAGAAATGCAGCATGCTTCCAGCTTGATTTGATATGCAGGAAATGATTTAATTCCAGTCGTAGGCAACGAGAGCTGCATGACTTGATCAGTATTCCTGTTCAACTACCCCGGCGAATTCATTCTCTGCGAAGATACTTGGTCACGTGCCTTCATTGCCAGTAGACCTCCTCCCGCAAGGTGCTCCGATGCGTGTCTTTAACCTAGTAATTTCCATTTCATAGCTTATTGCCTTTAGCAGCTAACTGTCTTCGCGACCTTGCTATCTTTTCTTCTTTAAGATGGTAGGTAGATTGAGAGGCCTATGATCGAGACATCCGTTCTTCTTCTCCGAACATTAGCATCCACAACGAGTACGACCTCGGTGGCACCTTCTTCTAAAGCATCCAAGGGCGGTTCTCACAAGTGCTGTCTTCCCTTGTGTGCTAGGTTGCTAGCTCTCTGCGCCAGCTCACTAGCATGCCATGTCTATCAACTGAGTGCTAACTCTTGCCTTATTCGTGCTAGGTTGTTAGCTCTCTATCTTTGCTCGTATGCCATGTCTGACATCATAGTGCCACTTTCTGCTTTTTTCGTGCTCGGTTGCTGGCTCTCTATTTTTGCTAGCATGCCATGTCTGTCATCATGGTGCCACTTTCTGCCTTATTCGTTCTCGGTTGCTGGCTCTCTATGTTTGCTAGCATGCCATGTCTGTCATCATAGTGCCACTTCCTGCCTTATTCGTTCTCGGTTGCTAGCTTTCTATTTTTGCTCGCATGCCATGTCTGACAGCATAGTGCCACCTCTTGCCTTATTCGTTCTCGGTTGCTAACTTTCTATCTTTGCTCGCATGCCATGTCTGTCATCATAGTGCCACCTCCTGCCTTATTCGTTCTCGGTTGCTGGCTCTCTATGTTTGCTAGCATGCCATGTCTGTCATCATAGTGCCACCTCAAGCTAGGTTGCTAGCTCTCTATGTTTGCTAGCATGCCATGTCTGTCATCATAGTGCTACTTCCTGCTGGCTCTCTATGTTTGCTAGCATGCCATGTCTGTCATCATAGTGCCACCTCCTGCCTTATTCGTTCTCGGTTGCTAGCTCTCTATGTTCGCTAGCATGCCATGTCTGTCATCATAGTGCCACTTTCTGCTTTTTTCGTGCTCGGTTGCTGGCTCTCTATTTTTGCTAGCATGCCATGTCTGACATCACAGTGCCACCTCGTGCATTATTTGTGCTCGGTTGCTGGCTCTCTAAGTTTTCTAGCATGCCATGTTAACCTACTAACTAGAAACTAGAAACCTCCTGATGCCTGATGATTGAAGGACACCTCGAGACCAACTGGCAGCTAAAGGGGGGTCACTTCTGAAATATCACTTTTATTGTCCTAAATGCTGGTTTGAGCTTCTAGTGATAGAAATCTAACTATGAGTATTAAGTATCAGTTTGAGGGGCGGTCTACAAGGACCGCCCGAGAGATTTAGTCTTGCGCCGTTATGTGCGGGTCTCTCACATTCCCGAAGGGGAAGGTCGACGACAAAAGATCGCTAATGGTCGTTTGTCGTTCATCATTCGTTGTTCATCGGAAGATGTTACAGGGAGGCTTTGATTCCCTGTATATGCCGTACATCGCCCGTTGAGAAGTCCATTGCTTTAGTTGTTTGGTCCGCTCCCAATGCGGATCCGTCTGCGTTGTGCACTCGAAGAACTGCTAGGGCGCACCCTCAAGGCGCATCCACTAATCGCTTTTCAGCATATTGGCCATAGCATACGCAAATCGAGGAGGGATTCCCCCTAACCGAGCTTATACGGCCTTACCACTGTGGCCCGATATTTTGACAATATCGAGGGGGAATCCCGATACCAAGAAGCACAATATTCTATTGAATTTGGGGCCAAGAATGGGCCAAAATCGCTCGAAATCCGCAGTTCAGCCGAGCTGCACTGGCTGTGCTACATGAGCACCAAAAAAGATATAATGGCACCCAACGGACAAATTTTTCGTGGTTTTACGTCGCGGCCCTACCGGGTATACCAAATACGGCTTATCTGCGCATTGGGTAATAAATAAATCGCCTCTCTGATGCGAAATGGCCAATAATGCGCAAAATTTCTGCTTTTGCGAAAAGTGACCCCCCTTTAGCTGCCAGTTAGACTCGAGAGTAAATAATTACAACTGAATTACGTAAAAGGACACTGAGCCCAGTCAGACTTGTTCTGAAGGTTATATTATCTATCGCTATATACTTGGGGGGTTTGAATTAGACTAGACTTCTTTGTTAAACTTAAATCCTAAATGGGTTCTTTGTTCGATGAATCGAACTTGCCTGAGATATATTCGCATGCGGAAGTTATTCCCCCATTGCCGGCGTCGTAATTGGTGACTCCGTAAAATTAGCGCAATTCAGCCCCAAAATTAGCGATTGCATCTAGGACGAAATCTCAGTTAGCTATACGCCAGCCAAACAATTCGAATATCATATGACATGACAATTACATACGAGGCGTTCTCGAGAGTTTCAAAACAATGAGATCAAAAATGAAAGTCATTTAAAACGGCAGCACGCACAAAAACGGGCATAGAGAGAGCCAGTAAGCTTCAGCTGACAGACATGGCATGATAATTGACAGACATAGCATGGTAGCAAAAATAGAGAGCCAGCGACCTTGCACGCTAAGGCCAGAAATGGCACTCATGAAGAGCCAACAACATATCACAAAAACACAGGTGATGGCACTTTGATGATAGACATGGCATGCTAGCAAACAAAGAGAGCCAATAACATAGCAAAATAAAGGAAGAGACAGCGCTGTGATAAACTTCATGGCATGCTCGCAATCGTAGAGAGCCAACAACCTAGCACCAAAATGGCAGGAGATCGCACTATGATAAAATACGTGGCATGCTAGCAACCAAATGGAGCCAGCAACTTAGCGCGATCAAGGCGAGAGAAGGCACTCAGATAAAAGACATGGCTTACTAGCAAGCACAGGGAGCCAGCAACCTAGCGCGAACAAGGCAAGAGATGGCACTCTGATGAAAGACATGGCATTTTAGCAAGCAAAGAAAGAATCCAGCAACCTAGCACGAACGTTGCGAGAGAAGGCACTCTGATGAAAGACATGGGATGCTAGCAAGCACAGAGTGCCAGCAACCTAACACGAACAAGGCGAGATATAGCATAGAGATGAGAGACATGGTATGCTAGCAAGCAAACCAGCAACCTAGCGCGAGCAAGACAGAAATGGCACTCTGAAAGAAGACATGGCTTAGCACGAACAAGGCGAGAGAAGGCACTATGATGACAGACATGGCATGCTAGCAAGCACAGAGTGCGAGGAACTTAGCACAAACAAGGCAAGAGTACTTAGATGAGAGACATGGCTTGCTAGCAAGCAAAGAAAGAATCCAGCAACCTAACACGCAAGCGACGACCGCACTCTTTCGAAAACTGCCCTTGGACGCTTTATAAGAAGTACTCCATGTGATGCTAATATTCGAAAGAGAAGCACGGATCTCTCGATCATAGAACGCGCAATCTACCTACCATCTAGTAGAAAAAATAGCATGGTCGCGGAGACAATTAGCCGCTCAAGGCTGTGAGCTATGAAATGAAAATTACTAGATAAAAGCCACACATTGGAGCACCTTGCGGGAGATCTCATTGCAGTGGAGGCACGCAACCTGTAGAACCTTCGCACAGAATGCTTCTAGCCACTGCTGACAACAACTGACGAATGCATTCGATGTTATAGCAGACCAGGATTGCTTAATTAAGCCATGCAGCTCTCGTTGCCTGCGTCTAGGACTTAATCATTTCCTATCAGATCAAGCTGGAAGCATGCTGCATTTCTGCTTTATGAGGTGACAGCGGTGGTGGCTCGAGAGCTTATTATTGTAGACTTCGCCTCAGAAGCAGCGGCAGTTCGTGTAGGCTGAATGGCGTGCGCCTTTAGGAGCAGCAGCGCAGTCGCCATTTTCCATGGTGGCCGAAGGCGTATACGAAATGGCGGGAACTAGTAGGGCCTAACAGGGTAGGGAGAGGCGCATTCTAGTCTATAAAAGGCGCATTCTAAGATTAAGTGAAATATGGAGGTGCATTCTGATTTTACCTCCATAATTTCCGACCTTTTTAAACTTGACTCTTGATCCTCTGCAATCTGCAATACGTAACCCTCACAAGGTATCCTTTTTACAATTTTTTCACTTGTCGAGGTGTCAACTTGTCCTGCCTTATCCTTCATGTTCGAAGACTGATGAGCGCGTCTTGATGCGGATACTGGAGCTTCAAGCGAGTTGTTTATAGCACTTATCATAAAGAAGAAGAAATCTTAAGTTTACCTTGGCCTTTGGTTCATGTCTGGGGTTGTTATGAAAGGGTTGGACTCTATTTAATCAGCAGTCATCATTGGTGTCGGCTTCAACAAATGCTGCGTGCGGTGCCACGTCCATTCAAAGTATATCTTCTTGTGTTGTGAGAAAATCGAGTCACTGTCGAAGGACGTAACTTATTGAAGACGCTCCAATAACGATGACGCAGCCGCGGCACCGCCGCAAGGCGTCTATCTGGAGGATGCTGTTGTTATCCATTCTGGTGATGGCAGCACTTTGGCCGTATATTTCATTACTAGGTATCTACTTTCGAGGCAATACTCCACCAATCCCTTCAAAACGCGATTCTGACAAACGAAGTTCATCAACGGATGCCAACTCAAACTCAGGTACCATATACTTTAAATATATAGCAACCCACCAGAAAAGTGCCCAGCATCCACCTGAGTTAAGACCACTACTTGCAAGCATGTCTGAAGCCCGAGAAATATTGAAAGTGCCACCAACAGACATACTGGCGACAGTACAACAAGTCTCCTCGAACTACTCAATTTCAGAACATCGAAATACCGCTCCGGGCAGAATTGCATCGCACTGGGCTTCGTTTCCAGCAGGACGACCGTTGCTGAATTGGAGTGGTCGTTGGCAGCGGTCGGATAATCAAATTGACTTGAACCTTTTGCAAGGCGAATACGAAAACATTCGCGTACCTTGGCTGCGAAGTTTTGCCTCGCGTACTGCACCTCATGATTGTCCCACCTCGAGGGACCAAGATGAGATACTCGACAAACAAAGTTTAGGGTATGATATTTCGAACGAGTTATTGATTGTGCACTCTAGATTCGCAGCAACCGAAGTCAAGTTGCATGGCAAGAATACCGACAAGATCCGCGCCACCTTCGCCCACATCCAGTCCCAGGTTATGATGGGCGGGCGTGCCCTAGTCACGACTATTGACGGTCCATATGATTCCTGTGCAGCCTTGGTATCATCTGATGCTTGTGATGCCATCACACGATGTGTCTTGGTTGCAGGACTAGGCCCGTGCTGCGCTGTGCACTTCATGAATTCGTCAAAAAGGAGAAGTATTCTTGACGAACGCAACGGTGGTCGAAGTAGCACAAGAGATGGGTCTGCACCGATATTGTTGTGGCCTTCTGGTCTAGGCCAGGCAGCTGATCGGCTCAAGGCTTTCAACTATGTTCTTGCGCCATTATATGTTGGCTCTACGGTAATAGACGCGTCCACGAGTAATTCCACTCATCTTAAGGTCTCACTTGCAGCAGCCCTCGGGCTCGATACAATCGGATTGGTTGTTTGTCTCGCACGCGACGATATTCTGCCGTCAAGGTCTGCCTCAGTGGATACTCACCTTCCTACTCAAATGCACGACAGCAATGATTTGTTCGATTATTCGCAGCAACTCGGTGACAATGATGTCACGTGGGTGGCAGCTGCTGCGCGCTTGCTACGCCGCAATAGGCGGCTTGCTGTCGCCTCGTGCTTTCCAAAATACCCTGGAACCACGTATGAGGATGCCCCGGAGTACTTCCATGTGCCCTTCAAATTACTCACGTATGGTCTTGGGCTAGAAGACTGCACCGAGGCCGACGTCGACACTGCGTTGAAGCTCCATACGCCGTTTGCCATGAAGGATGCTTCAGGCTCAATGCGCGAGCGATTTGCGTACGCTCCTTTTAGTCCATACGGCCCGCAATGCTATGACGTGGACACCTTGCGTGCCGCTTTACCGCATCTCAGTGAGGGTACTTCAGTGTCGGCGCATCTTTTCCGTGCTGCTGACGAGAGGCCCGCAGGTGTGGGAGCAGAGGTAGATTTGCATTTACGTTTGTGGCGATACGGGAACGCGTCAGTAGGTGTTCTCGACTGCGGCCTTGAAAAGCCTCTTCCACGCAAAGTAATCTTCCCAGGCGGTGCTGGCTTGATCGCTGACAACGCCACGAAGTATGCTCCGTCCAAGAATCTTCGGATGGCAGGAGTCATGTTGCTCAATGTGCCGATCAAGAACGAAATCGCTGAGCCTGCTACTGCCGTTGCAGCGCGAGAGGTGCAGCTCGCCGTGGCGTTGGCCAATCATCGCTTATTTCAGCAGCGGCAAGCTCTGCTCTGGCCCCAAGCTACTGCTCTCGACCATGAATATGATCCCAAGATTAATGAACCTATCCCTATGATGGCTCAGGCTGGCTGCCAAGCATTTGCATCTGACTTGCCGCTGCGAAAGTATGGTGACCCTACCGAAGGCCTGACTCTCGTGCTGATGTCATATGCTGGGGGCGTGGGCGGCGCAAGCCTCAGCCTTACCTTGCAGCACTACCAGGACAACTTCTCAAAAGATCTTCTAAGGGAGATTGTGCTTGTATGGAATTCCCCAGAAGACTTGCTTCCTGCTGACATTCGAGCAATGTCAAAGGATTCCTCTCACCATGGTGCGGTGCGGATCGTATGCTTCGATACTAATTCACTCTTGAACCGGTTCCACCCG
>Ga0307982_1003519_pt1 | contig 12496 bp, 11 predicted proteins | sample OrgLakmetagen989_FD_201847 | JGI IMG/M metagenome (GOLD analysis project Ga0307982, IMG submission 201847) | Saline water microbial communities from Organic Lake, Antarctica - #989 | ecosystem: Environmental > Aquatic > Non-marine Saline and Alkaline > Saline | place: Antarctica: Organic Lake... | reverse complement strand
CGTGAGACCCTCACTAATCTTTCTTGTTATTTCTTGCTTCATGTTCTTTAAAATATTTTTGAATGGAGATTCACGCGAAATTCCATGTCTCACACAATCGCTCCGTTGCTTTCATTAGGTCATGATGGCACCCAAAGTGGAAGGGAATCGCCTCCGACTTGTAAAGAGCTTGCTCATAAATTGCAATCTCTACACCATCGCGCTGTCTGAGCCCAGTCGTGCTATTCGAGACAATCTTACTTCCACCGTCTTTTCATTGCTGCGAATCATACTACTTTGCTACAAGGGCAAGTCTAAAATTGACATGACTACAGACTGGGTGAAGAAAGCCAACACTCATTCACCGGCAGCTTTTACAGCATTATTTGGTGGAGTTCCTGATACAGCAGCCCAGCGCGCTTGCCGTGATCTCAAGCTTATGGATGCTGTCTTCGAGATGGGTTATGCACTATATGTGCGCATATTTCCAGACGATCCTTGGGCTAATGGTAGTCCCGCAATCAAAGGCCCTAGAGCTGTACAGAAATTGGTCCATGTCGCACTGCAGGTTGTTTTACTATCCATTTCGTGATTTGCTCAAAATTTTAATTGCACTTTTATTCAATCATCTTTCGTATACACCAATTTATATTTTGAATGCGCTCTATTGTATTGAAAAGATTGTTGCGGCTATTGGTGCCCCCTTACACTCTTGATTTACCACTTTACAGGCATTGTGCGCAGGCAACAAAGCATCGCAAGACTACTTTGGCCGTCGGTCGTCCTTAGTACTCGAAAGGTCGTCCGTTCCTTCCTCCAAAATGCCTCAAACATTCGATTCGGAGGAGATACAAGAAACTTCCGACATGAGTGCAGCTGTTCAGAACAGACGTCGACGGAGGTTTCCTACGCCCAAGGAAGTTACTGCTGATTCCGAAGCCGTGCGCGTGCCTCAGCTCTGGATGGACACAGTACTTGAGCAGCTCGAGGCACCTCTCGGTCCTGCTGTGACTTTATCTAAGCTGCTGTCAGCGAACGAAGAGCTCTTGAAGAAGTATGCAACACCCAAGCTTGTGATGAAGTTTACTGAAATGATTCAGGTTTTGGGCCCTCAGCGGCGATTTGTGGACTTCTTTGCAGCTATTTGCATCGTTCAAGGCCGGGCAGTCAAACCCAACCAAGAAATGGTGCTCCAGCTTACCTGGATGGACATTAAGGTACGTAAGTCGATTTACCTTCAGCTCCGGCCCCTTACTTCACGCGGTGTGTCGGTCCCTCGAGGCAGCAGTGCAAGCTCCTCTGCAGCCAAGGTTTTGGCTAAATACGGCCCCGTCAAACTCCCATCAGGCGCGCTAACTGATGGCATCATTGATTCATCCAGCCCAAGGCCGGCGGACTTTCTAGGGAAGGAAATTTACAATCGCCCCAAAGGTTTTTCGCCGATTGGCGTCACGTGGGCGGGCGCAGCAGCCTGGGAACGAGGACATCCCGAGGCTTTATTTTGGGATCTGGAGCGTTTGGGACTGAAAGCCACGAAGTTAAGAGCAGAAGATGGCATGGGCGAAAAGGGTGAAGAGGTCAGTTCGAATGGTTTTCACAACCGTCGTACTGATATAACCCCTGTAGAGGCAACCTATTTTTCTGTCTTTGTGTCCACTGTCACTGTACAGCTTGCCCTCAGCTGTTCGTACCTTACCTTCACGTGATTTCGCTGTCAATTTTTGACTATGTGTTCGTTGCTGCTAGATTGTTCGGCTCGAAGAGCTTTGTTGGTGCCTGGACGGGCCGGCACTTTGCGAAGCCATCACTGGCGACACCTGGATTTCGTACAAATCACACCTGGATCATGACAAAGCGCTACGGAGGGCTTTTGACCTTCGGGTTGAATTGGCAACGTATTTCGTTGGTCAACTGTTGCTTCATGCAGCCATGTGTAGCGGGCGCTCGTACAACTGCATCGATCGGTATATGAATATTCATTGTGGTCTGTTGAACCATGAAGACAACTGCAGGGCTCTCCGTTCTACTTCTCAATCGCGAAAGAAATACTTAATTCGTGTGCTAACTGAAAGCCTGCTTTCTGAATCTATCTGACATACATGTTCCTTCTGTCTTTACTCTTCGTTACAACTCACGTTTAACATTTACCAGATTGCAGCGCACATTTGCAAGCTATACAACACTTGTGGGGATGGCTTATAATCCTCACCTACCGCAGCTCGTGCGCGCAGCTGTTGTTGATCTTCTTCTCGTGTTATATTTAGACCGGTGAAGCCACCTATGTAGTTCTCTTCAAATTTATAGTTATAGTAGTAGTGGCCGTAAAAGTCTTCGATTGTTCATAAATATTTTCTAATTTGTTTTTCATGAAGGTATGTGATTGCAATAAACTGGTACACCTTTGTGCTCTTTAATCAGGTATCCGCAGCTCCAATCATCTGGGCGGCCTAAGTTGCCTGAAGAACTGTGGGTTTACAGCATGGAAAGCTCCAGTAAGCCAAAACCTCGAAGGAAGAGCAGCAAAAACAACATAGACTTGCAACACGACGGTACACCGCTTGTGCGGCCGCTCAAACTCTCGGACGAGACAGCATTGCCCAAGTTTGTCCTGCACCCAAGCCATTCTCTTGCAAACGATCCAGATCCGTTCAATTCTTTTCCGTCGCATTTTAAATTCTTCTTGCTTCGGAATTTGGGGAATCAGTACATGAAAAGCTTCAATAATGGTTGTGTAGTCCATGGGCACCGCAAAGAGAATGTGCTGGCGTCATCAATGTCAAGTTTGATTGCTGCTTTGTTGAGTTTTGGTTTTCAGTCCTCAACATCTAATTTTCAAGAGCTAGTGCCAATCTTAGTGCGTACGCTCGATGGTCGCAGCGATGTAGAGCGCATGGTAAGCACAGTAAAGTATCTCGTTTGTGTGCTTTTTTTAAGTTGATATAACTCATTTTTCTTTGTTTTTGCCCCATTTAAAGTATCTTCAAATGTTTAATTATAAAATCACATATCATGTACGATATCATGTAAGACTTCATTCTTAATCTTAAGCACTTCTCCAATTTGTGTATTCAACAGTCCGTATCGGCTCAAGCAGTCCCATTTGATCCACCACAACAGCGCTACGTCATGACATCTGAGTCACCCGCCGTGACAACCCTCAAAGTGAAAATGATTAAGTGCTTGCTCGATATATGTGACATTCGCGCCAACTTCAGACTTGGTAACTTGCTAGCTACATTTCAATCCTTAAACAAGAACAAGAAAACAAAGAGTCAATTACAGAATTTTTCGAAGCTCTTGAAAGAAGGAAAATCGGAGAGCTCGTCAGATTCTCTCGTGATAAGCATGTTCGAAAGCTTCGAAGAGAACTTCATCAAAGGTGATGGTGCTGCACTAATGCTCGATACCTTAGCAGGAGAAAATGTCGACACTATTTTGATAGATGCACTGATGTACGATGACGACGATTTGTTCACACATGCTCTGCTCTTACTTAACAACACGTATCGACAACGAGGTTTACTCCTTGAAAATTTGAAGGCCACCATTTTATTGGCGACACCACAACTTCCTGTTTTTGGCACCGTAGCTACGATGTCAGCAGAAGTGGGGTACTTAACATTTTTGACCCGAAGTTATTCAGTGTGGGGAGTGTGCGGTATTGTGTCAGGACCTTTTGATTCTGATAAATATCACCTCATGATCAAGACGCTGCGTCGTCTCATGACGTTTTTAGTATCAAAACCGAGCGATTCTATTACATCGTCCAAATTCCGAAAGTCACCCATTCCGGATTCAACAGCAGATACCATGACCTTAGGAGCCTTAACACGCAGTAATTCCATTGACATAGACCCGCCCAGCCCTACAGAGGCGTCCATTACTACGCCAGTCAAAAATGATGTCGATGAAGAACGCAGCACATCCGTTGGAACGGTCGGTGACGACTTCAGTGCAAAAGCGGTAGAGAAATTACACCAAGACGTGGCACGCTCTCTTAACCTACATATCACTCTCATTGAGGGTCTAAAAATTGATTATAACCTATCATTTCATGGAACGATCTGTTCGAGTGAGGAAAAGTTTCAGTCTCGGGCTTTACTGCTCGAATCCCAACGGCTACTCGTAAAAGTACTGTGTATGTTTTGCTCGCACAATCTTCAAAATCAAAATTTAATCTGGGATAATGCTGCAGGTCTCTTGCGAAATTTTGTGGGACCACTGAAGACACCACCTTTATCTGAAGATTTCAAACTAGAGTACCAGGAACAGCTTCCACCCTCACTACCCGGTATGAACGTCGAGGCCGTCATCATTGAGTGCCTTCGCAATAATGAAACTGTGTGTACAGAAAGGCTTCCTCGGGACTGGTTTGAAATATTTGGGACTCTGCTGAACAGTGACCACGATCCCAGCTCATCGCCTTTACTAGAATTTTTCGAAGTCACTCTTAGGCCCTGTGATACACCTATTCCCCGAAATCAGAAATGTTGCATCGAAGTATTCATGAGTGACCATTTTCCTAATCTGAAGAAGTGTGCCATGTCTGTGTTTGGAATTGGGCCACTCTGCAACGCGCCCGAACGCATCACCAGGCTTCTTAACCTGTGTGTCTGTGGTAACAACATTAGCTGTGCGTCGATCTTGCAGTCTGAAAAACTTACCATGGAAATGGTGCTATCAATGTTGTGCTCCAAACTTACAAGAATGGAAGAGGCTGAGGAAGTTAAGACTGCTGTAAAGAATCAGGAAGCTCTTTCCAAACTGGAGCATAAGTCTACTCAAAAATCTATTGATTACAATGCGATTCCTTTGGTAGAGGCCGCGCATTTAATCTGGCAGCGAATGCATGCATTTATGCTGGGAGAGGGCAACGCTGCAACAGAATTCTTCAAGGAGATCGACACGAATAACAGTGGAACTATTGACGTTTCTGAGTTCATTGCCACGTGTAATATGATGGGCATCACCCATCTTGAACCTCGTCGGGCAAATGCAATCATGGCTACTGTTGATAAAGATGCGGACGGGATCCTTTACTACGATGAGATCTTACCTGTCATTGAGGAAATGAACAGAAAAGCTGACAGTCTGGCTGTCACAGTCTGTGCATCCAGCGAAGTTGTCAAGCAGGGGTACACATGCGCACTCTTGATGTTAACATCGTGGCTCATGGAATGTCTCGTCGTCGATCCGCGCCTTTTTCAAAAACGCGAAACGTGGTGTGTCGCGGGGCCAATATCGCAGGCAGTGCTCGGCCAATTAATAAAAATATCGGGTGCATCGCTGGAGTTGTCAGAAGATTTAATTGCAACTGGAATTGCTTGCTGTAAAATTTCTGCGACTGTAATTAAAGGCGCTCGCAGCCTTGGCTTCACGGAGATGGAACAGGAATTCGAAGACTTCCTTTGTGGATCTGGACCAAATACTCTGGTTAAAAATGCACAGAGCTTGCTTTCCATGAACATGGTTGAATCTTATTTGCATTATGAGGTTGAAGAGCTTTTAGAAGTGCTAGATCCTGTGTTTGCCTTCAATTGGAAGCGCCAAGGACTCGAGAAGCGCTCAAGCTTACAAGAGCAAGAAGCTAGCATGGTTAGCGACTCGTTTGATAACAATGGAAAGCAGATTTTCGATACTAATGTTTTGTCACCAAAGAAAACGTCGGCAGTGGCTGCCAATCTATTGATTGAAACGTCGTCGCAGCGTGGAAATAGTGAGGAAAAATACGATGACGTTGAGGGAAATGATAGCATCGGCAACACAAGTATTCCAGGGATGCTCGCCATTTTCGTTGACGTCCTGTGCCAGAATCCTCTCATAAAAAGAAAGCTTTTGGCACGCCGATTTGAATTTGCGCTTGTGCTTGAGAGTGTGGCAGAGCGCACGGCTAAAGTAGACCTTGAATTCTACCCCGGAGTAGTTCCTCTGGACTTCGGTAAGGTGGTGGATCGCATGATGCGGTTTGTTTCTGACCATAACTTTGACCCAGTCGATGTGAACGTGTCACGCATTTATGGTGTACTCTTGGCGTCCTTGGTGCGAGCACGCAGCAACGAAGATGGCTCAGAGCGACACTTGAGCGATCTCAGTGCTTCTGAAGAGGCTGCTTACAGAGCAAAACAGAAGTTCCTCAGCTCCAGACGTGTGACGCAGATGACTTGCACCTCGATTGCCACTCACGTGCCAGGCGGAAAAGTAGCGGAGGCGAGTATTGACCTTTTAGGGGAGTTACTCAATGATGGAAACGCGCATGTTCAGCAGGCAGTGTTTGAAGCTGTTTTCATGGACGCGGAAGGTAAATTTTTGATTCACATGCGGCGACGGCTGGATGAAAGTGAAGAAGCCATTCAAGATAGGCATGAGCGTACAGCGTTTACATTCAACAGGATAGAACACCGCTTGAAGTTGAGGTATGAAAATACAATTGGAACGTTGACCTTATTCAGGAAATTGGTGGAAGGGCACTTTATTGAGCTGCAGAACTTTCTGCGGGTACAGCCGAATTCTTCAATTTCCATCAATATTGTCGACGCAGGCTTAAAACTCTTCACGTCCATGGCAGAGAACTTACACTTGCTGCGTCGAATGGAGGACGTTGAACTCGATCTTTTGTCCGTAGCGCTCGATATGCTTGCAGAGTTTTGCTTTGGTCCATGTCCTGAGAACCAGGATGAACTCTCGAAAGATGAAGGATTTTTGAATTCCTTGGATAAGGTCCTGCAGAGTGGATTTCATGCTCGCAATAACAAACTCCTCGTTCTTCAAGTGAAGTCGAAAGCTATTTTGGCTATCTGTGCAATGCTTGAGGGCCGCAAGGACAGAATTGTCCAGGAACGCCTCATGAGAGTGTTTGAGCCCGCAGCTTTTGAAATTTTTCATGGATATCTCATCAAAATGCTGGAGGAAAACAATGTCGGATCGACCTTAACGAAGCCTGTGTCAACAATGTCATTGCAAGCCACCGTTTGTGCTGAAACATACGATGCAATTGTACATTTGGAGCATGTGCTTCGCGAACTGACGGCGTCAAGCACAGTCTTCAAGAAGACTTTAGCCGCCCTAGTCGTAGAGAGGCCCCCTAGTGATCGTGCAATTTTGAATCGCGTTGCAGAAATTGAATTTTCTTGGAATGGGCGCATTGAAAAACTCACATTTCCACTCCCTCACGAGGTACTCTACCTTTCAGACGACACTAAGACAAGATTTCTTGACACCTGCGACCTTTCGACTCCCGAGCAGAGGACAAAAATGCTCTTGAATCTAGCACCAATTTTTGTGTACGAAATGGTGCGAGTCAGCAGTCTAGCGACTTCCTACCCCTTTTATACTTTCATACACAAAAATTTGGTGAGCATCAAATGGACTATGTACGCTATTGTTGTCATGTTAAATTTGAATGTGATGATGGCAACGCACGGTGCTGGCAAATTGAAGGGCTATGTGTCGGCAGCGGACGGCGCTTTGGACCCAGTATACCGACTTAGCTTGGCTATCACGTACGTTCTTGGAATCGTCAATTTGATGGGCTATTGTATCATCGTGTGGTTCTTAAGCCTAACGGAGATTCCCTCTGCTACGCAAGCCATAGAAGAACATGCGAAGAAGTGTATTGCAGACCCCAAGTGTCACAAGTACACAAAGTTGAGTGCTTTCAAGTGGTGGACATTGACGTTGATATTTAATGTTTTGTTCATCGTGATGCATATAGCCAACTACCCCGGCAGACGCGCGTGGGGACTGTACCTCTTACTCATCTTTGGCATTAACTTTCCATGGACCCTTAGCTGTGTGCGCAACTACATTGTCGTGCCGATCTCCCCGCAGCAGAGACAATTTTGCATTATTTTCGACGTGCTTGTCTCAAGACCATTTTTTCGTAATCACCTGGTCCTCATGGTTTTCTCAATTATTGGCTTCCAGCACAGCCCTTTCTTTGGGCTCATGCTCTTTGATATCTTCAATAATAGCCGTGTCCTTGGAGGTATTCTGCAGTCTATGATGCGACCCATAGAAAAGCTTGGGCTCGTCTTTTACATATTGATTTGCACCACTGTAGTCTACGCCCAATTTGGGCTTGAATACTTTGAGGATTGGTTCAAGTTTGGGAGTACTCCAGATAAGGGCTGCCACAGTGCAGTGGGCTGCTTTTGGCTTATCCTCTACCAGGCTGTGCCTGCCCGTAGTATTGCGGGGGTACTCAGGAAGATAAGTAATTCCGATGACAATTACATGGCTCGTGTGTTGTATGATTCAGTGTTTTTGATCTGGGTGTCGGTGCTGCTCTTCAATGTGATCACTGCGCTTGTAGTGCAGTCCTTCAATGACTTGAGGGTTGAAGAAAAAGCGCGTGTCGACAAATTTTCGAACGAGTGCTTTATTTGTGGTTTCCGACGGCATGTCTACGATGAAGTCGGCCTGCAAAGCAACGTGAATTTCGACTCTCACAAGAACGGCGACCATGACATATGGAACTACATTTATTTTTACCGATATCTGGAAGTAAAACCCAGTTGGCTGCATTCAGGAGCGGAGTCTTATGTGGCAGGCATGCTTGCGAAAAAAGACTTCAGCTTCATGCCGCTGCGTGCATCGCGAGCGATCCAAAATTCTATGATGAAGGATACTTAGAACCAAAAATCGAATTTAGCTACGAACAATAATGCTTCCTTTTGTCTTACCATTCCCAATTTATCTTACATGTACCCACCATACACATTTATAATCACTCAGAATAAAGCCACTTCGTGGTATTCCAGGCTCTTCACCTGCATGTCTCTGCAAAGAAGCAAATTCGATTTCTGATATGCGCCACTGTCTGGGGTAAAATACTTCTTTACGATACACTTGCGTATATTCAGCCATAATTTGAGGTAACGTGTAACGACCAAAATCAAAAATGTCACATGCCTCAGCAGCAGCAGCAGTTGCTTCGTACGATAGACGGTAGCAGGTGCATATGGCACATATCCTTGAGATATAAACACTAGACCAATATCTCGTAGATTGCATGGCCGTTGGTCTTGTATGACTGCGCGGTGCAGAATGAAATCATCCTTAGACCTCCAAAAGAAAGTAATGTAGTGCAGCCCAAATCGATGATATCGCATGCACTACGGAATGGGCACTTAGTTACTCATCGCATTGATAATTTTTCATAACCACAATCCAATGCATATGGATGTATACACTGAGTGAAGAGCTGCTTCGACTTATCCTGAAAGGGGCTGAGAGTCGTCTGATTCCAATTATCATTGCATCATACAGCCCAAACATGACTATTTCGATACAATCTAAATTCATAAACCATCGATTATATGCTAAGTCAGTGTTGCAATTGACTACTAATAGCTACAGGCTCTCCTACAACAGTTCACTAAGTAGTTTCTATTTCCTACATTTCCTGAACGCATCCAATCAAGCAATCTATCATTTAATTGTTGTTTTCACGACCCATGAAACGTTCCGAGGTCGGAAGAGAGCGAGTCACATCGCGTCAATATAGGTACTTGCATACAGAACAACCGTAGTAAGAATTATGGCCGACGGTGAAGATTCCGATCAAAATGCGACGACGCAGCAGCCACTTCCTCGAGAGTTTATCTCTGGATACGAAGATACTACGTTGTCTGTTATGCAGCATGACTTGAACGTCTTGATTCCGTGGTGTTCAGTTGGAATTTGTTCACTATTTCTTGACCTTTCTTGGCCCGGTTGCTTTGGATTCGGGTATGCGTGTGATTGTTGCTGTTGCTCATCTGAATGGGGCGTGTGCCGCATTTTATGCGAAGAAGGCGACTGCTGTCAAAGATCCGGGAATTGCGACGCTTTCCCTCCACCGAGCAACGTGAACCTGAAACGAACTCCTAATGATTGGTGCAGCGTAATGCAGGAGGAATTCTCGTGCGGTGACTTCAAGACATTTTGTGCTTTCAAGACTGAGCAGTGCTGTTGTCAGCAACGTCTTGCTATTCCTACGAATTCAATCAAGTCTACGCCATGGATGGTGAACTGCTTGGGCTTCACGTTATGCTACCAGTGGTCGTATCCAATGGCATGTTGCGTTGACGTCAAGGGATTGAAGGAAATGACACAAGGTAAGATCATCGTAATTGTCCAATTCTATTCTGTAGACTCTTTCTCACACATAATGTCATGTTGGAATTTCAGAGGACGAACATCCAGAGTGGGCGAACAATTGTTGCCCAAATTATTGCTTAGTCGAGGCCCGTGAAGAGGAAGTGACACAGCCCCAAACTGAGCGATCCTCGAGTGAAGACCATCCAGTGACAGTGTCATCGAAGCAATCGTAAGAGCGGTATTTCCGAAACCTTAGAAAATGCATATTGTAGAGAAAGGAAGCGAAATTGCACTTTCCAAAAAAAATAAGCCCGTATACTTACTGCCCCAATCACTGTGCCAATGATAGAAATAGATCATTTTTAGGCCATGTGAGATATAACGAGCCATACTTGCGGTCGGACGGATAGCCGCGAGCTCTATTCATACCAGTGCTTATGATTGAAGTTAACAGGCATAGCGGAGTCCTTAGTATATCAAGGAACGAAGGTTTTCGTATGCCTTATGGAATATATCCCACCAAACGGTATTTTTGAGATGCCATATCCAACAATACATTTGCAGATGAATGAATGAAGGCTTTGTCCACCTGCTGTTCTATTAGGCATTGCCATGGGTGTGAGTCTAAACACCAGCAACTGGAGCTGTCAGCTGTCCGGACAATTGCTGCGAGGATAAAAACGTATAAATATTCGTGTGCGTTTGAGCGGAAGACTTCGAGAGATATCTATGTATATAGGCCATCGCTCATCAACTAGGGACGCAGACTCTAAGTCGCATGGACCTGACTGCGTAGATTGAAGCCCGAGACTGCGCTTCTACCATGATATACGCCATACCTCCACTCACTCCTTTACGCAATTGGTCCTGACACAGCGCCTATCATGGAGCACTTCTCTTTTATATTCGGGGATCGACCTCTCAGGCGCAGTGCCCAAGGCAGCATCAGATATTGGTACAACGGATCACTTGCGCCAAATAACTTCCGGCCTGCCGTTCGCTTTCGCAGCTACTCGAGCCGCCGTAAACAGGTAGTCGCTCAACCGATTCACGTATGCGGCCACGTCGGGGCCCAAAGCGTTGTTCGCCACCAACGGGTGCACTTCGCGCTCGGCTCGACGGCACACGCTGCGCGCCACGTGGAGCTGGGCGGCGCAGCGGCCACCCGACGGCAGCACGAAGTTCTTCAAGGGCGCCAATGTCGCCGTGTGGGCGTCAATCCACGCCTCGAGCTGCACTGCGTGCGCGTTGCCATCGTCAAAGGAAGCGCGCGCTGCTTTGCTCTTCGAAGCCGAATCTGATGGGGTAGCTACTGCCGCTGCATTTGGGAGGAGAAAGATGTACACAATGAAATCAGAGGACTCAAAATTGAAGCAGCTTATCGACTATTTTTGGAATAGAAGTAGGGTACAGCCAATGAATTTTTGCCTCAACGGAATCCAAATAAAATATAACAAATTAATAGCAAAGTTCGGTCTGAAGCACTGCAATACGATTCAGTCATGACAAATGCACAACCACATCTACACATGCTACAAAAAAGTACGCACCACCAACATCAAAGAGGCGACTCATAGTGCGTTCTAGTTCCTCAGCGATAGTATCGAGGCCTTCATCTAATGCAAACTCCCGTGCTGCAAGCGACAACGAGGGTACGACGTGAACTCCCGAATGTGAATACAAGCCCATCGGATGCAAAAAGAAAATGAAATCTTACGCACCTAACCCGATGTGGGAGTTAAGCTCATCCGTGGCACCGAGTGCAGCAAAAGTTTGGTCGCTTTTTGGTCGTCGTTCTGTTTGCAGCCCAAACAATATAACATTGAACAATTAGCTCAATGAAGGCGTCAAGACGCATAGAGTTGTGTTCTGTTCGCAGTCCAAATAAAACACTATTTAACAATTAGCTGAAAGAAGGTGTCAAGACTCATTGAGTCATATTTCACGCAGTGATCTGCGCAACTCCAGGCTACTTTCGCGTCAAATGAGATACAAGCAATTGCCTGTGGAATGATCTTAAGAATACAACGAACGAAGCTAAAGAGAAGCACTTCGTCAGAGAATTGCTAGCAGCTCACCGCCAGTAAAGAGCTGACTAGTTCCTGCGTCACCGGTACGGGTATAAATTTTGAAAGAGTCCGAAAAGCCTCGCTGCAATCCTTTCTTCATGCCTGGAAGAAAACGATTGGCCTGGACGCTGCTCATTCTAGAAATCATTGTAAAGCTTACTTTAAGGCTTTGAAGCGGAATGCCCTCTCACTTCTTACTCATTACCACGATGTACAACAGCTCATCATCCCATCGCATCAGCGCATCATCCCGAAAGAGAAAGATGCCATCATCGAAGAAAAGAGAAAAGACGCACTAAATTTGACGAAATCTTATGAACGTCTTTAATTTTTGTAAGATTTTTCCTCTCTCACGCCCGAATAGCTCA
>Ga0307982_1003518_pt1 | contig 12496 bp, 12 predicted proteins | sample OrgLakmetagen989_FD_201847 | JGI IMG/M metagenome (GOLD analysis project Ga0307982, IMG submission 201847) | Saline water microbial communities from Organic Lake, Antarctica - #989 | ecosystem: Environmental > Aquatic > Non-marine Saline and Alkaline > Saline | place: Antarctica: Organic Lake... | reverse complement strand
AACTTGAGACCCTACATGTGGCCCCCCTCATGGACGGTCTGCGGCCCCTCCTCGTCGGGGCCCAACCTGTCGTCGCTCCCTCTCGCGTGCACAAAGGCAGAAAGGCTTTGTTGACTGCAGGCAATTGGTTTTTACTCTTATGAGTTTGGTTTTTGATTTTTTCTTCTTATTATGCTTCACGTTCTAACGTGTTGCTAGTTTGATTTTCGCTCGTGAGATGCATCAGCGATTTGGCAAGTTCCATCTTATAGTCTGCACATCTACAACGTATTGTAAGTTACCCAACCTGCTAGTTGTCAGTAGCATCAGTCTTAGTCCATTGCCAACTTGCTACGCTTCATGTTGAGTGCGGAACTTCACCTTCCCCACAGTTTGCCTTGTCACTTGCACATGTTTCTTACAGCAACATATTCTAAGCACAATGGCTTTCCTTGCCATGGATTTTCCTTCGCTCAGTCAAGCGGACACTCTGCCCAGAGGTGTCAGCGTGGAGAGCCTGCACACACTGCACGAGCAGCCCAGCACGCCAAAGCAGACAAGTGAATTAGAGTGCCCCTACTCCAGCAAAGTTCAGCGTGTGCGCTCCCCCAGTGTATCATCTGAAGTATCGACTCAAGTTGACGATCCTGCTCTCTGGAGCGCTGGCAGTTTTGCTGGGGAGCCTCAGAGCTTTTCGCCTCGTGGCGCATCACTCGGAGCTGCCCGCTACTTGCTGTCCGCAGCTTCCAGTGCATTCGGCGAAGCAGAGATCCCTGACAGCGATGCCAGCCATAGCTGCAAGCACGTTGCAACTTTTACTGACGAACAGATCAAGTATTTGGTGGAACAGAAGCAAACGCAGGCTTACTTGGTTCGGCGTAACCTCATGCAGTGCCAACCAGTTCCCGCTTGCGTCATCAACGGTGTGAATTTGAACCTCCGAGCCAAGTCATTGGCACCGCTGGGGCATGTTCGATTTCCAGGGGGGAAAATTGGTGGGGTCAAGCGGAGTCGTTTTTGTGAAGACGAATTTGAAGTGCGTTGCGTCCAACCTCGAGGCAATCACCGCTTGCAACTTCCGCACGGCCACCTTCCCCGTGTAAGCTCCCAACGGGCTTGCAATGATGACGACTTGACACAGTTTGCCATTCGGGCTGCCGAGGAGGACACCTTGGCAGCACTTGTCACGGCTGAGTTGGATGCCAGCCAGTACGCCAGCGCGATGGCTGCCGTGAGCTCTCGTGAGCTGGCAGCAGTGCCAGCTGCAGTGGCAATCGCAAGGCAAGCCCGCTTTGCGCAACAAATCGACGAGATTGATGCCGACACAGAAGACACAATTATTGCTTCCGCTTCATCTTTATTTTTATCGGAGCAGGAGGCCCTAGTGTTGGATGCTTCTGGCTGTGATGGTGGGTTTTCCCTTGGTGCTCTTTTTCAAGGCACCGAGGCACCCACCTCACCTTTCTCGATTGATGCGGCGCTTTAGCGGGGTTGTTTTGGCTGGCAGTTTCTTTCTGAGGATTTGAATTTGTGGCCCAGTGAGCAAGCCTGCTGTGCTGCAGAGGTGCCTTGCCCCACTCTGCCTTGGGGTAGGCTGTGTGCGTGTGTGTCTGAATACATAAGTGCAGATTTGATCACACCCTTGGCAGCTGCTGCGAGTGTACAGGGCTCAATACCGTATACTGCAGACTTCTCTCGCTTGCTGATGAGGCTGCTACCGGAGGAAAGCGCGCATGGGGCATGCATGGATTGAGGAGTGGGCGACGCCCACTTGGTGCCCAGCTGTGCAGGTTGGCAGGTGTGCACAGGAGCTGTCTATCTGAACAATTTGCCTGCGTGAGTTCGGCGCATTGGGCTCGAGGAATCTCATGCAAGCCGTGAGCTCGACCCCCCGAGCGAAGGGCAAATGCTGCAACGGCTGCCTCACAATCCAAAGCATACCAGTTCATTCTACCAGTTTGGACAGTGAATTTAACATCTGTCGGCATTAGATGCGTGCTTCTGCAGCGTTAGGAACTTAGTTTTTAGTTTGAAGTATGGCCTCAACAGATGGTCGAAAAGTCTTCGGTAAGCCTGGAGGTATTGGTTATATCTGGAGCTCAAGATGGACTAGTTTCTTTTGCAGTTGGCAACGTGGCAACACAAATTCCGTACTATGTTGTCGAGCAAATCTTGGGCGAGGCCGGCGAAGTCTCCTCTTTCTCGTAAGTGCCTTGCCTGTTGGTGCTGGTGCTGATGCTGAAGCACTGGGCACCTGCACAGACTTCAGACTGACGCGGATCCAGCGCGTCCCCACAAAGGCTTTGGGTATGCTGAATTCCGTGAGGCATCATCAGCCGAAAAAGCTCGTCGCACATTGAATGGGCGAATGGTCGGAGGGCGCCCATTGAAAATCGCGAAGCCAGGAAATGAAGGTGTGCGCTCAGCAGCAGATTCCGCAGGCGGCCTTGCTCCGCTGGTTCTGAAAACCCACAACGCTCTCAGCCACTATGAGCGTTGGAATCTGGTTGCTGAAATGCGCAATATTGCCCGCACTAATCCTGAGATGGCTCGTAAACTCCTGAAAGAAGCGGCACCGCTGGCGTGCGCCACGCTGATGGCCATGGACTCGCTGCAAATGCTTCAAGGCACCAGCGGCCAAGGCGCTGCACAGAACACCAGTGGGAACATATTTGCAGGTGCTGGGGGCCCAACATCAGCCGCCGCTCCCCGGGGGGGGCTTCTGGGCGCACCCTCCACTGCCGGCATCCCGATCTTGCGTGACACCGCCGCCTCAGGCACGGCGGCCCCCCCTGCCACAGCTGTGCCTGGCGGCGCCAGTGAGATGGCAGCCACACTGCAAGGTGTGCTTGCCCTCACAGATGCACAGCTGGCGGCATTCCCAGCGTCGCAGCGTGCGGAGATGCTGAATCTCCGAAAGGCGTTTCAACTCTCGCCTGCTCAAATCGCGTTGCTGCCTCAGGGGGAGCGTGAGAGTGTCGGCCAAATGCGTGCCGAGCTGGTGCAAGAGGGGGTGTTGCGTGCATAGATGCAGCAAGCGGCAGTGCATTCTCAAGGTCTTCTACTGGAATTGCGAGACAATGCGCGGCGGCTGGCCTCAAACGCGCCCCAGCAATGCAGGTGTGCATGGCTGGGGCGCGCGCACACTCACGGAGCTTACTGGAAGACCAGCTCAGAGGTGTCCTGCAGGGCAGTGAGCCCAACGGCGTGTCCGCTGGTGGAGTCACCAGTGGGGAAAGTCATGGAGTACACGTCAAGGCCTTCCAGGCCGTTGAAACGCATTTGCTGCCAGGTCTTGCCGGAGTCCACAGTGTGGAAGAACAGGGCCTCACTAGGGCCAATGTCACCGAAGATGCCGCCGCTGGCCCAAGCCTCAGTGGCAGTCACGAACTCAATGCCGGTCAGGGAATAGGTGTAGTTGCCAATGAACAAGTTCTCAGTCCACTGCTCCCCGCCGTCAGCGGAACACCAGATGCGAACACCGGGGCGGGCGCCCTGGTCTGCCTCGCCCACAGCGCAGCAGTTTGCCTCAGATCCGCAGCTGACCTCGTTGAAGTAGAAGTCGCCCTCAGAGTGGTATTTGCTCTCCCAGGTGGAGCCGCCATCTTTGGACACAAGCAGCTCAGCGCTCCAACCTGCGTCGTCATCGGAGGCCACGGCACTCAGCATGGCGGCGTCGGCGAACTTGAAACCAGAGGCGCCCTTGCCGGCACCAGAGGCGATCACGCGGCGCGTGAGGCGGCGAGCGTGGGTGCCCACATCCGCGTCCACGCCGGGGAAACTTCCGCCAGAGATCACCCACGTGTCACCGGCAGCACCGCCATAGCGAGGCATAGTCGATGAGACATCGGTCAAGTTCTTGAATTGCCATGTGCGACCGCCATCCTTGGAAGAAAGTAGGCCAGACTGCTCGGTTTGGTTGCCAAAGGTGGGCACCTCGCCAACAGCAATAAACTCGGAGCCAGCAGCAAACGCGCCCTGGCAGATGACTGCATCAGTGCCCTCTGTGACGATGCGCCAGTTCTCCCCGTTATCATTGGTGACAAACAAGTCGAAGATTCCGAGTGCCTGTGGGTTGGCGTTGCATTGCATGATGTACTGAGAAGTTTGGTGGGGTGCAGGTTGTCGCAGCACGTACCAGCACATCCTGCTTGTATGCAGCGCTGCCCAGGAAAAGTCCGGCATCAGCGAACATAGAGTTGTTCTTGGGGTGGCTCCAGTGCTTGCCGCCATCCTCTGCAGCAGCACTCACAGTGGTTGAGGTTGAGCAAAATAAAGTACAATTTGGTGGGCTTGGGTGAAGCACGGTGAAGTACTACCTCCCGCAGGGAAGCAGCCAGCGAGCATAGCAAAAGCAAAACAACTTACCAGTCTTCAAGACAGTTGCACCAACGCCATTCTGTAATCCAAAAAAATGGTGAGGCAATTGACAATCGCTCTTGCTTTTGATGCCATTAAGTGCACTGCACCTGCCGCCAACAACCCAGTGATTTGGCCTACGTACGTCATTGATGGGCAAGAAGCCCGTGTTAGGTGCTGTGAACGAGATAGCCACACCTGCCGAGCCGATGTTGGGAATCTGCACAGACCATGAGCCGGCCTGCACAGCAGCCGTGGCGGCAGCCGCAAGAATCGCTGAAATCACACGCATGTTGACAGTTTCAGATTCACCAAGGTAATGCTGGGATCTAAAACAGCAGAAAGGGACATAATTGCAGGCCATTTGATTTGGCATGCCGCGGTACTACTTGAAGGCTCCGGAGGTTTGGGGGGGTGCCGAACTGCGCACAGGCCAGTGCAGATTTCACGCAATCGTATAACTTAAGAACCCCACCACAACTACTGAACCAAACAAGTCTCACTGTCTTACATATTCCCCTATTCCACTTCACACCATGTTGACTTCGCGAATCCTCGTTGTGGCACTTGCCACCAGCTTGCTTGCCCTCAACGCTGGCTGTGCAGACGCATCCATTTTTGGCGGCGACGACAAAAAAGACAAAAGCATTCTGGACAGCATGAGGGATGGAGCTAGCAGTGCATTCGAACGCACAAAGTCCGGCATGCAGGCCGGCTTGCATGCCGTGGGTCTCGGCAGCAAGGGCGGAGTGAGCGGAGCAGCTGACTCCGCTGCGGAGCAGACCAAGCGAGGCGCCAACGCCGCAGCAGAGGGCTCATCTGACGCCGCCAAGAAAGCCAAACGCACCATACAGGATGCCAAGGACAGCGCTGCACGCATGGCCAACAACGGTGCTGACTCCATTCGCAGCGGCATCGACAGAGCTCGAGACTCCATTCCCAGCGGCATGGGCACGCGCGAGGAGAGTGTCACTGAGAAGGCCAGCCGCACTGCCTCCAAGACAGGCAGCACCATCAGTGACGCCGCCCGTGACACCGCGAGGTCTGCCAGTCGCACCGCGACTGACGCTGCGAAGTCGGCCAAACGCGCTGCAACGGATGCCAAGGACTCTGTGGGCCGATCCATGCCCGAATTATAGAGCACAGCGCTAGCCCCCCCCCATACATGAAATGCATGTTTGCTTCTCACACACTCTCAGCGCCATGGCTCGGACCCAGCCAGCTTGTCTTGGTCTACAAAGCCGCGTTGCTCCCGGTTATCGCCAGGGCGTGCACTTGGGCATCTCATATGTCGTGTAGCCATATGTGCCCCCCGTCACCCCCCCTGCTCATAGGTGAGCTGGGTGGTCCGGCCTCACGGGTTGGCACACTGTGGGCTGAGTAAGCAAATTACAACATGAACTCAACCGCAATCACATTTTCAGAAGCGACAAGAATACCACAACCAGATGCCACTTACTCAAGTCAATATGGGTAAGTTTGCTTTGCAGAAGGTGTGCCCCACACACACACTGCCTTACCAGTTGCGGCTCCGCGTTCGAGATGCTGCTCTGCTCCGCACGTGCTCAGCAACGCAACACGCCTGACCCAACCAGCGCACTCTTTGCAGCCTCAAACACAAGCAGCACACAAAGCGACAGCAAACCAACCACCCAGCATAAGGACTACATGGGCCAAATGCAGGAAAGTGCCAACACGGTGTATGACCGCACAGCGGAGGGGCTGAGGGGCGCTGCCCAAGCCATCAACGAATCCATGGGCATTGCTGGCTCTGAGCGCGCCAGCGGGCACGAGAAAGCCGGGGCCAAAAAGGCTAGTGCGGAGATGCAAGCCGGCACGATTGGCTCCAAGCCCACCGGTGATGCCATGCATGATGCAAAGCAGCACCTGCAGCGCTCGCACGAAGACGCCAAAATCGAACGCCAGCGCGAATTGGAGGAGGACAAGCTCGAAAAGGAGCGGACCCAAGAAGATGAGCGCCTGCAGCGACAGAAGGACTCCGCTGCCAGCACCACCGATTCCCTGAAGGCCTCTACCACAATGGCCGCCAGCAAGGCAAGCCGTGCAATGGGTGATGGCGCCCGCAAGGTGCAGCAGTCTGTGGACGACCTGCACAGAGAGCGCCAGCGACAACAAGAAGACCTTGAGGTGAAGCAGCAGCGGGAGCAGCGCAGCCAGTAGGCGAGTTGTGCAGCTGTGCAGGGGGGGACTCGCACTGGTGTGCCCTCCGCCCTGCTGTGACGCTCACACATACACAATGCATGATGATTCACCACTCATTGGAGCAGTCCATTCTTTCATGCTTCATTGGCGGGGCTGTCCCGCTGTCGCTTCGTGCCTCCAATTGTAAGCCGTCCCATCGGCCCAGTCTGTGTCGCTGCCGCAACAGCAGCTGCCCCTGCCCCTGGCGGCAAGTGCGCAGTCTGTCCGGCCTCTGCCCGGGCATGGCTTTGTGTGTACTGCACTGCTGATTGGTGAAACGCATCAGGGTCATCGTCCAGCTGCTGTGCCTGCACCAGAGACAGTGGGGGCAGGGTGACGGCAGGGGGCAAAGTGAACTCACGATGGCGGTCTCCAGGGGATCTTTTGTGTTTGGGGTGCGTAAAAGCTCGCGAATACTGAGAAGCATCACCCGCACGCCACAGCGTGCTGCGCTCCAAGTGCCTGCAGGAGCCGGTTTGAGCATATCTAGGCAGATGGCCCCGTCACCTCGAGCAACGTTTGGATGGTACACTGGTGTCCGAAATCGAACCGAAGGTGGGCGCAGGGGATATGCGGGGCCGCATACAATTTCGAGCACAAAGTTTCCTCCAGTGTACGCAGTGCCTTCTGGCCCAGATATGCCTGCACAGGAAAAATCGTCATGCGTGGCAAATAGCAATAGCTTTGCAACTGAGCGCAACGCACTTGCTGAGAATTTGCCAGCATCTGCAGTACTCTTTGTCACAATTTGAATTCCTTCAGGCGACTCTTTCTCAAGGTCTGCCAGCTCCTTGCGCAGCCGGCCTGTCCGCATCGCCATTTTGCGCTCAGGGCTGCTTCAAAGCTGGCGCGGGAATTGTCAGCCTGCACGCACTCAGAGCAACAAAAGCGTCATGAATGGACCACAGTAGCATTAATTGACCAGCTCACTGAATCAGCACTTTCTGCAAGGCTTCTTCGTGGAAGGGAGTGTGGCACAACGGGCACCCCCCCTCATCCTCGTCCCCAAGCAGCCGGCTCACAGCCTGGGATGAGATCAAATGACCACAAGGAAGCAACGAGGGGGGGTCATCCCGCGTGTCCACCGCTGAACGCATCACTGGACACACGAACACAGAGTGGAACAGCAGTGACTCAGGTAGCGGCACTTCAACCGGAAGCTCCCCCTCCCCGTCCCCAGGGGAGGGCAGAGACATCCCCTGGCCCCGCCGCAGTAACCGGCGCTGCAACTTGTCGAAAACAGGCCTGGCCACTGCTGATGCTGCCAGCACTTGAAACAGGGGCGACTCGAAGCGCAAGCCCTCCACAGCGCAGCGGTCTCGTCGATACAGTGTGCCCACCTGTTGGCACAGCTCATCCAGCCTGCCCAGATCTGCATAGGGACTTCTTTCCAGATGCGGCATAAAAATGGCGCAGCTCAGCAGCCGCCCAATGTCGTCCTGATGATGCTCCATGTGCTCGTGCAGGAACTTGCGTGCGTACGCAAAGGCGTGTTCTCGACTGACAGGGGACCAACCCTCCGCACTCCATGCTTGTCCCCCTGATAAAGTCGCATTTGCAGCGCGGGTGCGTTGATGGGGTGCCTTTGCGCCTACCATCCGCACTTTTGCGCTGGCTGGGCTGCAAGCCTGGGGTTGGGCAGCAGGGGGGGGGTGAGGCCCACTTTGCCCAGAAGGCGTGGGTGCTGATGCTGTGCTGCACTGACCTCGAGCGGCTTTGATGCTTTGTGGCGTGTGTGTGCCCATGAGCACATGCATGTACTGCAGGGCATGCAGGCGAAACAACAGCTTGGAGCGCCTGGTCTGCAGCTGGCGACTCCTTGAAACGCACCAGGCGATGGCCTGCTGCAGGCAGTCAGCTGTATGCAGACCATTGGCGATGCGGTGTATGTCGCTGTAGGCTTGCAGCTCGCCGGGGGGCGTGGGCTGCACACCCGCCTCTGCCGCCAGTGCCTTAGCTGCGGAGCTCTCCCCCTCAACGCCCAAGTGCTGCACCACAGCTTGGGCCAAGAGCTGCTCCGCATCGTCACCTGCAGAAGGGGAGAGATGGTGGTAGAGTATCATAAAAAGGTGCTGTGCTAGGCTTACCAAGCGAGTCTTCCGTGGGGGACAGCTGATGAAGTGAAGGGGGCGTCAGCGAAGCAATGTCGCGGCGGCATGCAGCCAAGGCAGTTTGCATCACACGGTGGTCACGCTGGGCCATAGAGGCTATTCGAGACACATTTTCCAGGGTCTTGCGTCGTAATTCAACGTGAAAAGCATCCGGCCTGTCTGTCGCCTGGTCACCAGCAAAGCCCGCAGAGGATTCTGCAGCTACTGCAGGAGTTGTGTAGCTGCGCTTCAATGACAACAGAGCAGCCTCAAACCCATCCAGCCTGGAAATTGTTCTTTGTGATAAAGCGTCGTGCATTTGCAGCAACGTTTGGCTTGCTGTGCTCAGGCTATCAGCCATGGCTTCGCCCTACAAAATTTGCGTTGCATGCGTCGGCTGTTGCGTTGCGACAGCACAAAGGTGATTTCGACAGGGCGACAAGTTCACACACCAGGAAAAATGTATTGTTTGAAGCCAGCATCGCGTGATTTACGGAAGCTGCTGCTCCATGGTCCTGCCTGATCCATGCATTGGCGTGTCGGGGGCCACTGGTTCAGGGGGCCAGCGAGACGCCGAATTGAAGCGGGTATCAAATCAATAAGAAACACGCCCGTACACGGGGATTTTCCTATTAGACCCAGCCCCTCTGCGTGCCTTGTCGTCAGCATACTTCTTGGGCAGCACTGGAAAGCGGGGCTCCCAGTCTCCGGGGGGCGCTGGGGCCGGAACCGATTCTTGCGCACAGCTGCAGTCACCCCCCCTTTGCCCCACAGCGCCGTGTGTGCCAGCTGCATTAGTCCATCATTTGCACGCTCAAAAGCCCCTGCGACTTGTACGGATAGGGCAGCTTCCCATATGTGTTTGGCCGTACCTTTACGCCCAGCTTATGCACCAGCTCCTGCCAAATGGTGTACACATTGTGGGGCCAAGTGTGGATGCAGCCGTGTGAATTCGGCATGGGGGCAGGTGGGGCCCAGGGAGAGTACTGCCCCCACTCCCCTGTGTGAATCAAGATGCCGTCGCGGATGTTGGACAACACGATTTTGGCGTTGCCTTCCAACCCGTTTGTGGCGCGGTTCACCGGGTAGGGCCCAAACTCCCGAGGCACGTCTTCGGGCGAATTGAGGTCTAATTCAGACAGGCCTGTGGGGGTGTTGCCGCTGCCTCCAAATTGATTCAAACCCCACCCAGAGCTGTTGAACGATGGCCAGGTGTTGTTGCCACCCCACACAATCCCATGAGTGCGCACAGTGAAATTGAACATAGATACTCCATGCATATCAAAGAGAGTGGCTGTCGTTTCTATGCTCCGGTTGTGGTATACTGGGACGAAGACCTGTGTAGAGAATTCAACTGAAGAAAGTGCAGTGCACTTGGGTGCAGTGTCACGCACCTTGTACAGGTAGCCCTGCTCGCCTGCTGTTTTGCCATTGTCCTTGTATCCATCGGTGGATAGTTTAGAAATTACAAGTGCTGCAGTCTCTGCATCCAGTTCGCCGTTCGATGGAAGGCCAGCAGCTGATTGAAAAGCCTGCAGGGCTGCTGCTGTTGGAGCGTCGAAGCGTCCCGAGGTACTCAGGGTATGCGACCCTGGTGCCCTGAGCAAGAGATTTTGCAAGACGAACACATCTTGTCCTTCAATCGGTGGTCTCTGTAGCTGTAGTATTCGCTGGAACGGAGGCACAGACGGCGCCAGCCCGAAAGCAGTGCTGCAGCACACAGCGAGCAAGAGAGCAGCTACCTGCATCATGGCCAAACAGTTACACAGAGAAGTAAGGACAGACAATAAAATACGTTGGTGAAATCTGCGAAGGTCACTCTGGAGCCATTTGATTGCAGCGGGGCCCGGTCAAAGCCAAAGTCGCTCGCTCTCAAAGAATATGCCTGGCGTTTTATGGGCCCCCCCCGTGCAGCAGCAGAGAATAGGAGAGGCTGAGCAGTTTCCCAGAGATTTTAGCTATACGCTGTCCCTTTGGGGCCTCTTTCGGGCCTCCAAGACGCCTGCACGGGTATACGTAGCGCTTGCAATTAGGCGTCTTGTCCTCTTGCGCTGGTTCATACATTCCAGTGTGCTGCTTTAGCTGCGCGCGGGCGAGATTGCTGGCTTGTCTCTGCGCACCGTGCAGAGACATAATCAGCACAACCAGGTTGTCCAGACTCATAAATAAGTCTTGGGTGGCCACACGTAGCCTTCCGTACCCCAGTGCGCAATTGCTGGGGCGTATGGTGAGCAAGTGAAGGGGGGGGTAATCAGCCACCACCACCACGCCTGCCGCAGCCAGCAAGCTGAGCACAGTCCTTATGTCACCGTTCAAATTCTCGCAAACTTCTGTCATTCTAACAAAGTGCCGCTTTCTTACTAAATATCATCATGTCATCAACTAACTTTGCCCGAGTCACCGCTGCCCGTGTGCAGCGTGTTGCATTCCGCCAAAATGTCTCCGCCATGACCAGTAGCTACGTGCGGAGCGCAGCGGCCGCGGAGCAGCAGTGGGCAGTCGCCCCTGGCCCCGTGCACGGCCGATACATGAGCCAAAACACAAAGAATCTTCAAGATCAATTGGGAGATGTGCAACAGACTGTGAAATCAGCCTACGACTCCACAGCACAAGCCATCAAAACCGGCCTAGGATTTGCCACCAGCAAAGATGCGCAGCAGAGCTCTCGAGACGCTGTGAAGAATGCAGCTGCATCCATGAAGGAAGGACTCACCGGAGACAAGGCTATGAAGGCGGCCTATGCTGATGCAAAGTCTGCCTTGAAAGACGGCCGCGCTGACACAATGAGAGCTGCCGACCGCCCAACTGACGACATCGCCGCAGATCTCAAGTCCGCAGGCAAGGCCGCCGCAAATGCCGCCATGGCTGCCGGCAGCAAGGCTGCTGAGGCAGCCAAGTCCGGCCTGGGTGTGGCCACCAGCGAGGCCTCCCGTGAGGCGGAGGAGAGTGCCGTGCGCGGCGCAGCCGCTGAACTGAAAGCCGGCTTGACAGGCGACAAAGCCTTCAAGGCAGCCGCAGCCGACGCCTCAAAAACCCTCAAATCGGGGCACCAGGAGGCCAAGGTTGCTGCCCACGACGAGCCTGTGAAGGAACTGAAACAGGACGCGAAGGAGGCTGCTGAGGATGCCGCCGACAAATCCGCTTCTGAGCTGAAGCATGACGTCAAGAGCGCTGCGCACGATGCCAAGGCTACTGTGAAGGACAACGCCGAGGATGTGGAAGAGGCTGCCACAGGCTCTGCGCAGACTTTGAAAGAGAAGGCTCAGTATGCCAAGGATGTGGCTGGGCAAATGGCCGACAGCGCCAAGGCTGCCGCTGCCGGCGCCAAGGAAGACATTTCCGCCAAGGCAAAGGATGCCAAGGATGCTGTCAAGGACAAGGCGCATGATGCAAAGGAGGCTGTGAAAGACAAGGCCCAGGACGCCAAAGCCAGTGCCGAGGCTGGCGCCAAGAAGGCTGAAGCCAAGGTACAGGACGCCAAGGACAAGGCTAAGAAGGCCATGTAGATGCCAAGCAGGTACAACCAGCAGCTACTAAGGACAGGGACGACCCAGGTCCTAGATGTGCCATCAAGGTCTGATCCGGTGCTCTTTCAATCTCACCGCTGCACTTAAGCAGCTTGGGCCGCGGGGTGTATCTTGGCGTCGAGGCAGGCAGCTGAAGCTAAATAAATAGCAGCAATTGAAGCATCCACGCAAGTATGCCGCCCACTGGCATGCCAGGGTCATGTGATAAATACACCTACGCTGCTCTTGGGTACGCCAGGCCAGGTGGCTTGTCAGGGGGGGTTATCCAAGCGTATGCCGAATGCCGCCTGGCATTCTGCACGAATGCGCACGAATCAAATGTAGTCTGCCCTAAAATTG
>Ga0307982_1003516_pt1 | contig 12499 bp, 11 predicted proteins | sample OrgLakmetagen989_FD_201847 | JGI IMG/M metagenome (GOLD analysis project Ga0307982, IMG submission 201847) | Saline water microbial communities from Organic Lake, Antarctica - #989 | ecosystem: Environmental > Aquatic > Non-marine Saline and Alkaline > Saline | place: Antarctica: Organic Lake... | reverse complement strand
TAATTGGCCTTCTGGAGCGAATTCGCTAGCGCATTTGCAGCTCAAGTACATTCTTTATGTGCCTCTGTGACTGCTGTGTACTTGCCTTTCTTTGTTTTTGGGAGAGTATTAACTAGACTAGACTAGAGTCTCTTCCGTCGCTTGGGAATTCTTGACATCGACAGTTACTTTCATAATCGGATTCTTCGTTGGGCTGGCCACGTCGCACGTATGCCCATGAGCCGGGCGCCACGGCAGTTACTGATGGTTGGGTATCGCATTCTCGACCGCTTGGTTGCCCACAGATGACTTGGGGCAGGACGTTGGAGAACGCGCTCAAAAGTAAGGGCATTTCGAAGGAGTTCGATGAGTGGATCGCCATTGCCAAGGACAGGTCGAAGTGGAGACAGCTGACTCACTCCATTCCCAAACCTCCTGATGCCTGACGGCTGAAGGACACCTCGAAAGAAAATAATTACAACTGCATTACGCAAAAGGACACTCAGCCCAGTCAGACTTGATCTGAAGGTTACATTTTTCTGTTGCTATTTGCCACAGTGGTGTTTCTTTGTATTTTGGGGAGTATTAACTAGACTAGACTAGACTATCTAGTCCCTACAATAAAACATCTGACGTATTTTCTCCAGTATATAAGGCAAATACGTCGCGGCATATTGGCTTTTCTGCTGACGTCACCACAAACACGTCATCAAATACACGCCTGTATACGGCGCTTGCCATGCATGTAGTGGGAATATGCCCTAATATAACGCAATTTACGGCACTGACGTATTGATTGACGTATTTGGGTCAAATACTTGACGTATTTGAGTCAAATACTTGACGTATTTTTGGAAGGCCTACCTCTATCCTATCCTCAACTATCTATGCCACAAAGATCGTAGGGGGGCGTCTTTCAAATTGAATTTCCTCACAGAGCCCTTCTCGCCTCAACACTGATTCCTCACAGAGCCCTTCTCGCCTCAACACTGATTAGCTTCGTGCCGTAGCGTCGGCACTGTAGATAGCCCTACCTACGCACAGTTTCATGTCTGGGGTTGCTGTTGCTGCCGCTCAGAATGAGCAAGACGTTCCGCGCCTCTCTCGCTTTGCTTTGATCCTAGATTCATCTCCTGCCGAACATGAAGCCGAAAGCTCTTGGAAGACGCACGAATTAGATTTGCGCGTTGAGTATGCAAGACGCTCTCAAGAAGGCACCTTGGTGACAGCGCCCTCTGAGCTGGGGAGGTTTGCGCAGCCGACTGCGGCCTCCCTAGGTCAACAGGATGACAGCAGAACGGAGCAAGAGCAGACGATGTTTGCACAGCGGCGTGGCCGTGACTTGATTGCTGTAGACAGCCGTGCGCATGCTCAAATCTACGCTTCGCGCCAAGGCGCTGGCCAGCTCGCTACGTTACCAGACACCCTAGGACACGTAGCCCAGCCCACGCAAGCGTGGCAAGCCTCTCTGTTCGTCGATCGGCTCGACGCACTCACTCCCACGGAACAAGCCACCTACATGCAGCGGTATGGCAGGAGCAACGCTCACATAGAAGGGTCTGCCCACCGAGATGCGTGGGAGTGGCGACAGAAGAATGGCGCCTTATCGACGGAAGCGACAGCTGCGCAATTGCGGCCTTTCGCCAAAGACACGGCCTCTAGTCTCACTCGTGCGTCCTCGATGAACCGCAAAGAATTCAGCACGCAGGTGGGGAAAAAAATAACAAGCAAAATGCAAGAGATGACGTTGAGGGGTTTCTAGTAAATACGTTTGGCTATCTTGAGTTGCGATGCAATATGGATGGACACGAGTCTTTCTTTTCCTTCAAGGGAGTTCATCGCTGCTTTGCGATGACTGACAGGCTGAACTTTCAGCCTACGAGGAGCAGCGAATCCGCACCGCTTTGGCTGCGGCTTCAAGTAACGAACGAAACGCTGTGAGTGTCCTATTGAACATCAGAGTGAATGGGAAAACATTGTTCGCTTTTATTGTGCTCACTCAGACTGTATTTTGAAGAAAGATACACGTGTTGGTGTTTGTATTCACAGCTTTTCAGAATGACCGTAATGTCTAACAATAAATCGTGTGATCTCTCACTTATCTTGGTCGATTTCTTTTCAAAGTGGGTAAATCGGCAAACGAAGAACAAGCTAGCTACCGTTCCTGACAACCTTGGCCGATTTTCGACGAATACCATCAACTGGAGGAGTTATACGAGCTCAGCGGATAACATCACAAAGGTGCTCATACAACTCCTTTTTTACTTGATCATATATATTTGTACCTCGTACCTCTCTTCCCCCCTTTTTTTTTGCGGCTTGCTGCCTTTCTTCGCTGTCTTCCGCTTCCGAGAAAATACTTACATTGTCCTTATGCTCCTTGATGTGCTTAGATTCGAATCTTTAATCCTCATCGAGACTCTGATCCTGCAATCCTGTTCTGAAGCCTAAACCTGCATTCCTAAAGCTCTTATCATGTGACATGTCTCAGACTCAGAAGCAACTCGAATGGGACGGAGGCAATCGTCGCAATTTGCACCACTCTTTAAGTCAAGCCAGCGAAGCTTACCACGCTCGTCCTTCAAACAGCCAAGGCGTGCCCTTACCCACTTCCCCAATCAAAATGACTCTTGCTACCGAGACCCGAGCCCAAGAAAGAGCAACTTCGAAATCGCAACTTTTGCTTCCGAGTCGTTCGACCCTCGACGAGATCGGAGTGGTGAATAGATCTATCTGCAGATGCGAAACCAAAAGATGAATAAGTCGAGAGTGCGAGTAAAGCATGCATGCTTTGGTGATATCTTATTTTTTTTGAACAAGAATGCGGTAATCGAAGCGCGATGTTGATGAAAGGCGTTACTTGGCAGATATAACGGCAACAATATTGTTCATGATACATTTGTGGAAGTAGATAAGATGATCGACTTCTTAATCGTGCATTCTTTCGCCATGTTTGTTGTTGTTCTTCTCCATCTATTTTGGCTCCAGGTCGATTGGAAGCGGGCGCAAGAAGTGCGATTATTGTGGGAGAAGCGAATGCGGCACGTGTCAAGGGGCCAGCAACTGTACAACAACAACAACCACCACCACCACCATTCCTTTCACAAGCGGCCGAGTGACATTCCCGAAGGCGCTGAAGATGCCACGGAAGGTTCCTCAAAGGACTTCTTGTCGGACAAGAAGAAGACAAAAACACAGAAGACCTTCAAAAGGCACCACGGGTGGATGACACCGGTGAGTTGAAAGAATGACGCAAGCAGTGGTGGTAAAGTGCACTTTTAATTTTATCTTCTAAGAATTCTTCTTCTAGTCCTAGTGCTCTTCTTCCGCGCCTGTGCTTCTAGAGTGTACAGCGTCGGGCTACTCCTATCTATTGGCTATTCTGACTAATTCCTTTTTCTTTTCTAGTCGCTCAGGATGCTCACTTTCTTGGTGGCTTTTGTGCGTTTGCTATGAATAGTTGACCACACTGCGGCAACCTCGTTCTTTTGAAGAAAGCACGGATCCCACACAACCCTCTTCGCCGCCTGCCTTACCTTTACCCTCATCGTCGTCTTCGTCGTCGTCGTCGTCTTGGTGGAGGAAAACTGCGTCTTCGGTGCCCAGAACAACTTCGTCGTTGTCGTCGTCGCCGCCGTCTTCTGTTCAACCTTCACTGAACTCCTCACCGCCACCGCTGAACTCTTTCAATAGTCCCAACCCGAAAGCGGTCAGTGCACGGGAGCATTCCTAGTGTTCTTTTGATTGAAATAAAACAACTACCTAGGGGAAAACACATGAAATATAATCGCCTTGAATGTACAGCACACCCTCATAATTCTCGATGTTGTTGTTGTTGTTAATGCAGGCTCCGCCACGGTCAAGCATGTCGCGCTTCTTTCGTTCAGCGCTTCGCCCCTCGTCAACTGCGCAGACAGGCCCCACTACAAGCAAGGTGCGTGTGACTTGCTTTGTATGTTTAAAATCATGGCGCCTCTCGTAATGTTCCTAAGTCTACTTTTTCGTGGCTTTGTCGTACTTCTCTCTTTACGTCGAATCAGGACCTTTCCTCAACAAACCCCGAGTATCAGCCTATCAAGGCCCAACAGGGCCATCCTTCAAGCACACGTGCATCTTTTCAAGGAAGAGGAGAAGGCAACGGACAGAGCCGGACTAAATTTCAGGTGTGTTGCGCGCTTCTCCTATCAAGTTGTGACTCCTGTTGTCATTCCGGTCTTGCATTTTTACGCCATTGCCTTCTCTTACTGTCCGACCCATTCATTGCTCTTCGTTTTGTTCTGTCAGCTCCGCATGAAAGCATCGAAAGAACGCGAACACCGCCAGAACCACGCCGGCGAAGAAGACAACGGCTCACTCCAACCTTCGCCGATCGTTCGACCGTCGTCTGCGAAGGGCATCTGCACGCCTCCCAGAAAGTTAGCCGGAGCTGGAACAAGAAACATACAAGTGCGTGAGTTCTCGCCCGACTCCAGTAGCCCTCCATCGTTTCGCGGTGTCTCCGCAGCCCGGGAATTCCAAGCGGCCATCCGAAGAGACGTGCTTTTTCTGGAACAGCAACACCATACCAGCAGCAATAGTAGCAGCAATAGTACCAGTATTGGCCCCTCTAATGTGATGCGCACTCGCACTCGAAGCACGAGCAGTGCGAGCAGTACTAGTAGCAGCAGCAGCAGCAGCAGTGGCAGGAGTGAGGCACGGGAGTTCGTTCGACACGATGGGCGGTTTATTGGGAAAGACGGCATAGTGATAGCGCCTGGGGTGCGTTTAGTTTTTTTCCTCGTCTTGTGCATTGCATCCTCTTTCATGTTTGTCTTTGTTTTAAAAGTGCTTGTTTTCCATGCTATTACATGCTTTTTTTACGACTTTCTTATGCGTGGCAAATAAACTGTGCTTGTCTTAAGGTCCGTTTGGCCGATAGATCTCGGCCAACCACTCCAATTGCCTCAGCCAATCAAGACAGCCCGATTATGGGAACCACCATTTAGCTGCAGCTGCTTGCCTGGGTTTTCAAGCTGGCGTTGGTAGTGCATTGTTCAAATTAGAAGGCTTAGAGCCCCCCCTTTTCGGATTTCGGTGTGCTATAATATACAAGTGAAATCCGATTTGCCTCGTCAAATGCGGGTGTTCCCCGTTCCCCGGAAGGTGGTGCGTGATTGGCACTCAAGGAAAGTGCACCTTAGACGTTGGACCAACTGGCAGCTAAAGGGGGTCACTTCTGAAATATCACCTTTATTGGCCATAGCATATGCAAATCGAGGCGGGATTCCCCCTAATCGAGCTCATACGGTCTTACCACTGCGGCCTGATATTTTGACAATATCGAGAGGGAATCCCGATACCAAGAAGCACGATATTCTATTGGATTTGGGGCTTAGAATGGGCCTAGGCCTAAATCGCTCGAAATCCGCAGTGCAGCCGAGCTGAACTGGCTGTGCTAGATGAGCACCAAAAAGAAATAATGGCAACCAACGGACAAATTTTTCGTTGTTTTACGTCGCGGCCCTACCGGGTATACCAAATACGGCTTATCTGTGAATTCGGTGATAAATAAATCGCGTCTATGATTTTAAATGGCCAATAATGCGCGAAATGGCCGCTTTTGCGAGAAGTGGCCCCCCTTTAGCTGCCAGTTAGACGTTGGCCTTGGCTGCTAGGAGTTTAGGATTTCCGCGGGAAATTCCGTGGAATTCCCGCGGAAAGGGAAAATTTTACCCTTCAGACGTGATTTCCGCGACGGGAATTTGGCAGTGCCTTTATCACCACGGCACGAAAACCCGCGGAAATCCCACGTGAAGTGAAATTTTTAGCCATCACGCGGGAATTTCGCGGAAACGGGAATCGCAACCCTGCTTGGCTGCCAGTCATGTTTACTTGTTCTGCCGCTCTGTGATATCGTTTTTGTGCCGAGTATAAACCGAAACCATGACCTATACTAAGCCGAGGACCAGCAGCTAAGTTATCGGCGAATAGCATCGGGTGTCTGTGTCTCTATGTCTCTGTTTGCGTTTGCCTTATGCATCTTATTCCGCATGTCACTCCACCAGCTCACAGCTCAGCAGCACAATAGAACGCCCCGACTAATTCTTAGCTTAAAAAAAAGCCATGGGCATACATGGATTCCAAATAGCTAGTGGCCTCGTGCTCACATACTAATACGGGGCGAAACTTAAAATTATAGTTATTATAACAACCCACATGAAGCACGAAGAGAAAATAGCACAATTATTTATTGACAGCGGAGCACCCGCACCACCCTCAAACGTGAACAATTGAGCAGAAGGGCAAATTTTCTGCTACAGGCGAGACCTAGGCGCTAAAGCCTTATTCCTCGGTGCCGTAAAGGCTCGCAGCCGTGGAGTTGAGGGTTTGCACGTCGGCGTTCATTTTCGCCTGAGCCGCCATCCGCTCTTGCTTCCTCGCCAGGATTGCGTCGGTCTTTTTGGAAGGTTTGAATTGGAAGGTTTGAATTGGCGTTTTAAAGAGGGAGTATTCAAATTGAGATGAGCATGAAGCGTCGCACGAGTTTTCGAGTCCATTGACACCATGCGGATGAGACGACATTCATTCAAGGACACGGGCAAACAACAACATAAGAGGAGGCGAAAAGAAATACAAGACCAGTCAGCAAATTGAATAGAAAAAGAAGTACCGAGAGCTAGACCAAATGAGAAGAAGCCTCGCTCAGAACAACAAGAGTGCAGGATACATAACGAGCCTAGAGCGGGTGCGATATCGGGGGGGGGAGCTAGAAAGATCCAGCATGATGCTCAGTAGCCTCGTCAACTTCATCCTCTCAGCTTCAGGACTAGTCTAGTCTAGTTAATACTCCCAAAAATACAAAGAAACACCACTGTGGCATATAGCAACAGAAAAATGTAACCTTCAGAACAAGTCTGACTGGGCTGAGTGTCCTTTTGCATAATGCAATTGTAATCATTTTCTCTCGAGGTGTCCTTCAGCCGTCAGCTTCAGGACTGGCAAAACAAACAAACACACAGTATCATTTTCTACCTTCGCCTTCAAGCTTTCCCGCCTTTCCGCGTTCGCGTCAGCTTCCTTGGCAGCTTTCTCGTCGGCGGAGCCCTTCGAGAAGGCCGTCGACACCGCAGAGGCCGCGGCCGCTGGCTTCTTCAGAGGCTTCGATTTCGGCGTGTTTGCTTTCGCGAGCATCGCCTCTTCTTCCTGATAGAATGCAGAAAAAAACACCACGTAATGAGAAAAATCCACGCATGAATGTATCGTTTGAAGCGAAAGATCCACTTGTAGCCGCGCGTAGCCTCGGGAAGTTTCACTGACTGAGCTACTGAAGCGCTTTCGTTCTATATCCACGGAGAAAAGAGGCGTGGGGAATTCAAATCTTACCGCTAACTTAGCATCTTGCATCGCCTTAATTTTGGCATTCTTCGCCTTCAATTGTGCTGCTGAGCGCTCTGCGATGGACGACATGGCTCGATACGAATCTGTTCCTCTTGCACGCGACAGGCAAGATGATGTTGTTGCTTTACAATGCTGCTGAGGTTGAGTGGGACGGGGATGATTGATGATGAAAAAAAATTCAAATCACCCCCACTAAGGAGGTGTAGATTAGCAGCATGCGACCCTCCCCTGTACTAGCTTTTTGGAAGACAGAGACACCACTGTGTAAAGCAAGCTTTGTACTTATTATTCGTGGGCCAGTGGGCTACACTTCAGTAGGGCCTTTTAGCTCACCAGCTCCTTTTTAAGTCTTTGCCTTGTACTTTCGCAGCAACGTGCAACACGGCAGTAGTATTTATTGGTTCTGATTGATCTCCAGTTCAGGAGACTAGACTTGAAGTATGGGCAAACACAGTTGGGAAGCCTTATCTCAAGCTGCTGCACGTGCTTATCCTAAAACGGATGCTCAAGCCCTAGTTGCTTTGCTTCAATTCAGGGTATGTTGGCTAGGCATCAGAGGCCATCTATGGAAAGAATCAGCCTCTCTTTTTCATTCTCTCTACCTAATCAACTGTTTGTCCATTGGTTCTAACTGTGACTGATTGAAAACCAACATCTGTAGGGTGCTCCGTTGCCTCTTGCAGCCCCAGCGAAAATATCTTCGGGGCTCGATAAACACGAGAGTCATGTCGGGCTAGTAGCCACTAGACCAATTTCTCGGGGCGAAACTATTCTCGAGGTGAGTGGCTTCTTTTAGACTAAGGAGACAATTCAAAGGAGAGCGACGAAGGCCGGAGGAGCAGAGAAGCCGTGAGGGGGAATTATGACACGGTCTCTTTGCACGGCAGTTGGGGCGATTTTGTGTTTTCCGCCATCTTCGTTGCTTTAATACGTAGTTTACACTTGCTGCTACTCTCTTTTCCCTCTCGCTTACCCTTCTACATGTGTGCAGGTCCCACACGCGTGCTGGTACCCGCATTCGGCTCGAGCAGCGCTGGCAGCCGCCAACCAGCAAGTGGGGCCCTCTTTTCAGACCGCCATGGCCAAATTGGACGCGGCCCTCCTGAAAAGGGGTGAACAAAAGAATGGGACGGTTTCGATGGCGCCGTTGGCAGCTCTCACGATGCAGGTACGTCTATCGGTGTACTCATGAACGACGGAAAGCTCGAAATTATGAGAAGAGGAAACAACTTCGCGAGTGAGTGGGTTCCGTGGGTCAGAGATGTAGCTAACGCAATAATGATTTTGAGGAGAGCATCTTGAAGAACAACTAAGATCATCGTCGACGCTGTCCTCCACCATGTCCTCTGATGCAATGCCTCCACCCTGTGTTTTCATTTCTTCCATCATAATCAGGTGCTATTTCAGGCGGTGCCCGGGCCCGACGGGGCTTATCTGAAGTGGCTGCACGCGGCGCACCCATTGGAGGTGCGACCGTTCATATAATATTACACCCTTCTACACCATGACGAAGGGTGGCATTGTGGGGCGACAAAAGAAACGTGCATTATAACTGTAATTTCACCCTTTCTTGCTCCTCTTTCTTTCTCTCTGAATATTTTTTGGGGGTATCATTTTCTCGTTGTCGTCATTCGTTGTGCGTCATTCGTCATTTCGTCTTACATGTGTGCTACGTGTGTGTGCACTACATGTGCTTTCGAAGGCGGTGGCGAGAGCGATGCCGTCGTTTTGGGGCAAAGAAAAGCTGGCCGAGCTTCAGGTTAGTGTGGCAAATTGTGTCTTGCGCGTGCCTTTCACAGCCTACGAGAAAGATGATTTTACGCAAAACACCCATGCGAGAAACGCTTTTCTTGCTCTTCCTGCTCATGTCATCTCTCGTTCAAATGTTCTCTATATCTTCTTCATCTTCTTTTCTCTTCTAATACAACCCCATGCGTCTCCTTTACCCTCTCCTCCTTGAATTACAACAAACAGGCAAGTGATCTCGTAGCAGGCAGCAACAACACCCCTTTGAGCCGTTTGCCTTCCCTAGCGCACGCCCTGCACGGCGCTCTCTTCGGTGCTTCAACTAACCCTGCGGCAACATCAGCAGCTGCTCCACCGCCGGCGCTCGTGCTCTGGGCCCTGTCCTTGGTGCAAAGCCGTGCCACGAGCGGGCCTGGAGGCTGCAGTGGAAGTGCTGGTAGGGGAGGCGGCGGCAGTACTGGCGGGATGCCGTTTTCGATGGTGCGTGCGCCCTTCTACTTACATGTGTGTGTGCATGGTATGCGCGTGTATTGTATACACGCTTGTGTGCATGCTTGTGTGCTTGAGAAGCGAAACAAGAGCATGTAAGACGACGCACAGGAAGCATTGAGAAGGACATTGAGTCATCACTCTTGTTTTTGAAAACTTTTTTGTTCCTGTAAAGTATGTTGCTTTAGTATTGGTGGAGTATCTACGTTGCATGTATTGTTAGCTTCCATGTCTATATGTGCAAACACGTAAACATGGGCATAGTTGTTGCATCAAACAAAATCGAAAGAAAGTACAGTATGGAAAAATCACATGTATATATGCGTGTTCCTATGTGTGGTATATATGCCATGATCAGGTGCCGTATTTCGATCTCTTGAACCACTGCCCCCGAGGCTGCCACAATGCCGTACAATCGTACCAACCACACACGGACCAAGAAGAACACATAAGCAGCAGCAGCAGTGAAGGAAGAGGAGGACGGTACCCACTTTTGAGATTGTGTGCACACACTAATTTTCGTAGGCAATGTCTTGGAGCGACGAAATGCGAAGGCTTCTTTCTTTTTGTCACTTCACTTGCCTTTAACTCGAATTGCTTGTTCCATAAGCTGCTTTCGTGTATGCCTTCGTCTGTTTTTGCCAGACATATATTAGGCTTTTTCAAGAGCTGAGTAATGATAAATATTTCTTTTACAACCTTAAACATCTCTTGGTCATCATAACAATTCTACGTCCGTGTCTCATTTTCGACCTTCCTTGCCTGTAGGTATCTCGTGCACGCAACTGCAGACATTCCTGCCGGCGAAGAATGTCTGATATCGTATGGAAATCTGCCGAATTCCGAGGTAATCTATCACATTCTAGAGACTACTGTACACTTGTGCGAGTTTGCAGCCACGTATCTATTTGTTTACTTTACTTTGCGTTTCGTCATCTTTTTTCGTGTGTGTCTGCAGCCAGAGCTTAATTGAAGACTTGAGCTCGTCAATCTCATTTCTTTTGGATATTTCCATCGTTGACTCTCTCTCCCTTTCTGTGTGCGCCCTATTTCTTTGTGCGTGAACGGTGTGCTGACAGCTGCTGCGCCTGTACGGGTTTGCGGGTGAAAATAACCCGTGGGATTTCGCGCGCCTGCAACTGGATTTGTCCGCCCTTCAGCACACGACGCAAAGCAGCAGCAACCAGAATAACAACCGGGTGAGCGAGATACATGCAAGAAAAAAGAACACGAACAAGAGGGACGGAAAAGGAAAACGGGGAAAGGTTGAGAGTGATACTGAAATGAGATCGAAATGGATTTTTATTCTGTTGACGGAAACACAAATCTCTATTTCTGTGGCTAGCGCGGTCTTTTTTTTGCTACGGTCACTTCCAGTATCTGTTCTTGCTATTCTTTGCATTGCTCTCTTCCTTGCCCTTGCCTTCTTCTTACTCCCCTCCTCTTCTAATTCCTGTGCATTTCTTTTTCTTCTTCCTCAATGTCTCAGAATGGTGTCGCCCCTGACTCAGCAGCAACAGCTCGTGAGGCGATGGGAAGCTTCGTGGAGGCTGCTGACTCGTTGCACGAAGACAGTCTGAGAGTCAGCGTGTTGAATCCCTTACCGCCGAGCCTCTTGGACCTTAGCACCAAAGCCGCTGCTGCCGGATTGCTGGATGGTTTCATAGATGAGAGTGGCAGTAGTGGTAATAGTAGGAGTAGTGGCAGTGGCACTGGTGATGGTGATTTAGGTTCATTCCGAAGAGCTCCTGGAGCAGCCGCAGGGCGTCATTGGTTGGCGCGTTCAGCAGCAGCGCAGGTGTGTATGGGGTTTGGAAGTGTTTGCGCACTTGCCAGCATTACTCTCCACATTCACCGCCGCCGCCGTGTTTCCTTTCGAGTCCTTTTTTATTTTTGCTTAATGCGCGCTAGCTTGCGTACACATGCTGAGTCCTTCGTCTCATTTCTGTCTTCATTGCATTCATTCTGCCCCTACCTATGGTGTGCATATGCGTCACATCAGTTAGCCTCTTATGGCACCTCCATTGCCGAGGACGAATTGATGTTGCAGCGCCACGACGAGGCTGTCATCGCCTCTGCTCAATCCTCTCCCTCCTCTAAAAGGGACGCGACCAATCGACAAAAAGCAGCGCAGAACTCGTCGTCAACTCCTGCTGCTTCATCTTCGCTTTCTTCTCCTCCTCGCGACGAGGACGTATTACTGCCAGCGTGGCAACGGTCTTGCATACTTGTTCGCCTCGGAGAAAAGATAGCACTCGCCGCCGTGGCAGCAGCAGCAGATAGCGAAAAAGCAGAGTGTGCATCTGAGTACAATTGATTGAGCGATATTTGTTGCCTGGCGCCCGACAGAGCGTACCGGGTGTTTAGACGTGCGCGCATCATCGCAAAATTGGGTGATAGGCGGGCCTGGCTTCTTTCTGGGCTTCTTCCGAGAGACTAAACAGCGGCAGCTTAAAGGGGGGGGATTCACGCAAGAGCAGCAATTTTGAACTGCTTCGCCCATGTGTCATGCATGGTGTAGTCTTGTGCCGTAAATCCACGAATATATCTCTGTTGGACATTAGAATTTCAACTCCGATGCCCCTTTCACACAGGAATTCATATCACATCGGCCACTCTTTCCTTGGCTGGGAATGGCGGTTTTTACGTAAAATCGTAATTTGCGTTTATTTGCGCTTTTTAACGTAATCTCCTCTGGACGTAGTGCTGAATGGGCTAATTTTGACGAAATTACGAAATAAAATTTGTGTAAATTTGCGTAAATTTACATAAGATCGAGTTGACTCCTGCGTCATTCCCAGCCAAGACTCTTTCTCTTTCTCAAAAGTCCAATGCGATGAACCACGGTAGCTACAATCACAACCGGATTCGCCGCTGGGCTTACCCCGTTGCGATATGCGTGTGCTAT
>Ga0307982_1003514_pt1 | contig 12503 bp, 2 predicted proteins | sample OrgLakmetagen989_FD_201847 | JGI IMG/M metagenome (GOLD analysis project Ga0307982, IMG submission 201847) | Saline water microbial communities from Organic Lake, Antarctica - #989 | ecosystem: Environmental > Aquatic > Non-marine Saline and Alkaline > Saline | place: Antarctica: Organic Lake... | reverse complement strand
AACCCCCCCCCCCCCCCTGCAGCAGCAACAGCCCCCCCAGTGCTGGGGCGGGGTCCCTGGCCGAGCTCAACTTTGGCGCCCAGCCCCTAGAGGCGCCCCAGCTGCTGCCGGGGGACTCTAACCATGTCCTCTTTCCCTCCGTGCGCCTGGCAGATCACGCCGCAAGAAATGCTCCCCCCAAGCAGTTTGTTCGGGAACGAGTGGGCACACCCGCCACGTCATCTGCATCTGCCTCCCTCCAGCGGTGGCGAGCGGTGTTTGCATCGGGGGAGGCACATTGGGATTTAACCCCCCTTGACACGGTTGACATCCAAATCAGCTCTGTGAAGCGCGGGCGCAAAAACAATCGTTTTGAGGATATTGGAGGACGCAGGCGGGCGCCAGGTCACTGAGCCACCTTGCTGAAATGAAAGCCTTCAGGTAGCACACACTGTTTGCCACAAGAAGGCGCCGGGCGGGATATTTGAATACAATTACACACCAAATATCCTTATGTTGCATTTCTGCTGCACTGCTTCGTCTCCAGTTGCGCCGTTTACGGGCTGTGGTCTGAAGGCGGTGGCGCCCGGAAGGCCCCCGCGGCCAGACCAGAGGCCCTCAGCAGGGCCACGGGGCTCAGGGGGGCGCTGGAGCCACCACTGCCCCAGGCCTGAGGGGACGATGGGGGGGGCTGCTTTGCACTACTGGCCAGGTGCCCCCCCCCCCCCCGACTGCCCAGCGCTTTGAGCTCAGAGGTCACTGCTGCAAGCAAGCGCAGAATATCACTGGGGCGTGTTCCGGGTGGAAGCTGCTCTGCATCCCAGCCCGCTGCGTGAGGTACTGCAGGTGATGTTGCATTTGAAGCAGCGATGGCCCCTGCAGCTGCCACAGCCCTCGAGGAGGCATGCCGCATGCCCTGCAGTGCAGACTGCAGGGCGATGTTTCGCCGCTCAGCTGCATGTGTTCCGGCATGTGCTTCGTCCAGCTGTTCACGCAGCTGTTGCACTTGTACGCGCAGTGACCGCATGCCATCGACGGTGTTCCGGTGTGTTCCTTGCAGCGCTTGCAGTTTCTGTTTCTCCTCGGCTGCTTCCTGCACCGCTGTGTGTTCTCGCTCGTGTGCTGCCGCAAGGGCGGTGTTCGCGTTGCGGTGCAGGCAAGTTTCATCATCTGCGTGTTCTTCCAGCTCCTCCTGCAGCTGCTTGTTCCGAGATTCAGCCTTGGCCAAAGCGTGCTTTGCTTTCTTGGCTTCGTCAAACCAGCCCTGGGCACTTGCTGAGGCCTCCATCAGTTTCCCTGAGGTGATGGCTTCGCGCCGTTTGGCCTGCGTGGCGGCCTCGGCAAGCTGCGGCATACGTTGCACCTGCTTACGGAGCTTGAAAACGGTGCCTTCCCGCTCCTCAACGACGGCACGTAGCTGCTGCTGCACCTGCTCAGAGGCCACAGCTGCTGCAGAGTACGCCCGCATGAGGCGCTCGGTGCGGCGGTGCCATGTTGCAGCCTCATCTTCCGCACCCATGGCGCAATTCTCCGCAGCCCGCAGTGCAGCGCGAGTCACATCATGCTGCGCCTGCTCGGCGGCTGCCACCGCCTGCGCCGCGTCAGCCCTGGTTGCTTGGGCAGTGACATCTTGCTGCAGGGCGGCACATGCCGCCTTGGCTTCGGCAAGGGCGTCGGCCTGTTCCGCGATGGTGTTCCGCAAAGCTGCTGCTTGCGTTGCACTGTGCTGGAGCTGCTGCTTGGTCTCATCCATTTGTGCCTGTGCGCGGGCCAATTGCTGCTGCACATCCTGCAGCTCAGCAACGGCTGTGCTAGCTTCGCTTTGGGCAGTGGCACGGTCTGCCGCTGCCGCCGCTGCAGACCGCTTGGCCTCTGTCAGCTGATGAGTGCAGTCCTGCAGCTCCTGCCGTGCGCGCTGCACTGCCTGCTGTGCATCCTCTGCAGCAGTGCGCTCAGTCTCCACGCGCCGCTGCATCTCTGCCATGGCTGCTTCAGTGCGAGCGCCCTGGGCCTGCCCGCCCTCCTGCTTGGCGCGTAACGCATCAGTGAGAGCTTTGCTGTCCCGCAAACGAGAACGCAAGATTTTAATTGCCCCGGATAGTTCTTTGTTTTTGGCACTTGCGCGTGCAAGCTTGCGCGATGAGCCTTCAGCAGCAGACTCCTGGGCTGCATAAGCTGCTGCTAGCTGCTCGCAGCGCTGGTTCGACAACTGAAGGGCAGCTTGCAACTGGTCAATCGTTGCAGCTGCAAGCTCGAGATCATCAAAGTCATTTGGGGTATTTTCAAATTCGCCTGCAGCATTTAAAGATGGCAAGGAGGGTGCTTGCACTGCGGGACTACTCGGCGTTTCATCATCGAATGAAACTCCACCAACCGAGGCTGCGTCGTTGCCATCTGATAGAGTTTCAGTGCTGCTCCGCGAGTCTTTCCGGTCCCTGAAGTGCTTGAAATGCGTTGCATTTTGTGTTTGCTGGTTGGCGCTTGACCTGGAGCCTGCAGCTTGTGCTGGATCCACCACTACAGGCTTGCTTGCAGCTGCCAACACGGTGTCAAGCTCACGGCGTGGGAACGTTGGCATGCTGGGCGCAGGAGATGCCGCAATCTGGAACCGAGGAGCATCTATCGCATGCAAGCTGACATCCGCTTGGGACTCGTCATGAGGCGGGGAGGATGCTCGTTCAAGCGTCGAAGCAGAGCTGGAAGCCTGCTGCTTAGCTGCAGGCGTGCTGCTGCTATCGTCTTGCATGACTGAAGTGGCAGCGCGTGACTCCAGAGCCTGCCACAGAGATTGGCGCATGATACTTGTTGCGGGCAGCCGTTTGTTTGGTTTGCACTTACCCGTCGTGGCCGCGCTGTACAAAGCTGGGGCCCTCTCAGATGGATCGAGGCGGGTCTCTCCATGCTTACGGCAGCCACTTGGGATCAGCACATTTTTTCACTGGCAAGACCTCCTGGGAATATATGGTCTTGCGCATTTACCCCTTAAGCTTGTTTGCACAGTCAAAGCCTGAGCAAGTGCCCTTTGGCCTTGCAGCACATGTTGGCGTTGACCAGACATTTCCCGACGAGTGTCTGCACGTGGTGTCACGGTGTGCAAAGGCCGACATCAGAGCCAATCATTGCTTGGAGATCTTGATTTGCACCATTTCATAGACCTGTGTGTGTAACTCTTGCTGTTGCCATGTTTTCTTGGTTCAAGAAGGCAGACAAGTATAGCTTGGAGCACCTGCAGTACGTGAGCGCTGCGTAGTTCTACTAGGGAATGTAATACTCAGCACGACTTGATGGCAGCGCAAGAAAACTAGCATCCCAAACTTAATTATGTCAAGGTGTTTGCTGTGCGGACTCATGTGCATTTGCAACATGTTTGACCATTGACATGACCAGCTGCGCTGAAGCCAATCTCCGCAACATATCCACGCCACTTCTCGACTGTGCAGGTCCTTGTATCAAAAGCTAGAGAAAGCCAAACCAAATGTTCCAGCACAGTATGACACAATCATTGACATGCTGAAGCAGGTGTCAGAGCTCATGATATATGGCGACAAAACCAACGACCGATTCTTTGAGTACTTTTGCGAGAAGGGCTTCTTGGCTTTGTTTAACCGTGTCATGCGCGAAACACGAGAAGCAAGGGTCCAAAAACAGGTGTTGCAAAGCATTATGATCCTCATGCAAAACATCTCCAACGAGCGCAGCCTGTTCTACCTGCTGTCCAACAACCACATCAATGCCTTGCTGGCTGCTCCATTTGACGCCGCAGACGAAGAGCTGCTTGCATACCATGTGTCCCTCATCAAAGCGCTGTCCCTGCAGCTGAACAGCGCCACTGTGCATTTCTTCTACAACGAGCGTGCCCGTCTCATCGGCTTTCCACTGTACACCCAAGCCATCAAGTATATGAGCCATCCGGACGCCATGGTGCAGACCGCTGTGCGCACCACAACCCTGAACGTTTTCCGTGTTCCGGAGCCATCTGTGCGCACCTTTGTGGCCTCGGGGGCCCGTCTGCAGTTCTTTGACCGCCTGGCGTTTTGCGCTGGGCAACACGTTTTGAATTTAAATCAGCGCGTGGCAGAGGCGGTTGCCGCAAGCAAGGGATGGGAGCTCAGAATGCACACAGCCAGCAGGCGAGACGGCTCACTGCGGTCAGGCGGTACACCAAGTAGGCCCCCTCCATCAGCTGGTGTGATACCCCCCCTGTCCCCCACCATGCAGGTGGCTGGGACTTGTGAGCACTACACACTCCGTGCCTTCGCATCCCCCCAGGGGGCAAGGGGGGGGGTCGTCGCAGCCATGACAGCTGTCGCGGATTCTTGGCAGGCACTGTCCGACCTGCTGTACTACATCGGGGATATCTTCACCCTGGGGGACGCCACTGTGAGTAAGGCCATGTCCCTGGCACTCATGAGGCGCTTCATAAGGCCCCTACTCTTACACTCCCTCACGGCGGCCAAATGCGTAGTGAATGAGCGGCTGCAAGCAGGCTCCAAGAAAAGGGCTCCAAGAACACCCCCCCTGGGAGTGTTTCGGACCCCCCCTCGTGGGGCCACTGGGGCGTCCAAGGAGCCCCCCAGTGCTGCTCCTGGTTCCTCAGACGTAGCCCCCCCTAGCCCCCCTTCTGCCAAGAAGAACCCCCCCCATCATGCGAGCCTAAACCCCCTATCCTCCTACCACGGCCTGCAGCCGCTGTCCCTGGCGGCGGCGGCAGATGGCGTGCCGCCCCATGTTCGGGTACACCCCGACCCTGCCCCCCCGTGGATGCCTGCGGCACAGCGCGCTGCAACTCTCCGGCGCCTGCCGCAGGTGTCGGGGTACCCCCAGGGCATGGCACCACCCCCCCTCTCAAGGGCTGTCGTGCTGGATACGGCAGTGACCCTGCACGTCACAAATGCTGTGCTGCACGCCATGCCCTGTTCCGACATCGCCGACCCACTGTGTTCCTGGCTGCTGAGCAAGCCGCTTGTTCCGCACTCTGCTTGGACAGAGGCTGCGTGTTCCGCGTCTGCAGCCGCCGTCCCCGCCGCCTCCCCCGCTGCTGCGGCGGCGCGCCTCCCAGCCCACAAGCCCTCCAGTAGCACAAGCAGTGTGAGCTCTGCAATCAGGGCCCTGGCCTCTGTTCCAGAAGATCTTGACGGAACACTGGACGAGAAGCCCCTGTTGATCACCCTGCCCCCCCTTCAACCCCCTTTGTTCCTGTGCTGGTCATCGTGCAGGGAGCCCTGTGCACAGCAGCCAAGCAGCTCTGCATTCTTTCCTTCAGGAATCGGTGAAGCAACCAGTGTGGAAGCAGACGGCACTTGTGCTGCTGTTGGCACTAGCTGTGCATCTGCCACCGGGGGGGGTGCTTTTATGACAGCTAGTGCCAACAGCCGCACTCTGAGCCTGTTTGGCGAGGAAAGTTCTTCATTGTTGAGCAATATGGGCCCATCGTCCCCCCGTGGCCCCCCTGCCCATCGATCCCGCTCCTCGGACCACGTGGCCCTTGAAATGCATGGGGGTGGCACCGCCAGCGGGGGGGACAAGCCGGCAGCAGGGAGCATGCCAAAATCTCGCACCACATCCGCAGCTCCCCAGCTCAGGACAGGGCGGGATTTGCTGCTGGTGCTGAGCTGTCTACCAGACACGCGCGTGTCGCAAGCGGCAGTGTCGCTGCTGTGGACGCTGACTCACGGGGGGGGGGACCCCGATCTGGCGCAGGCCCCCCTATCACCCTCCCCTGGTGAAGATGAGGAAGGGGGGGGGGGCAGTCCCCATCCCCAGCAGGGGGGGCTCATTGACGCCCTCAAGGGGGGTGCGTGGCTGTCGGCAGATGGCAACAGTGGCACCCCCCAACTCCCAGGATCACCCCCCCCCGGGCGCTTCTTCCCCTCTGCTTGGAGCTCAGCTGCTGACTTTGGCGACACCCGCTTTGTGTCTGGCGAGCTGCTTCGAGGAGGGGGTCTTGAGGAGTCACGCCGGAGTCGAGCGGGGCTTCTGCTCACTTCTCTGACTCATGACGAGGGTGGTGCAGGGGGGGCAACCTTTTTTGCTGCACGCTCTGGTAGCACAGCTGGGAACAGCACCCCCCTGTCGCGCCACCGGGGGGGCAGCGCCGGCAGTGTTGCCAGCGAGCCACCACAGCAGGACGAAGGGCAGGCTTCGTCGGCCAACCTTGTCCTTGTCGAGGGGGGTAACGCGTCAATTGACCCCCTGACTGCCGACTTTGCAGGAAAAACTGAATCTGCGGCCAGCAGTCCTGGCCTGCACTCGCGTCATAACAGCACCACTGCGCTGGACGACAGATTGCCGCAAGGCCAAGAAGACGCTGGGGGTGATGGGGGGGGCAACGCGGCAGACGAGTCATTCGATGCTGGCCGCTCCCCACGGTTCCAATCTGACCCGGGCCCAACCAGTGCATATGATTCCCTGCAGCCAAGCACCCTCACCTCCTCCGACAGCCCCCTCACGGGACAGCTAACCCCCCTATACATGGGGGACAGAGAGGGGGGGTCTGTGTTCTCCGGGGCAGGGGGCACCTCTGCGTGGGGGGGGGGCTCAGTGGGCGACGCCTCCGTGGCTATGCCTCGCCGCTCCTCCGTACTACGCCGTTTGAAACGCGTTTCCATGGAGTCACTGCTGCAGAGTAGCACGCAAGCATACAGTGCTGATGACTGGGCCCTGAACGAAACAGTGGATACCATGCTGTCTGCGCTGACGTCTGCTGCAGGGGGGTCGACTGCAATGTCAGGGGGGGGCAAGAAAGGCCTGTTGAGGGGCCTTGCGACCCCCCCTCCCACCCCCATCCTCGGCAACCAGCCCTTCATTTCTGTGCGGCGGGGGGTATCAGCTCTGCGCCGCCTGTTGCTGCCTGCCACAGTGCGCTCCATCCAGCGGGTGGCGGCGTACTCCCGTGCAGAAGCCATCGCGTGCACCTTCAAAGCTGTGCAGGGGCAGCTGCGTGCATCATCCCCCGGGAAGGAGCTGCCTGCAGACGCAGCGGATGTACTGCTGGCGGCGCAGAGCTTGTGCTCGCGCCTTGAGAGCAGCTCCCGCCCTGCTCCTGTGCTCACCAAGGAACAAGCAACGACACTTGTTCGCGCTGCGGAACAAAGTGCTGCGTTGATCCGCAGTGTGCTGCGGCAGCCAAGCCTGGTGGGGGGACTACAATCGGCAGTGCTGCTGATTGAAGCAGGCACTGCATGCTATCTGAGGTCGCGCGAATACGCCGACGCCGTAAGCACCATGCATACTTTAGCCCCCCTTGCCAGGGATGTGCTTGAATGCCATGCTTCCATGGCTCATCTTGCAGAAGCCGCAAACAGGGCTGCACCTGGACAGGCCCCCCTGGGCTGTGTTCGCGGAACACTTCTGAACCCTGACGTGGTACAATTGTCTTCTGCACTGGCGGACGCATTGGCCCAGTCGCCTCGCCCCGTGCGGGTGCTGGTGTCTGACGTCACAGCCAGCCCTGACGCCGCCGTGCTGGGCAGTGACACGCGGCAACAGGGCGCATGCTCCGCACTGTGGGCTGACTCCCTGGGCAAAGCCAGTCAGGATCTGGGCGCCCTGTGGACATGGCGAGACCAGGGGCTCAGGATGAAGCCCCCCTCGAAAATGTTCAAGGGGGGGCTGCGAGAACACTCCTCAGGAGCCGAAGCCACCCCAAGCCCACCGGTACAGGTGAAACCAACCGAGGTGGAGCAGGAGGTTCAACCTGGGGAGTTCACTCAAGCGCAGAGCAAGAGCCCCCCTAAACCGCTCGTAGCCCCCCTGCACACATTTAAAGCTGGGGAAGCTGCAGGCACTGAGCAAAGCAGAGCTTCACAAGAACAAGAGTCAGCTGTGAACGCGCAAGCTGTCCCAGCTGCTTCAGCTGTGTTGGACGATGCATTTGATGGCAACTCTAGCGACGATGACAGGGATGCTGAGGGGGGGGGTCCCCCCATGTCACCCCCCTCAGACGCCCCTCGCTCCAGAACACCAGGAAAGCGATCCAGACGCATCCCGCTGAGAATGAACGAACCAAGCAGTCGGCCGTGGCTGAAAATGGGCTCCACTGAGAGTGGTGGCGACGGGGGGAGTGCGTTTTCCGGTGGGGGTGAAGGGGGGGGCAGCAGTGACTTGCCCAACATCGAGCAGGCTCTTCCTCCGCTGCAAAGGCAGGAACGACAGGCACTGTCCGCAAGTGTGTCTGTGTCGGCTATTGCAGGCAGCGTTTCGATGGCGTTTCGTCAGCCTGTTGATGTGTACGAGGGCATGCTGGTGCACACTTCGCGCCTCCTCCTGCTGAGGCAGCTGATGATGGTGCAGCTTGGAGGGGGGCGTGTGTGGTGGGACCCCCCTGCTGCGCTTTTGTACGCATCGGTGGATCAGCATTCAGCCCTGCGGGGAAACTCCCTGCAAGAGCCTCGGAACGCTGTGCCCTTCAAAATCCCCCCCCACATTACACAGCCAGCCGTGCGCAGTAAGATGCACTGGGCGTTTTTACCGTCAGTTGCTGAGAGCATGCATCAGCCCGCACGCACTCGCGCTGTCAAAAGCAGTGCAGCAACCTCGCCGACCGACTCCGCCGCTGGCTCAGTTACCGGCTCAGCCATGTCCACGCCTCGATTTCCGCACTTGAACGCTTTTAGTTCCCATAGGGAACGCACACCTGTGCTATCACCACGTGCAGCGCCAGTTGGCAGCCCCAGTCGAGCTGCCGCAGGGCACTCTCCGGAACTGAGTGCCGAAGGGGTCTTGCCCCCTGCAGGCCGCAGCGCCGAACAACAGCCCCCCCCGGAGGGTATCGAGGGGGGGGCTGCTTCACAGCTAGACGATCAGAGGCGAAGTCCAGCTCTGGCAAGCACTGCTGGCAGCATGCCTGCCAGTCCATCTCCCCTGCGCACTCAGCGGCGAGGACCACCAGACACGGCAGACTCTGTGATGAGCGGAGCGGCCCAAGTCACCCTGCCGCCTGATGCAGCGCAGGGGGTGCACCCTACATCACTTCCTAGTATGGACATGGGCCCACCTGCACTCCCCCTTGACGGGCGTACGTTTTCAGACATTTCCTCGGTGTCCAAGCGTGATCGCACGGGCACGAACGACTCGCTGAATACGATGTCGTTATTTGACCCTGGGCATACAAATGAGAACGGCTCTGATTTCATCGATGCGTCTGGGCTTTCAGTGCCCACAGTGCGCCTTGGTGACCCCCTGCTGCCTTTGCTCACATACACCCAGCAGGAGAAAAAACTGTCAGCTGGAGACTCCTTCCCACTGGATGGCCTGTTTTGCACCCCGGTGCTGCAATACACAGAAGCAGTTTTGCCAGCAAGCGATGAGCAGGCAGCACGCATGAACGCAAATGCCCGCGGGAAATCTGGTGCGGGCAGTTTCCCGGGGCCGACAATTGCGCTGTTTGGGCATGCATTCCCTGCGCAGCAGCTGTTGGCAGTGCTGGGTGAATCTGTGCTCGTGCTGGCGAAAGCAATGAGCCCCACAGGAATGGGAAGTGCACGAGGGAGCGCAAATAGTGTCGGCTCCCACCGGGTTCGGCACAGTTTGCAAGCACGGTACGGTGCTCCTCGAGTGGCAGACGAAGCACATGAGGCAGCTGCTGCAAATTCCGCAGCCGGTCAGGCTATGGAGCAGCCACAGGCCATGGCTTTGTGTGTCATTCCAGTGCACATGCTGTCAACGCGGTGGCTTGAAGTGTGCGGCAACATATTGGAGCTGCGGTGTATTTCGCTGGGCCGCATTCCTCTCATGTCCACACTGCCAGACCAGGGGGGCTCCAGAGCTGCTGAGTCGGCTCGACCGGTCACTCAAGCATGCACTCTCCAGTGCGCATCGCCAGAGGCTGCTTTGGCGCTGAGGCGCCGGCTGCTAAGAGCATCGCTGTCCAGACTCTCTGCCAGGCATGGCGCTGCTGCAGCCCTGGTGCAGCAGCCTCTGCTAGCTGCTGCTGGAGAAGTGTGCTGGCGTGGCGATTTGATGCTGCGCAAAAGTGCTTCAGCTTCTGATGCACCCTCAACACAAGAGAAGTTGAAGCCAACGATTTGAGCGCAAATCAAAGGGGGGAAATGCTGGCTGTCCTCAGTGAATTGTGACACAGTGCGGCCTCCGCATGAACGGACGAGAGTGTGGGCTTGAGAGGTCGGGCGGGACCTTTCCGATGATGAATGCAGACGAATGTACGCTGACCGATGGAACCCTGGGAATGAACCCAAGCAGTTTTTGTTTTTGTATCGTGCTTTCAACTTGCTTTGCAACCAAAAGGCCAATTAAAAAACTTGTCACAGCAAGCGGCGCCGCCCGCATGGTGGCTCACCGCACCGCGTGCCGGCGTGCAGAGAGATCTTGTCATACGTATAGCAAGGTGCGGGGGCGCAAACATCACGCCGAATCCCAGCACGATGCCCGTTGTTCCACTTGACATTTCACGTTCTTCACAGAACTGGACCACTGTGAGGAATATTTATGGCACTTGACACTTTCACATGCGTAAACCCGGCAGTTTGGAGCTGGAGTTTCATTTGTCGCAGCCCATCATTTGCTGAAGCGTACTGCGCCCCCGCAGCTTACAAAGTCTTGGTTTAATGGCTGATACAGCTTTCATGAGCGAATGGATTGTCGGAGAAAAGGTTGCCTGCATTGTGTGCCGCCGCGCAAAACGAAAATGTGATGGTGGCAGACCTTGCGCCCGCTGCATCAGGTACGCAAATACAACGCAATTCAATAATTGAACCCATAAAACATTGATTGGACTTTAATTCGTCGGTGGTTGGCATGTATGGTACCCTACATCTGTGTTTGCACAGACTGAGCCGGGAGAGCGATTGTCTTGCTGGCATGGCCACCGAGACTCAGAAACGTCGCAGAACCGATGACGGGCGCTATATACCAGCTTGGGCTGATGGTATTGACACAGAACCTCCAAGTATGTGCTGCTGAAGTTTGTGTGGCTGGTTGTCTTGGTCCTCCGCACACGTGGCGTTTGCTGCTTTGCAGATAGAAACACTTCCCAACGGCCAGCCGGCGCCCACGACACTACTGCACTTGTACCTGCACCAGGAGCTCAACAACTTTGGCCACCAACACAATTCATCCCCATGAATGTCGTACCTGCGTACCCTGGGGCAGGCGCTGTGCATGGCTTTGAGCACGCACTACACCGCACAGATTCATCTCGCTCCGCTGTGCCGCCCGCACCGCTCCTGTCACAAACACAGAGCATATACTCTCAAAGCACTCCAGGAAACAACTTGCATTCAAGTTTGCATCCTGTGTCTGCACATCATTTTTCTGGTGCAAGTTTTGCAGCTTTGCAGCAGCCAGCACCTGCAGCCAAGCATTTGCACAGCGAAGCGAACGAGTTGCTTCGCAACCTGCATGCTCCTAAGCCACCAAACAAGTCAGGAAACGCAGTAAGTTTGTTCTGCCACATCATGTTTCGTGCATGCTGCATTGTTGACTGTCATTCAGAATGCTTTCTCCTGTTTTGCGCAGACAGACATGACTTTCTTCGCTTCTCCTGCGCAGTCTCCCCCGGCTGCGAGCGCACCTGCTGCCCCAGCAGGGCACTTGCTAGCTGTGGGATCAGCGGGCATGTCGCAGGGCGCCCAGTTCCCGCCGCAAATGATGGCATCCACCCCGCACAATTCCGGCACGGGGCCCTCTGTCGCGGCCAGCACAGAAGTGCAGGCTCAAGCCTCCAACACACAACACTCGGGAATGCAAGACCCAGAGGACAAGCACAGTATCGTCACCAGCCAGCGCACCCACACACAACCCTATGTTGGCTCAGGTCGGCCACAGTGGCTGCAAACCTCACCAGAAGCAGTTCCGCACCAGCCTGGCCCCGCTGTGAGCCTCACTCAAGAAGTGCCGCGGCGGCAGCTGCTGCCCCTGCCGCCGCGCATCCTGCAAGACATTTCTGCGTTCTTGAACGGCGCTGCTGCTGCCCAAATTCCGCTGCAGGCCCTTTCGGCTGGAGCAGTGCCCCCGCATCTGGCAGCTGCAATGGCTGCCGCCCACGACGGCTCCTTTCGCCTTGAAACCGGCACGCACGATTTTGCCAGCTTGGTGCGCGATGCTGTGTGGAGGCTGTTTCCGGGATCACCCGAAGTCTGTCACGCCATGGTACAGATGCTGCTGGGCGCCGTCGCTGCCAACAGCAGCTTGTGTGCGTTTCACGCCCGGTACGCGGGCTGTCCCCCAATGGCGCCTGAGATCTCCGTCAGCCCAGGCATGCTGGCGCTGTTCAGCCCCATGGGCCAACCCCCTTTCCCCCTGGTGCAAACCGCCTCCAGCCTGACCTCCCGCGCCAGCACAACCGGCAGTAAGGCGTGGGGGCGTGGCGCCACCATGCACATCTCCCCCACAGCCCCCCTGCCGGTGCCCCACAACCACATCACGGGGGCGTACATGAACCCGACCAGCTTGCACGTGCGGCAAGCAGCTGGAGCTCGGGCAGCCAGTGAGCAGGCTAATCTTCTGCACGTCTGCAGCGTCTTCCAGCAAGCGGCACCGGGACCGTCGCCTACCGGACATGGGCG
>Ga0307982_1003513_pt1 | contig 12504 bp, 5 predicted proteins | sample OrgLakmetagen989_FD_201847 | JGI IMG/M metagenome (GOLD analysis project Ga0307982, IMG submission 201847) | Saline water microbial communities from Organic Lake, Antarctica - #989 | ecosystem: Environmental > Aquatic > Non-marine Saline and Alkaline > Saline | place: Antarctica: Organic Lake... | reverse complement strand
CGCTAGCAAATTCGCTCCAGAAGGCCAATTCAGGCTCCAGCTGGCGTCTTTCCTCCGAACAATTCGGCGGGACTGAGTGCTCGTTCGTGTATCACGTCCCAGGTCCACGAGGCATTTCTCCGGGCTCCATTCTCATCTCATCTTTTATAATAAATCGTTATGTAATTGTTCCAAATGTTCTTTTGAAGGTTTTGGTTTCAATTAGACTACTTGCAGACGATTATAATACAGATAATACTGAGCAAGCAGCACAAGTACTTTCTTTATGTGCCTCTGTGACTGCTGTGTACTTGTTTTTCTTTGTTATTGGGAGAGTATTAACTAGACTAGACTACTAGACGCTGTGATTAGGTAAGGAATTCTCAGAATTTGGCGTAGCCACCCCGTTAGGGGCCTAGTCCTGAAGTCGACGAAGAATTTTCAACTTTTCAACTATGATTGCACTAATATAATATTCTCAGCAGTAGCTCTCGAACTCGAACGAACCACGTACTACAGTAGTACAAACCAAAGTGACGCAGAAGCCAGTGTTACGGGCAGAAGTGCATGCGCATGCGATGTGTGCAAGTCAGAATCGTAAATTGGGCGTGTGTAGAGAGAAGGAAGTATAAAACTTTCAGCCCCCTCTATGGTGGTAGCTTAACAGCAGCTCTAAACTTACTGACAGTTACACAGTTACAGAGACATCATGGCATCCCGCGACCTTGCTGTGTTTCGTGTTACAGTCTGTTCCGGGTGATAAGAGGTCGCCACGTTAAGGAAGTGGGGGTTCGAATTCGGTTCATTCATCTGTTAGAAACAAAATTCCTTCTTGTACTGAAGTACTAAAAATAGTTATATGAACCCCGAGCCAGGCTTCCAGTCCGGCCCGGGGGACTCTGCAAACGCCGATTAGATGGCACCCTTTCTGTTAGTTACTAAATCCAGTCCCCCCTCGGGGGGGGCTAAGAAAATAGCTAAGAGAGCGAGGGTTGAAATCAAAATCCCCCGCTCTTCTCTTATCACCCGGAACTGGCTGTAATGCAGTTATGCAGTTACTTACTTGGTTACTAAATCCGTAGCAACTAAAGTTTCTCAGGAGATCGGAACTCATTACTTCACGAAATTGAAGACGTAGTGTAGAGAACGAGAGGATTAAAGAAGCCGGAGAGAGAACTTCGTGCTCTCGTCCGTGTCGTCCGAAGTAACTCCAACGCTTCAACCGGAGTCTAACATTGTATAAGTGTATAACATAGGTAACGATTAAGCTATCTCTGGATCTGGTATTATCTCTAGATATAGCTGCTTAACAAGGACCATTAATGCTTTGCCGTGACTTTGGAAGCAAAATCGTAGCGCACCGCAGCGCGGACCGCCGCCTTCACTGCCGCTGCTTTTTCCGAGTCTGCTGCTTCCCGGGCTGCTCGCACCGCCGCCTCCACCTCCCTCTTGGCAGCTGCCTCTGCTTCTGCTTTCGCCGTTGCCACAGCCGAGGCTACTGCCACCTTCTCAGTCATCGCAGCTTCTTCGCGAGCTTGATTGGAAGCTGCTGTGACCGCGGCTGCTTGATCGGATTCGGCGCTTGCCCGCGCAGCCGCGACTGCTGCCTCTAAGTTAGCCATGGCGGTGGTCTGAGCCTCAGCTGTAGCTGCTTCAACCGCCTCGCGCATCGCCACTTCGGCACTTTCGCGTGCCTTGGCTAGCTCCTGAAGCTTCTCAGCTTGTATGGCACGCTCCAACTCTTGAGCCTTGGCTGTTGCCGCCTCTTCGGCCGAGGCCCGCTCCGCCTTCCATGCCTCCTGGGCTTGAGCTAAGGACGCTTGAGCGGATGCCTCTGCCTCAGCGACTGCTGCTGCCGCCGCTCTCTGAGCCGCCTCAACGGCACTTTTGCCGTCCGCTCGAGCGGCTATCAACTGTGCCTCCAAATCCGCTTTGGTCTTTTCAAGCTCTGCGGCAGCTGTGGCAGCTGCTTTCTTGGCTTGCTCGGCCCGATCTTCGGCAGCTGCGGCTTTCGCTGACGTTGCATTCACGGCTTCACGAGCGATCGCCAATTCACTGGCTTTTTCAGCTTCCTTGGCCTCGAGAAGCTCCATCATCGAGGCGGTTTCAGCAGCGGAAGCTTCAGCTGCTGCCACGTGCTGTGCCACCACCGCTGCTGCCTCGGCTGACAAGGCTTCCTTAGCTGACTCCGCTGCCGCTTGAGCCGCTGCCACCTCTCTTTCCGCACGCTCCTCGGCTTGTTTGAGTGCAGCTTCTGCCCTACCTCTGGCCTCTTCCGCTGCGGCGCGTGCTGCCTTTTCTTGCGCTGCTTCGTCCATGGCTGCGTCAGCCACGGCAGATGCTCGGGCAGCTGACTGTTGGGCTTCGCTCGCCTCCTGCGCCCGCGCTGCTTCTGCAGCTACTGACGCATTGAGGGCCTCTTGCAGCTCCAACACACGCGCCTGCGCATCGTCTCGCAACCCACTCATCGCCGCCAAGGACCCGTTTAAGTCCATCTCTTGAGCCCGCGCTGACGCCAAAAGCCCTTCGAGGTCTTGTGTCTTCTTCTCAAGCGTAGTTACAGTGGCTTGAGCAGCTTCGGCAGCAGCAGACGCCTCGCTCGCTGCTGATTCTGCCGTTCGCAGTCGGGCTTCCAGCGCCAAAGTAGCCTCTTCCGCTGTCTTCTTCGCCTGAGCAGCCTCATCAACAGCCATCCGGTATTTTCCTCGTAAATCATCCGCGTCGCTCTTCATGGTTGCAAGTTCTTCTTCCAAGCTGGCTATCTGAGCCGCAGCCGCTGCCGCTCGCATGGCCGAAGCTTCGGCCTCTTGAAGAGACGCCGCACCTGCAGACACGACGCCTTCCACCAGTCCTTCGCTCGCTGCCAGCTTCTCGCGCCACGTCACCTCAGATGCTGCTGCTGCTGCTGCACTCATCCGGGCCTCGGCTAACTCTGCTTCCAAATTAGACACTCGAACGTGCGCTTCATTACTGCTGCTTGTCAATGAGGCTACCGTTGCCTCAAGCTTGGATTCCTGCGCTTGCGCAGCAGCCAGAGAATCTTCAAGGGTTCGAATCCTCTCCACTTCTCCAGATGATGCTGGGGCTTCACCAGCCTGCTCATTACTCACTGGCTCAGCAACCTTTTGTTCAACCTCCTGAGGCTGTTCAATGGAAGCTTCGGTCATCGTCGACGGGCGGACTTCAGGCTGCAATTGCTTTTGCGCAGACACGATTTTCGCTTGGAGCTCCTTTGCCTCCAAGAAGTTTTCCTTCGCAATTGCCGCTTGCTTCGCTTCCATTAGAGAGGCAAAATTCCAAGCAGGCTGGTCTTGATCTTTGAGTTGATCGATTTGTGCTTTAAGTTCCTTAGCTCGCTTAAAGTCTTGAATCTGCACGGCTGCTCGTTTCTCTTCCATCAGAGACGCAATGTCGTCAAGAGCCGATGGATTGGCCGTGCTTCCACCTCGTAGGCTCATCACATGGTCTGCGCCAATTCTTCTGAGCCTGCACCCCCCTTCAACTCTTCCCTGAGCCACAGCAATCATGGCAATCGCCGCCATAACCCATTCAGTCGTCGGCATCCTTGTCGATGTACAATACGTCGCAGTGAACGAAGAAAGATTCAGCTACAAGACGAATCACAATATTTCGAAGCGCCTCGCGACACCGACTTCTAGCTAGATGGGAAAAATGTTGCTCCCTTTCAACCTACTTCAATAACCTTCGTAATGCAATGACTAGCGCAATGAAGGCACTAGAGCTTGAGCTTGAGCCCGAGATGCTGCAAGGTTACCTTTTTTGTAATTAAGATACACTCACTTCGTCGTCACGTCATGCTGACTCGAGTACAGGAGATCCCGACGGTCCCTTTTTTTGAATCCCGGCTCCAAACACGGCCATCTGCAACCCCTTGCTGCAACATTGGCTTTTCTGAAGCCACAGCCATGTTCAAGCAGAAGCTCGCTCGCAAATGGGGCCATGCGATCGCTAGAGGGTGGGTGACTCTTCTTTTAGACCGCATGAGGGATTTTGTCGTAGCCCCCTCCTCTGTCGGTTGTCCGGACATACATCAACATCCTCTGGGGGTGGAAACTCTTCTCTTCTGCATGATTCTCAGGGCCTGGACGAGCTAGCCACTTTGGACCGCTATCACCACTTCCATGGTCACTCTGGCCTGTGTGCCTGATTAGTCTTTCCTTCTGGTATTGGTTTCTTTGAATTTCCTGTCTGCCTGTTAGCCATCTAATTCGAGCCCCTCGGGGCCCGAACCAAACGCTGAAGTCAACCAGGAACCAGAGATGGTGTTTGGCTGGCCTAATTTTTGAGGAACCTTAAACTATGGCCCAGTATCATGGCTGGGTCTTGCTTCAGTTACGAAAGCCAAAGAGGCCTACTTATGGCTGATGGAAAACTTATGAGTGGTCGATAACAGATGTTCATGCAAAAAAGGACACCCCCGTGCTCGCAACGACTACGACGAAGAGACCGCCTACGATAGTTATATGAACCTCGAGCCAGGCTTCCAGTCCGGCCCGGGGGACTCTGCAAACGCCGATTAGAAGGCATCCTTTCTGTTAGTTACTAAATCCAGTTCCCCCTCGGGGGGAGCTCGGAAAAAAGGACACACACACTCAGCCTGACTCGGCCCAATCGGACTTGTTCTAGATGTAACACTTTTTCTTATATTTCCTGCCTTAGGTCTAGACTAAAATTGCATTCGATTTTTTTTTTGAAAATCTGGAGTCAGCTCATCGGCCGTTATCGATCACTGACCTCTGACTCTGACCTCCTTTCATGGTGTATGGTGTGTCCTCTCAATTTTAATATGCGCACTACTACCCCGAGTACCCGTACCCGGACATACCTGAATTTTGACTACAGTGGCGGTTCACTCTATGACCTGCGCCATGTTAGGATACTTGGCGGCTTACTAGCCGAGGAATTCCCAGCTCCAGAGAACAGAGCAGGCCTGGAAGTTCCTCTGTCGCGAATCGCGAAGTCTTGTGACTCCTTTCGCAAAGCACACAAGAAGTAGCTTACTAGCTTATAGCTGTTTTATTTATAATTCCTAAAATAAAGCAAAGCTCTTCTGCTTCCAATCCTTCGCACATGGGCCTGGTGCCAATTGGACATTTCTACTTCCTGCGGCCAGTGGCTCATGTCGGCAGTGGGCGAATAAATATACGGTCCATTGTTACAACTCACGCCGTAGTATCGCCACTCTTTCGGCGGCAGCCTCAGCCGCTGCGCGTGCAGAGGACACCGCAGACGCTTTCTGCGCTAACGCTGCTTCAAGAGCGGCTTCTGCCTGTGCAGCGGCCTTCTCAGCTTCGGCTACTTCCGCCGCTACCTTTGGCCCAGCATCTGGATGGGCATGCGAGGCGTCAGCTGAAGAGTCTGGTACCGATTCAGGCGGAGGGTGGTCTGACGCTGTCCAGTTAGAGTTATCGGCAGCCTCCGCCCTCAGTTCCTTGGCCTTGGCGTAGGCTTCCTCGAGCACCGCTAAAATCTCCAGCTTGAGGGACTCCGCCTTGTCGAAGTCTTCTTCTTCAACGGCTAACCGCTTGGCTTCTTCCAATGCCGCGACACGATCGACCCACGGCAGAGGCGCGGTGGCTCGCTGGGCCGAGTTGAGCCGTGTGAATGACGACAAAGTGTCAGCTGCGAGCGGCGCGTTGAGCAGGTCTTCGGACACCGAGTGCGGTGCTGATGACGCTGGAGCTGGTGGAGATGCTTCGCTTGACTGAACGAAATCCTTATTATTATTATCGTTGCTCTCAACAGCTGGCGTCGTATTCGATTCAACAGCAAGTGGTGCAGTGTTATCCTTCGCTTCCTCGGTAGGGGTAGAGAATCGTGCGTTCGCCGCAGCTGAGCGCGCTGCATTGATCTCAGCTTTTACATCATCGTAGTTGCGCGTTGTCGGAGCAGCACTCGCTTTGATTTCTACTTCTGGCGTCGTATTCGATTCAACAGCAAGTGGTGTAGTGTTATCCTTCACTTCCTCGGTCGAGGTAGAGAATCGTGCGTTCGCCGCAGCTGAGCGCGCTGCATTGATCTCAGCTTTTACGTCGTCATGGTCATGCTGTGGCGAAGCAGTACTTGCTGTTGCTTTTGATGCCTCATCAATCTGATTCTTGAGTTCTTTCGCTCTTTGAAAGTCTTCGCAGAGCACCGCGATTCGTTTTTCCTCTTCCAAGGCAGCTACGCTTACAGGGCTAGCTCGAGTCGTAGGAGGATCAACAGTCGCAAGTTGCGGTTCAGTATTCATTTTCGACATTTTCGTTTTGATTTCATTTGCCCACTTGAAGTCTTCTGTCAAGAGAGCAGTTTGCATGTCCTTTTGCAAGGCTGCTAACGAGACGCCGCCACGGAGCTTCAAGATTCGAGCTGCTGAGTGCGACGGCAGCCTAAGGCTTGCAGCAACCAACGATTGCATGCAACCTAATCCCATCACCACCAACATCGTCGATGCTTTCATCCTCATATCGGTATTGTAGGATACCGGCTACGAGTTCAATAATAGCAACAGGAAACAAGGAAGAAAAGTTCTTCAAGCGTGAAAGAATCAACCCAAGTATTGAAGAAGTACAAGCTTTATCGTACACTGCTCAACTAAACTATTGAGTGCTTTAATTTTTTCTTCCCACGCCGTCTTATGCACCCGTAAGTTTTTTAAAAGCCTGAATGCAGCTCTAAGCTAGCTAGCTTGCTTCAAGAGTAGTAATGATTAAAAAGTCCCGCCGGCGTCGAGCAAAAGAGGGAAGAGGTGACGAAGTGACGAAAGAGGAAAGAGGAAGGACAAGAGCAAGGACAGCAAGAGACAGAGAAGGGGGTGGACTTTTATCATGAGCTGCTCTAATATATTGTGCGTTAAGTAAACCCCAAACCCCAAAACTTCAAATCTCGAGCCCTTCCTCGAGCTCTCGAGTCGTCTTGGGACTCTCGATCATTGCATCGAGCCTCCAAGACATGAAGGGGCGTAGGAAGTAGGAGCAGCAATCGTCAACACTCATTATCCCTCGGTCCAAGTTTGATTGGTACACTCATCCCAATAACTCAAAATAGCTTGGCACACAAGTCCACTTAGCGAATATTTAGCTAGGGTAGCGAACGACTTCACTTATTCTACTTACTTCCTTAAGTACTACAGTTTTGTAGCTTGCACTGTACGGAGTGTTAATTCACTACGACTTACCTTAGAACGTAGTGCCTCAAACAGGTCGCACTTAAAGGTAGATTAGTTGTAGATTGGATCCTGCTTAGCACAAGGCGCTCTAAGATATGTGCATCGGCTTGATTGTATTGTCTTCAGACCCATCTGCTCCTGTGCTCGTTCTCAACAATCGCGACGAATTCTATGCACGGCCGACTTCCACCCTGGCTAGAGTTCAATATGAATTGATCGACAGCGCTAGCGACCAAAGGGAGGTCAGTATCTTCTGTGGGCGAGACCTTGAGCGCGGTGGCACCTGGTTTGGTGCGACTCCCCACTCAACAGAAAGTGTGCCTCAAGGCGAGCGAGGGACTCGATTTGGCTTCTTGACCAACTATCGAGAGGTGCAGTCGGCCTCCAGTGAGGGTGCTCCTTCCCGAGGCGACGCAATTTTGGGCTGGCTGCAAAGCAAGGACAGTCCCGAAGACTATTTAGCGGGTTTAGACCTTTCGGTGCACAATGGCCTTAACCTAGTGATCGGTTGGGTAGGGCCTGATGCTTTACCACGCGTCTATGTCACATCAAACCGCGGCACGAGCACAGCCAATCTTTCAAGCTTTGAACCTTGTTCCTGCGGACCTAAAGGTGCCACATATACGGTGCGTGCACGTGTCTCGCCGGATGAAAGGATGTGCTTTGCTGTAAGCAACGGCCCCTTAGGTGCGCCCTGGCCCAAGGTGTTGCGTTTGGAAATGCTGGTTACGCGGGCAATGGGGAACCTCGGAGGCAGCAATGACGATGAAGCACTATTCGACGCCATGCGTGATACCTCAAGTTTTGAAATTGAAGCCCCTTTGCCCGCATGCCTTCAAGCTACTGGTGTCGGCGAAGCTATCGAACGCGCTCTTGGTGCAGTATTCATAGAACCGACTTCATTAGTAGGACAGGTTTACGGCACGCGAAGCACCACACTGCTGCGCATCGGTTCTGGAGGCCTACCAGTGCACATGCAGGAGCGCACGTATCACTTACATGAGGAAGGCGATGGTCGAAGCGATGGGAGACAGGAAGCTGAGGAAGAAAATAAAGCAGCCGTTGTTCCAGGTCTTCGCGTGTCGGAGACGATATTGAGATCCAAGGAGTCCAGTTTTTTATCTTAGAGCCATTGCTAGAGCTGAATATGCGATATCACTGCTTCGATGGTTAGGCACGCAAGAATTTTCGAAGGATGTGCTCTGTAACTTTCTGAGGGGAAAGGGGCTTAAAGCAATGTTCAACCATCCACGGCGTTATTTCCACATTATTGCCTTGCTACGCTCGGCTGAGTTGGATTCGGAATCTCGAATGATTTGCCGTAATCTCCGATAGCATTTACCTTCATTATTACCATGTGCATGCATGTCGCGCGTGTTCTGTTTGGCTAAGGAGGTATATATCACACCGCGCTCTTATATGCTAGGTGCCATGTCGCCGTTTTCTCCCTCCAATTACCTCTCTGCCTCTCCTCCACTCCCAACTCAAACATGCGTATGTGATACGAAAACGAGGCAAATAAGCACCAATTATCCCATTGGGTTTTAAGTTTTTCCTCCATTTGCAATAATTCCTGGAAGTATGCATGTATGGTTGTTATGGAAGTATAGATATCAGATATCAGATATCAGATATGAATTTCTTGGTATTTAGTATTGATGATTTTTGTTTCTTGGCATCAGAACTCAGCCATGCATCGCGCATTCGGAAACCAGCTAGTGCATGAATTGCATCCAGGCGTCCATCTTGTCGCCGCTGTCTCCATTTTTGAGCTCTTTATTTGGCTCCCTTCTTGCCTTTGATGCCTTTCCCGAGAACTTGTGCGGGACCAGCCAACTGAAAGTTGGTACCCACTCCGCCCTCTTCATCCATGTTCAACAGTAGGCCTACCTCAGTCCCCGCATCGATCTCGGCCTTCTTGATGAACTCGCACCACTCGTCAAGTAATACGATGCCGCCGCCGTTATCGTCGATCTTCTCATGGAATACAGCTGTTGCTTCTTTCTTGGGGCCGATGTTTCGAAGCGCGATGAAACCATGATTGGCGACGAAGGTATATCCATTCAACCACTCCTTCATCTCAATGCGAAGATCGTCTCCGGCATCGCGGCCTGATCCACCGCCATCGATCTTAGCAAAGGCATCGTACATTGCCGCGTAGACAATGAGGTAGACACAGAAGATTCGGAACTCCTCCCAAGAGACAAAATCGTCGTCTGTAGCATTTTTGGTGCCTGCGATAACTGCTCTTGTGTCTGCTTTGTAGTCTTTCGCATCTACAAACGCGCGTATATAGCACGGCCGAAAAGCTTTGAAAAGGTCCTTGCCAGGCTCTTGCAGTTTGAGACCTTTTCCTGATTTCGGGTACTTGGTGGTCAAAGCCTTCAACACGAAAGTTTCAAGTTCCGCCAGCGAACAGAGACCGTTGCCATTTGGATCGGCAGCAAGAAAGCCTTCAATTCGTTCCACTTCACCTTCAGGCGTTTCAGCGCACAGAGGCTCAAACACAGCTTGGAACTCGAAGAACTCTTTACTCGCGCCCCATTTCTTACTCTGGGCAACTGCGAGGCCGAAAGCATTGGGAATTGCCTCCAATTGGGGAGGCGGTTCAAACTTCTGCTTCTTGACTTTGCGCTTCTTTGGCTTCGGCGCCAAAGGTGCTGCTTGATTGCCTTCTACGCCTTTACCCAGAACTTGTGCCGGACCAGCCAAATGATAGTTGGTACCCACACCCCCACCTTCGTCCATGCTCAACAGGAGGCCTACTTCAGTACCTGCCTTAGCTTCAGCGGCTTTAATAAATTCGCACCACTCATCCAACAGCACGATACCACCGCCATTATCATCGATTCTCTCATTGAAAAGTTTCGTTGCTTCCTTCTTCGTGAGATTTTGAACGTTCTCAAGAGCCACAAAGCCGTAATTTGACACTGACTTGTAGCCCAATAACCATTCGCGGAGTTCAATTCTTAGATCATCCCCAGCATCCCTTCCTGCACCACCACCGTCAATCTTCGCAAAGGCATCAAACATGGCTGCATACACTATGAGATACACACAAAACAAACGGAACTCCTCCCAAGAAACAAAATCGTCGTCTGTGGCATCCTCAGTTCCTGCAATAATCTCGCCTGTGTCTGCCTTGTAGTCCTTCGCATCCACAAACGCGCGCATGTAACACGGCCGGAATGCTTTGAATAGTTCTTTTCCAGGTTCCTCTAGATCTTTGCCTTTTCCCGAATTAGGAAACGCTGCAATGAGATACTTCAGCACAAATGTCTCCAATTCAGCTAAAGAACAGAGGCCATTCCCGTTTGGATCAGCTGTAAGGAATGCAGCTTTGCGCTTCTTTTCGCTTTTATACATTTCCGAGCACAATGGTTCAAAAACGCTCTGAAACAGAAAGAATTCTTTCGAAGCCCCATGCTTGCCTTTACCTATGGCAAGGCCAAATGAATTGGGCTCGACAAATGGTTTCAGCATAGAAGTTGATGCTGAAGCCTCGGGTTTAAGCTGGTTGAAGTGAACTAACTTCAGACGATTCTGGGCAAAAGAGAAGACTTTTGTTTTTTCCTTTGACCCAAAAACAGCTTCAACGGAAGTCTCATCAAAAGTAGAAACAACAACGCCAACTGTACCGCGTGGCAGATCCTCATCTTCATTCAGCCACTCCACAAGGTCACCAACCTGCAGTGATGGCACCAAGAGTAGTCGGTTTTCAGCAAAAGTGTAGATTCTTTCATCATCCTTGTGCCCGAACGAGACTTCGATTTCACCGTCTCCGCATACGCTTCTTACAACACCCAAGCTTCCCGGTGGGAGTTCTTCATCTTCGCCCATCCACTCTACTAAGTCGCCTACTAACAGTGACCGAGACGCAACTTCAGCAGTGGTTAAAATCCGACTGCTTTTATCTTTACCTCGTTTCAAATTTGATGATATCACAGAGTAGTTATTCCCAATGCCACCTTCATCATCAGAATTCAACAACACACCAACTGGAGTGCCGGCCTCGACCTCGGCCTTCTTGATGAACTCGCACCACTCGTCGAGCAGCACGATGCCGCCGCCGTTATCGTCGATTTTCTCATGGAATACAATCTTTGCCTCTTTCCGTGATATCTCGCGAAGGTTGTCTAACGCCACGAATCCATGGTTGGTGACACCTTTGTACCCTTTCATCCACTCGTCCATCTCAATGCGGAGATCGTCACCTGCATCGCGGCCTGATCCACCACCGTCGATCTTAGCAAAGGCATCGTACATTGCCGCGTAGACAATGAGGTAGACACAGAAGATTCGGAACTCCTCCCAGGAGACGAAGTCGTCATCAGTCGCGTCCTTTGTGCCCGCTATCACCTCGCCTGTGTCTGCCTTGTAATCCTTCGCATCCACATACGCACGCATGTAGCACGGCCGAAAGGCTGTGAACAAGTCTTTACCAGGCTCCATCAGATCTTTGCCCTTTCCAGACTTCGGATACTTCGCCACCAGGTACTTCAGCACGAAGGTCTCCAGCTCTGCCAACGAACACAAGCCGTTGCCGTTCGGATCTGCCGCGACGAAGCCCTCCTTTCGCATCTCCTCAGCCTCGGGAGTCTCAGCGCACAATGGTTCGAAGACAGCCTGAAAGTCGAAGAACTCTTTCGATGCACCCTTCTTGCCCTTGCCAACATGAAGACCAAACGAATTCGGTCCAGTTTTAATAGGCTGGCTCGGTGGAAGCTCAATAGGCGCTTTTTTCAAGGACTTCGTAGGGGAAACTAATCGACTTTTTTGGGAAGGTGCTAGAACTTTTGCTGCTCCAGCTAATGCATAATTCTTTCCTACGCCTCCAGTTTCATCTGCAGCCAGCAACACACCAACTGGAGTGCCTGCCTTGACTTCAGCGGCTTTTATAAATTCGCACCACTCATCCAACAAAACAATGCCACCTCCGTTATCGTCGATTTTGTTCATGAACAATACTTTGAGTTCTTTCTCAGATAAATTGGCAAATCTTCTGAGTGCTACGAAGCCATAATTGACTACGCCGTTGCACCCAACTAGAAATTCACTCAACTCAATTCGTAAGTCATCGTTTGCATCACGGCCTGATCCCCCGCCGTCGATCTTAGCAAAAGCATCGTACATTGCCGCATAGATGATAAGGAAAACGCAAAATAACCGGAACTCCTCCCATGAAACAAAATCGTCATCTGTCGCGTCCTTTGTACCCGCTATCACCTCGCCTGTGTCTGCCTTGTAATCCTTCGCATCCACAAACGCACGCATGTAGCACGGCCGAAAGGCTGTGAACAAGTCTTTACCAGGCTCCATCAGATCTTTGCCCTTTCCAGACTTCGGATACTTCG
>Ga0307982_1003512_pt1 | contig 12506 bp, 13 predicted proteins | sample OrgLakmetagen989_FD_201847 | JGI IMG/M metagenome (GOLD analysis project Ga0307982, IMG submission 201847) | Saline water microbial communities from Organic Lake, Antarctica - #989 | ecosystem: Environmental > Aquatic > Non-marine Saline and Alkaline > Saline | place: Antarctica: Organic Lake... | reverse complement strand
AAGCAAATTGTCACCCCCCCAATTACAAAATCTCCCTTTTTTTTTTGATAAATTTGTCGAATTTTATGGACCAACTGTCTTTTGAGCTTTTAACCTTTGCTTGTGTGACGTCCATGCGAGGCGGGAGGTGAAAATGGAGCAGTACTTGAGCCCATCGGGCGCGCCTTCGCCACCAAAACAATCTCCGAATAGTAATAAGATCTCTACGCCACCCTTGGACATCGAAAAACGGTACGCTGGTCGCTCTCTTTGGGATGTAGCGCAGCTACTGCATGAGTAATGATCATTCCAACTGCCGGAATGCACATGCGTCAAGTTGCTACCAATCAGAAAGAATGCCTTCGAATGCCTAGATCTTGACATGGCGTTTTCTAACGAATCAGATTTGCGATCTGATTATCCTTTTGTTTTGTCTCACCTTGGCTTGCTCTGATTCATGTTTGCTTGAACGTATGCCTTGGATGCACCCGCAGGCTTCAGCGAATCAACCAGCTTTTCAGCGGCGAGAAGCCAGCGGAGCGCCCGCTGTCAACGTCACCAAGCCCCAAGCCAGACAATAAATCAAACCGAATGCCCCTCTTTGCCAGCAGCCAGGGCCTCAGCTCGCACCCCCACGCTGATGTAGTTCGAAAGGCAGTGATTGGGCATGCGGATCCGGAAGCAGCAAAAACCTCGGGCGCTGTTCCGGCCCCGACGCCTCCTCGGGGCCCACCGCCTGGCTGGAATGGCGGTTCGCCTGCAGATGAAAGGGGCAGTCTAAGTTCACCGCGCTCACTTGACGTCGAAAATGTGCGGCCTAGCGCTCGTAGCCCGCCTACAGGTGTGGAGGCACGTGGAATGACCAAAGATGCCTTCGAGGTGAAGGAACACGAGGAAGAAGACGACGACGAGGAAGCTGAGCGGCCACTCTTTCACGCAACGCCTACGGCATCAGATTTTAAGAAAGACGTCGGCTTTACGCCCAATTCGTTCTTCGGCGGCGCTAGCGGCGCTGCACCGGTACCATCACCATACGGTAGTGCTGACCCCCTCTCTGCTGCGGGAGCTTATCGCACGAGCGGGGCTGCCTCTGGTGCCACGTCCGCGTCATCTAGCCCAGGCTTGTATGATCCACACGCTCGTGAGAATGACGAAGAGGACGATGAAGGCGGCTGCGCTGGCGGCAATGGTGAAAATGACGTTGATGCAGAGAGGCTGGCTGAGGACTCCATGGATGATGACGACGATGAGAACGACGACGAAGAGAATGAAGCAGCGCAAACGGGCGAATCTGGGAGCAAGTTTGCGTCGCCATTCAAGCCTTCCACAGCGGAGCAAGAATACGAAGAAATGCTGTTGAGCCCTGCCCAACGCAACCGCATTGCCAACAAGCGCCGCCGAAAAGTGTTTGTTGCAGTGCGCGTGCGTCCTTTCCTGCCGCACGAGACGCCACAAGAAGTGGAGCCATCATCATCCTCGGAGGGAGGAGCTGTAAGTGGTGAAGACGGCGAGAAGCGAGGGGTGCTGGCGGTGCGAGGCAAGACTTTGCTCCTAGTGAACCCAGCGGTGTTTCCCGGAGCTTCGGGCGAGCTGGTGGCCGACATGGTAAGTGATTATATTAGTGAGCGCTCTCTTACGAACCGTGAGAAGATTACGCGAGGGTATTGTAGCTTTTGAGTTTTTCCTTCCTTGTTGTTTCTCATCTACTTTCGCTGCTTTCACCATGACGAGCATTCATTATGTCTTGTCAGGTCTTGGCGGCTTCTGGGACTGAGCTTGAATTGGACCTCGCTGACTGGGCTCGGCCCTTTGAGTTTAACGCCACCCTGTGGTCTATGCCTACTCTGAACTCCTCGAGCTCGCAACAGCCCCTAGCAGCTCAAAGCAACAAGCAGCGCGGTGGTGCAGGGCAGTTTTGCGACCAGGACCAGCTCTACAAGGAACTCGGGTCGCAACTAGTCGATTCGCTGTTTCAGGTCAGATGGTTCGTCTTTTAAGACTCGGCAGCTTGCGTACACAACAATTGATGAGAATGAGGGACGACAAGTCAAAGTGCACGTCGGTTGCTGTCCTCTTGATGTATCTAATAACCTCAATCTTCTTCTTTCTTTTGCCTCTCCTTGCAACGCTTTTGTCATCAACACCAGGGCGTGCACGTGTCTGCTTTTGCGTACGGGCAAACGGGGTCTGGCAAAACGTACTCCATGCTCGGGAGCGATCCGTTGGGTCTGCATTTGGCGGACCCCGCGACCTTTGGCCTAGTGCCCAAGGCCTTGCTCGACATCATGGACCGCGCGGCCATGCTCCACCAATCGATGAAGTTTCACCATCAGGATGACGATGGAGATGAAGCCAAGGATGCGGAGGGCATTCGGTAAGACTTCATACCAACAAAGAAGACATTATAAAAAAAAAGAGACATCGAAAGACACTAGATTATGCTACCGTTGCATAGTGGGCTTTGCATGTATCCTGTGTATCCCCCACTCACTCTATCTTGCTCTCTCAAATCTGGTCAACTTTGGCAGGTCCATTTCGTTGCGGCTTTCGGTGTTGGAAGTCTACAACGACCGCCTCCGCGACTTGCTGAGCCCGGGGAGTGGCGCCGACCAGCCGCTCAAGATCCGCGAAGACCCGCTCAACGGCCCTTACGCCGTGAACTTGGAGCGGGTGCCGGTGGATCTCGAAGAGGCCAAGGAAGAACGCGAAGACTCGGTGCTGCAACTCCTGTCGCTGGCCTCGGCCATTCGTGTTACGGCAGACACCCTCACTCCACAAACCCACGGTAATTCTGCTGCTTCATCGTCAAGCAAGCACGGCAAGAAGGCCAAAGGAGGCAGCGGCAGTCACAGTGAGCCCTCCGAAGGCCATGAGAACTCGAGCCGAGGCCACGTGATTGTGAACGTGGATTTGGAAGTGAACGGGGTTACCACGCGCGCTCAGCTGGTCGACCTTGCAGGCTCAGAGCGAGCCCCAACGGACCGCGCGCAAATGATGCCGCACCACAAGCACTCCGCCAAGAAACACGGCCACCACAAAGACAGCAGCAGCGCGGGGGCGTCCTCGTTAGCGCCGTCGTCTGCCGATGCAAAGCTGCAAGCGCTGCGCAACCGCGAGCGCGTGGAAATTGGCCGCTCGCTGTCGAACCTCAACGTGATCATCAACGGCTTGGCCCGCGGCGACGAGCCCGCCAGCTTGCCGTTCCGCGAGTCCAAAATGACCTGGCTCCTCAAGCAAGGCTTGGCCATGGACGCCCATGTGGTCATGCTCGGCACGGTAAATGCATCAGACAACAACTGTTTGAGGCGATGGAACACTTGTGGGACAATTTGGGTGGTTTCATGTACGCAATTTCCTTTTTGTTGCCCTTTTGTGCCTAGAGTGTACGAAGAATACTGGCGCTAATTTTCTTTTCCCTTGTTATCCCCACCATTCGTTGTTCGTCTTCATTGTGTTCCTGGTCTACTGTCAACAGGTGAGCCCTGCAGCTGAATGCTACGAGGAATCGCTGCAGACCTTGCAGTACGCGGAACGGCTACAGAAGCTGCGGAGCGCGGCTACTCGTGCTCCCGGAGCGCCCATTCGCAAGCTCGTAAACTCAAGGCTTATTGACAAGGTTGGTTGGTTGTTGCTGCTCACCTCCACGTAATACCTCATAATCCTCAAGCCCTCACTTTGTGCAGAGCACTGTGCATTCTTCAAGTACTTTCGTGCTCATTTCTCGTCTATTTTACAACACCGTTGCGTACGCCCTCTTGCCTTAAATCTATCATCCAGGTGCTCGAGGACCCCGTGAAGCTTCTGCAGCGCATTTCCAACTTCCAAACCCAGGCTCGCGCTGCCCCGCGGTCCTCGCTGCCTTTCTCGCCCAACGCTACCTCTACCACCACTCCAGCTACCCCAAACTCCAGCCAATCAGGAGCCCGTGGCTTGACGCCCTCAACGGCCGGCATTGGCCAACACCCCACCGGGCCAGGCCTCTTTGCGTCTCCCGGCCCTGTAGGCTCACCTTCCTTCAATTTCTCTTCCCCAGCCCCGGTGGCTGCGGGTGCCCCTGGCAGCAGCAGCCACAACAGTGGTGGCGGTGGTGGCAATGGCAACTCGTCTCGGAAAGCGTCGATGCGAGGCCTGGAAGTGTCAGATCCTCGGCAGCGGCTCACTAAACTTACGGACTTCCTCGCCAAGAAAGGCGGCGTAGCCATCAATGCGAGTGCTGCGACTGCGCCTGACTCCGCCGGCAATCACAACAACAACAACAACGGCAGCCACGGCGCAACGCCTCTTTCGCCAACACGCGGTACTAACGTTAGCAGCAGCAATAGCAGTGAAGGTCCAGGCACCCCCTCACGCGACCGGCTGCGAGGTTCGCTGTTGCCGACCATGGGCACTGCAGGTGCTGCCGACTCACCGCCCGTGCCCCAGGGAGAACGGTTAGGGGAACTGTCCCGGCTGAGGCACGCGAACGCAAATTTGGAAATGGAACTGCACTCTGTGAAGGTTAGCTTCATCCTTCCTCTTAACCCACAGATTAATGAACGAGCAAGGGCAAGACAGAAATAGGACAGCAAGTCAAATAACAAGACAATTAACAAGAAGCATACTCATCTTGCTTCACATTGCATGCCTCTTCTTTTTTTTCCCAACGTGCGCAATTGTTTGTAGGTCGATCGAGACGTCTTAGAGCTACGAGTGAAAGAATGCCAAGCTGATTTGCAGCAACTGCGCGACGTGGCGGCTCAGTTAGCAGGCAGCGCGGCTCGGGCAGAAGCGGCTGAAGCGACCAACACCTTGCTCGAGCAACAGCTCAATGACAGGTCAGCTTGCAGTTTTCGAACATTTTATGTATCCTTGATCCTGCTCTTGAGCTCTTAGTTTAATCCAACTGCTCACATACTACTACTATGTGTCCTTGTGTTCTCACAAATCTTTCTTCTTTTGTACGTATTATATTTCAGTCGAGCTGAAGCCGCTCAGTTGCGGCACGAAATGTCCGAGCTGAGAACCGAAGCCCAGCGGCAAGCCGCGCGGGCCGAAGCCACCGAAGCCGACGTGCTGTACTACTCCCTCGGGGTGCGCGCCGAGCAGGAAGCGGCCCACGCCGAAGCCCTGGAAGTCCAACGGCTCAACGACTTGACGGCGGCGTGGTACCGGTGGCGCGCGGTCGTGGACGACCTGGAAATGGGCCGCATTCGCACCATGCAAGCGAGTTTCAACCCGAATTATCACCAGGGCAGCACGCCGCTTCCGCTAGCGCTGGGTTACGGCGGCGGTGGCGGTGAATCAGCCAATGGGAGCGAAGCAGATTTCGACGGGGAGTGGGATAACAATAATGGTGACGACAACGGGCGTATAACGCCAATGGAAAGGTATCAAACCCCGACTTGGATAGGCGACGAAGACGGGGAGAACGACGAAGACGAAGAAGATGACCATAGCAACTTTGGCGGAGATTATGACCAGCAGGGCAATTTCCGAGGCGACTACGGCGCTGTGCCGGGCGATTACTATGCTGCGATGCTTGGCACAAATTATGGCGACAGGTCTGCTGGCCTGGATGGTGGGTCAGCTGGGATCATGTCTCGGGGTATCGATGGAGATGATAATAAGGTCGGCGGTTCTAGCGCTGGTCTCGACCCACCACACGGATACCTCGCTCGGTCAACGACTGGTTTGCCGCTCTAAGCACGTGATGTACGGATCTCCAGCTATACCTCCAATATCCCCATTACAGGAGTAAATGTTATTTCAAGCGAAGAAGGCAGCGGAGTCTTTAGTAAGGATGATGGAGCTGGAGTACTGGCCACCTTTCCCAAGAGCCGACGCGCGCAATACAGTGATCCGGATTTCCATTCAGCCTAGTCTAGTCATCTCTGGTTAATACCAATGAACTCTCCGCACAGATAAAACAAGTAGAAAGTACGTCTAGTAGGTAATTACAGAAGTAGTCACGGAGTGGCACTTAAGGAATGCACTTGAGCTGCATGTTATAATATTATACACTAACGAAATCGCATTCGAGTTGCGGATTGCAGTTAAAGCCCAAATCAAAACAAACAAAGAAGTGCCCAATTGGCAATTAAGAAGTAGACGGACCCAAAAAATATTTTAAGGCGCCGTATGCGCAAGAGAAGAAATTAAAAATTATGAATGGCGGGTTATATCCGACTAGGTCTATAAGGGCGAATTAAGGATTAAGGAGCAAAAACTACGCTGTTATTATGCCTCGTAAAGTTTGTAATAATTCGTTGATGTACCAATTAATAAAGTGTTTTTTACTTGTTTGGTGGAAAATGTATTTGGCCGATTGTTGCAATTGATTCGCTGCGCAGATGAAACAGGAGCAATATTGTTCCAAGACTGATCTGAGTAAAATTTTAGTGCATTCCCACAGCCAGCAGTTATGACGGATGCTTTCATTGAAATTGAAATGCTCTGTTCAGTTAAGATGACCCAAAAAATCATTGCAGTACCAGATTATCTAGCGAAATGTAGGAATGCAATTGAGGATTGAAAAGAAATGACTACTTCGAATTCAGAAACAAGATCCTCATTGCCATGGAGGCTTCAGTTGTCGACCCTGTTGTCAAAGCATTGCGTGATCTTGCTCCGCACTTAAATCCACCCATTGCAAATCCAACGCCTTTGGGTTTGTTTGCATTTGCAATTACCACTGCTTTACTAATGTGCTGGCATACGCGGTTGACTGGTCTTTCGACGGCAAGTGAAATTGGGACTGAACACATGGTCTGGGGTTTCGCATTATTCAATGGTGGCCTTGCACAGCTCATCGCGGGCATATTAGAATATTATCGGAACAATGTCTTTGCTTTGACGGCCTTTGTCATGTTCGGCTCATTTTGGATGAGCTTGGGAACTGTTGGAATCATATCGAGCGTGGCCGGCTATTTTAACGATGGAACTAACACCTTTGTCTTCCTCTATCCCATCGACCCAGAGGCTGAGCAAGCAATTCTATGTTTTTGGGGACTTTTCACTTCAGTGATGTTCATTTGCACCCTCGTAATCAATGTAATTGAACATTACACCTGTTTGTCACTTCTGTTTTCGAATTGCTGACAACCTATTACCTCTCGTATCATTTATGAACTTAAAATCATTATTTCTTTCAAACTCAGGTGACAATCAGCGCCTTGTTCTTTTTCTTAGCCCTGGCATTTTTCTTGCTTGCGGGCGGAGTGAAAGACGAAAACGTTGATAGAGCAGGTGGTTGGGCCGGAATGATTGCAGCAGGGCTCGCTTTCTGGCTTGCTTCCCTCGAGATTATCAACGATGTTGTGGGAGGTAAGCGAAGCTGCCCTTTCGGTTCTTCACGTTGCATTGCATTAGAAGTCGTCTGCTTTTTAGCTCAATAACTTTGATTCTAAAGGTGGCAAAGAAGTTATTAGCCCCGGGCACTGGCCGTGGAAACGCGATCAATTCCGAGGAGGAGCCTTTCATGTTGCGGGACGGATCCATGCGCCGCACCACCATTCAGCGCTCTATGGAGCGGGTTTTGAAGAAGAAGTGAAGCACAGGCTTGTGCATCTCTCCTCGATCACGCCTGCAGAAAAGAAGAATGCTGTCTCAGTCGATCAGAATGCCGCTCAAGTTGCGGCACACGTCGGAGAGTACCTGGGCAGAGGTCTATGAAACATTCCATGGTTCATGACGTTGAAGCAATCGTGATTTCTACAGGTTTACATCGTTGATGCCAATGAGGGCAGGTTAGATACAGTTATACTTAGGAATTTAATTATCCCCCCAGATTGGTATTCTTTATTTGATAAATTATTATCAGACCTAGAATACCATAAAATGGGTGTAATTACACCAAAACGCCCTTTCTTTTCTACTTTTCTTCATGGTTCGAGTCATAGGTCACAGGGCCGTGGTTGAGGACAGGACCAAGAAACCGGTTTTTACCATGCACCTCCATGTAATCCAAAATCCAAAATGATACTGCACTACAGCTGTGAATGCTGCCGATAAATTAATAGTTAATTATTTCTGAACGCCTTGCGCAATGGGAGTGGATACTTCTTGTGATTAAAGCTTGCTCTGTCCTAGTTGGCTGGGTGTGGACTACATATATATGTACATACTAGTAGGTCAATACAGCAATCTTGTATCTCCTAGGCACGTGGGTCAACATGCTTTACGATTTCTTCATTGCAGCTTCTTTTGCAAGTGCACGGTAAGCACTGAAGAACACATAGAGAGCGGGGTGCAGTCGCTTTCCGCTTTCTTTTAAGGGGCCGAAGTCTCCGCCCGTTGCGCCAGCTGCAGCGACTGCGCTGCCTGCCCCGCAGCCTTTGGCAATCTCAAACGAAGAAGACGCGCGTGCGTGCTGCTCTGAGCGCGGCGCCCAAAGCCATAAGTCGGGAGACGGTAACCAAGCACGACTTGCCTGTCGACGAAGCACAGCGGAAACAAAGAAGTAAGACATGAAATTAGCCATGAAGTCTAGGCTCTTAAGGTCTATCGCAGGACTCAGCACAGACAGAACACAAACGAAGATTGCACAGTCGAAGCAGTTCGGCACCTGGCACTCAATGAGAGGCAAGCCCATGGCCATGGCTCTAGCAGTAGCACCGGCTAAACCACCGCCCTGCTGGTCGCTTGAATGAGCTGAAGAGGATTCTCCAGCATGTCCCGCAGTGAACCACACCGACCGTTCAACTCCTGGCGTCTTCCAGGTGCCTACATGACCGCGCGCCTCTCCTGAAGAGTCTCGAACCTACATGATTAATGCACCCGTAGCACAAAGGAGAAATTGCGCGTACAACCAAAACACATAGGAGAACTGGTGCTTATTGTAAACGTCTCACTATTGCCAGGTGTTCTTAAAATATGTGTTGGTAGTCTAGTCTACTACGCTGTTACCTCATGCCATGCTACGCCGTCGCGCCACGTTACATCTGGTAGGCCTCGAATTGTGCCCAAGGTAGTAAAGGGCGCTTGCTTACGACTACTGCTGTCGAATGGGTCTTCGAGAGGATCCGTACTCTGCACAGTTATCACAACGTGGCCTGTAGCGAGATGGCACGGCGCAGGCTTGACCGTGGCAATGGCGATTCGCTTTCCCATGAACACAAGCTCAAGCCCAGGCGGTTGCCGTGCACGTATTCCACCATTGCTTCGGCTACTTTTGCTACCTTCAGAATCAGAGGCAGGCGCACATCTTAGCCGCTTACGGTTGTCAGTTGCACTGATGTCCTCGACTCGCGGAGTTGAGTCAACGCGCACATAGCCAAGAACCTGGCGACCGCTCACCTGTTTAAGAAGGCAGCAAAAAAGATAAAATGTAAGCTAGCTAGTATGAGTTCGAATACACGGGATGCAGTTCACATATACTCAAGCTAGATTATTGCTCATGTAATGAAAATTCTAGGTACCAGTTCCATCAGGTTATCGGAGGCATCTGGGTGAACACGATGCTCCGCCTCAAAAGCATACGGGAAGCCCCATATTGAAGGCGACTCCTTCACTTCGAAGTGTGGGCCCCAATAGGCGAAGTCAAGTGCCGCTGAAAGCTCTACCGGGAGGTTAAGCCACCATTCTAGGTCAACAATGGAATCGCCAACGGAAGCCCCACCCATCATGTCTCGATTGCTCCGAGACCTCTGTGACTGGGATGCTCCCGATGTAGACTGGCGTCGAGCGCGTGAGCGTCGAGCAAAGTCAGCGACGTCCTCAGTCGAAGAAAAGCCTTTGACGTCAGCTTCGCTTCGCGACCTAGCATGCGGATTCGCTGGGGTGCGGCGTTGCTCCAGGAGTGCATTGTAGGCTTTAGCTACCAGCACGAATTCTTGCTTAGCCTCGATGGGTGACTTACGACTCACATCTGGATGGCATTCTTTAGCTCGGCGAATAAAAGCCGCTTTCAATTCAGCCTCCGATACTGGTGGACAAACTCTGAGGACTGCAGCTAGGTCTTCACGTGAATTGCGCTGATTGTAGAAGGTAGAAGAGAAGCAGGAGCTGGCCGATGCAATTATCGATTTGTTGCGCCGAACAGGGTGTGACCATACAACAGAAAGGGCGGAAGCTATCATAAACCTGGTTGATCTTCTAGTAGCGAGACTTCAATCGTGAAGGTTTGTAACAGTGATCTTACTCTTCTCTCAGATGCTTCTTCTTGCGCTTGAGTATATCCTTCGGCAAATAATTGTCAACCTCGCGGAGCTCCTGAGCTCCGAGCAACTACTACAAACAATAGTAGATCTCTGATGAGTCATTCAAAAAAAATGTACCGGCATCAGCCACAGGCTCTGGCAGAGCAGGCTTGGGCTTGAGTGTACGAAATAGCCCTAACCCTGCACCTAACCCTAAACCCTACCCTAACAATTGTTCTACCCCTAACCCTAAGCCATAACCCCACTGTAATCCTACAGTAGGGACGTATCTGTATACGCATACTTACTCGCTGTGTGCTGTACGGTGGTTTAATAGACCGCCACTATACTTTGGCTCTCTCCGCTCTCCGTGCACCAAAAAGCTTGAAGAATGTCTGAAATATCAGATATTAATCTATAATATTCAGTAACTTAAATTCTGCTTCATCAATCAACTTTTGTCTTTTGATCACACTATAGAACGACGACTGTAAATTAATTGCCATCGTGCCTGTGTTGATTCTGCAGTTATTTTCATGCAACTGTCACACACCAAATGTGACAACGTGACACGTGACACGTAGATTTCTCCGACATTTATTCTTATTACCTGATTTCCGAAGCCACCGGGCCACCGGGTGTAATGAACTTCACAGCACTTGCGTTGGGGATAATTGCGTTCCTCTTTCGAGAACAATTAGGCGTACTCTTAAGACAGACTGGATGGCTGGGCGGACGCCGTAGTATTCGATTTGAAGAAAAAAAAATGAGAGAAATCTTTAATATGAACGACCTCTCAAGAATGCCAACTGAACCAGTCGTCCTGCGAGGATTTGTTCAGCCTCCTTCACTCTCCAAAATATCCCGTGCAGAGCTTCGAGCTGAATATGGGGGTGACAGAGCTTGTGTCTTTACTGACACGGATGACGCACGCTCAAGAGAGCGCCGTCATCTTGACTCAGTCGTGGATGAAATAGAAGCAGCAGAAGCGTCCAAGGTTTACGCTCGCGCACTGCATGATCACCGAGGTTTGGTGCACCAGAGTGGAGTCGCAGAATGTATGAAACTTTGGAACCCCCTTGCGTACGCCACTTCATGGATATTTGAACGTGGCAGCAACAGTTCCGTATGGTTTTTGTCGCAAAACAACACCCACAGCGAAGTACACTGTGATGCCACGTCCTCAGCTTTTGTCATGGTGGAAGGTGAAAAGCGATGGGACTTTTGGGAGCCAACAAATAGGATGCTACCATACGGCCAGCGTCTCAACCTGGCATTTGACTCAGAATTGATAACATTTCCAGAGCCGGACATGAAAGTGACCATTTATCCTGGCGATGTGCTTTTATTTCCTAGCATGTGGTGGCACCGCGTTTGAAATCATGGCAAGATCAATGTTGGTTTTGACTTGCCGTTCATCGATGTGATCGGATCTTTACGGCGCAACACTGTATTAACTATTGCGACTATTTTCAATCCAAGGGCATGGATGGGACTACGTCGGGCCGGAAATTTCCATGCGCTTTATTTTGAAGAGTGCGGGAACCAATAGACTAACTATCCGCACGAAGTGCGTATAGGATCCAGATGGGGCACTGTCGTCCTTACGGTGAACAAAACATCACATATCGCAAGCATGATAAAGAAATCGGTACTATTGCTCCCAACAACTTCAAGGCTGTCGGATTACCATTACCTTAGAGCACGTCAGATACGGATTAGTGGATTCTGCTAAATCTTTCAGACTGCTCGTGTACATTCATTTGGTGTGCATTTTTGGAGTCGCCTGGACTTCACTATTTTGATACATTTTCTTCTATCAAGTCTTTTTAATGTTTTCTATGCTTTTCGAGTCCATTAATAATGCCCTGGGCCTTAATTTTTTATGGAATACTTTTCTCCTGGCTGTTTGGATGCTCAATCCAGTCCTTCGGTACGAAGCTATATCTCTAGCCCCATAGCACCGGCAGCTGTGCCGTAGCTGTGCCCTTTGGGCTTGTATTTAATCCTTGTATGTCCGTACTAAGAAAAATTGTATTGAGCAAGCACATAATGCGCATGCATTAACTCACTTTCGGTAAATTTGCTATGGGCCATGCTGCGTAACGCCAATCGGCCCTGTGCGAAATTTACCATCAAGATTCACAGACGTAGGCAGTACTCAATTCAAGAAACTTCTTTCGGTTAATCAACGCACGTGTGCTGTTTAGTAAAAATTAGGATGAGCGCGAAATCCGGAGTCCACAACTCAAGAATAGCGGAAGCGCTCGCTTCCCCATGTAGACCTTCTAGAGGCGCCAATGAAGTTAAGCGGAATTCACTTGAAGCCCCAGATGCCTCCTTCTTGTTAATGGCAAGAGGGCGAACTGCGCTCGAGTATATTATCATCTGACTTTTTATATGTACTGAGCC
>Ga0307982_1003507_pt1 | contig 12516 bp, 13 predicted proteins | sample OrgLakmetagen989_FD_201847 | JGI IMG/M metagenome (GOLD analysis project Ga0307982, IMG submission 201847) | Saline water microbial communities from Organic Lake, Antarctica - #989 | ecosystem: Environmental > Aquatic > Non-marine Saline and Alkaline > Saline | place: Antarctica: Organic Lake... | reverse complement strand
GGGTGTCGCGCCTCAGCGTGTACACTAAAGGGGTGCCCTGGCAAGAGATAGAGGGGAAAAGGGTAAAGTGGAGAATATTGACACGGAGTTAGACGCAATGATCCTACAGATCTGTCCTTCCATTGCCGCAGGTTCGACTGCCGTGCAGAAGTGTAACCAAGTACTCGACGGGAATTCGTGCGAGGTGCAGACAATGACGCAAAAACTGTGTGGCAGAGAAATAAGAATGGCCGAGTTGAATCAAACCGTTGGGATTGTGAGCTCTTCGATTTCGTCATTGCTGATGCCGTCGATGTGCTTGATGAGCGCACGCAACGTGTGAGCGTGGGCCACCACTAGCACCTGCTCGCCTCGACGCAAGCATGGCCCGAGATCACTTTCCCACAGCGCCACCACTCGCTGCGACACGTCCTCCAGGGACTCAGCCGACGGCAGATTCACCGATAGGCCATGGCTCGAACTCGTGCTCCGGTCGCTGCCGTAGCGGCGGTCGACTAATCGGTGAAACAACGGGTGATCTGCTTCAATGGGAGGTGGCCGCGCCTGCCAACTGCGACGCCAACGACCAACGTCGTCCGCTCCGAGCTTGGCCATTGCTTCGGGCTTGCTCATGCCTGTGAGGGCGCCGTAGTGCCGCTCGTTGAGTGCCCAGGTTGGTGTAACGGGCACCCAGTGCATTTGCATTTCGCCCATGATGATCCATGCAGTGCGAATGCTGCGCTTCAGCATCGACGTAAAGCATCGATCTATTTCAAAGCCAAGCTCGCGCAGCGCTGCACCGGCCCGTGCAGCCTCGCCTTCGCCCTCGGTAGTCAGGCCGATGTCTGCCCACCCTGTAAACCGTGCAGAGGCGTTCCATTTCGACTGCCCATGCCGCATTAGCACCAATTTCACGGAATCAGTTGTATCGCGCACTCTATTTGAGAACCTGCGCAGAAAGATGAGAGGCAGAGGTCAAACTTGATGAAGTCACTCTGGAGCGAATGAAAAAAACAAACGAGACATCTAGACCGGTACATCATCTCCACTACGGAGCCCGGTGAAAAAAACAAGGAAGAAAATCAACGTAATTGATCAGCTAGGTTATAGCAATAAACCTTACCATCGCATTCCAATAGATAAATTCGCGCGGAGCGCCTCTCGCCTCCGTAAGAGGTGGCGTCCAGACATGGTGAAGCCGTGCCCAGATGAGGAGAAAGGGTGCGTCACAAGATGGAATTTTGGAAGCAAGATTCGCTCACTGTGAGTGTCACATTGCGTCACAGGGTCACAGATCGAATATCATTCGTCGACAGGTGCGGACCGCTAACCGATAACCGACCACAGACGGCTCAACAAGCAGAACTCGACATCATCTACTTACTGTAGCTAGACAGACGACAGGAGCTACAGTCGTAAAAGGAGGACATCGCACCACCACGAACTGCTAGTGGGCTAAAAATTCTATAGATTTAAGCATAGTATTCTGCGTATATGCTGATCCTTGCTTTCGTACTTTCGACTGTTCGGGCGTTGCAAACTACTCCTCAATGGTGGCCAGTCGAGGTTCGTTTCCAGAAAGCTCCTGGTACAGCACATATTGGCAACGGAGCCTAGCTTCATATGGCACATACCTTGTAACAGTTTTTCTTCTTACAAGTTCCCGCTAACCGTATTGCTGCTTCTTGGGGACAGGTACGAGGTAGCTTTGGCGCCGAGAAGCACGCTGCTGCCAGAGACGAGCCTTTGCTCACGTTGGCTGAAAAAGCCGGACTTCGGCCACCTTCAGAGTGCCGCCGAGGCAACTGCTTGTCTTGCACAGCAAAGTTAGCTTCAGGAAGCAGCGCCAACTTGCGCACAGATGATGGAACATTTTTGTGCGAAGAAGCAGTGTCACAGGGTTATGTGCTGTTATGCTCGAGCTATCCTACGGGCCCAGGCCTAGTACTTGAACTCGAGAAAATGAGCGAAGCTTGCCAGATTCAATACTACGATCGCTTCAGTACGCCTAGTGCAGAGGATTTGCGAGCAAGTGCAAGCGCTGAGGCCATAACTAAATGGGCTACACGTAATCCCGACGAATGGATGAAGAGTACTAGAGAACAATTTGAAGACGGCGGCTGCAGTGGAAGTGCCTCCCCTTCGACCCAACAGGATAGACAATAGCAAGTTGAGACACCCCTTATATGCCATTGAGGCCCCGCCCCTTAGCTTTCTATATCGATGACGTACAATACTTAACTCCACGGAAATCTGCAATGGCAATGCAGAATACAGTATGATCAAATGAACAACAAAAAATAATTTACTGGTATATTCAATTTTTTTCTTTATGAATTATGAATCCAGAGTTCATCTCCCATATATTAACCATACTTCCAACCCCAATGAAACAAACAAGGCGGCTTCATAGAGGCCTTTGTGTATGTCCAAAAAGTTTCTGGTGTTTTTGTGAACGCATAATGCAAGGTTATGCTAGAACAATAGCAGTGAGCAGTGGCAGCAGTGGCCTCGTGTGGGGAAGTTAATTAAGAAAGCCACAGGCTAGACATAGGCAAAATTAAACGCCACAACGCACGAAAAATGAATCATTACAGCGCTAAAGCGTTTTCTGGAACCTCAGAAGAACGCAAGAACCGCAGCTTATTCAGTGGTATACTTGAGGCTGATCCCATTCACGCAGTGCCGCTCATTGGTAGGGTTCGGAAAGCCCTCGTTTTTGAACACGTGACCGAGGTGGCCATCGCAATTTGCGCAAACGATTTCTACGCGCCGGCCATCGCTGTCAGGTACCTCTTTGATAGCGCCAGGCAAACCTTCGTAGAAAGCTGGCCACCCACACCCACTGTCGAACTTGGTTACCGCTTTGTAAAGTGGCGTTTGGCAGCCAGCGCACTCGTAGACGCCCTCGGTTGGATACTTGGTGCCCACCGCTTGTTCAAGTTCATATTCCAGCTCTCCCTGAGTGCGGGCACTGTAGCCTGGGGGCTCCGTAGCCTTTTCGCGCAGGACTTTGAATTGCATAGGCGAGAGCCGAGTCATCCACCTATTATTCCATCGTGTCAAAGCTAAAATAGTCAGCTAACCAAGCAAGGCATGAGATATTAGCCTCGATATTCCTCGTTGTTCTCAGGACTGACCCTTGTTCATCAGAAGGAAGCGAAGACAGCCGTGTCTCACTTCCAAAACTTCTCAACTGTGGAGCTAGTCTAGGGGGCATCCACGCAGCGGCCCTGCTTAAGAAAGCAAGCTGAACCGATGGTGAAACGCGCATACTCGAAAACCTGGTAACTTTCCGTAGATTGAAGCTGTAATCTAAGCACTTTGTTAATTCTATAGCATTTGTGCGTGTGTGCCTTCCTCGGTCAGTCAGTCAGCACCCCGGTAGGTGTCTCCTTGTCTCCTTCCTTCTTGTGCAAAAAAAAAAATGCAAGCATGGTGTGCTGACACAGGGGGTAATTTTAAGGATCTGGTCCTTTTGTCCACCTTTTTCACATACATTCTTTTCCTCCAGCTCGGCGCATTTTTTGTCGCCACTTTTGCTTGATCCGGCTTTTACATTTGTCGATAAGATAGACGCTAGGCTTGATGTGTTTGCTTCGAATCCCTCGTGGCCCGTAAAGCAGCCTTGCTCGCCCGTCCGTCTTCACACCGTTTGGCTAGTTTCTTCGTTCGGTGCTCATTTGAAGCTAGGTGATTTGTTATTTACTTCTATAACATATTTTCACGTATTGATAGGAGAAACTTTGACGAGCGTCAGAGGTGCAGCTTTATGGGCGTTAGCTTTTTGGCTGCCTCGGAGGTATAGTAATTTTCGTACAAAATCAATCAGTCTCCATTGGTCCAATGGGCGGGGGCTGTTCAGCCATCAAGCGCCCTGTCAGCCCTGAGACCCGTCCAGAGACTGATGAGCTCCGGACTGGGTCTGCGTACGACGACGAAAGCCCGGAGGAGGCAGCGGCGATAGAAGCGCGTTTAAGGGCGTACGATGCAGCTATGGAAAAACGGCGCCTTGCTAAAGAGCGGTCTCGCCAGCAACGTAAAGCTTCTGCTGCCGATGATCGTGCGATAGCACTCTTGCGCAAGCAACTCATTGAAATCTTGTGTGCGAAGCAGCTCACGAGCGCCAATCAGATTGGGCGATATGGGAGCGAGAACTATGCAAAGAACAAATTTAGACTTCCAAATCGCATGTTCGATTACGACCGCATCGAGGTGAAAAGCATCGACTTGAGCCGAGGTAACGATCTGAAGCGACCTGAACCTATAGTGGCCCGGTGTACGTATGATTGGACGAACAGCGTGCAGAAAGTAATGGGTACAACACACGAGTCCTACGAAGCGATCTGGCTTGGGAACGTTTGGAGACTTCGAACTGTTGCCTAGTGCACACCTCATATATTTCTTATTTATTCCATGTTTCATTTGCATTTGTATTTGGCTCAATCGCTTTTATTTTCAAATTTATTAGTATGCAACAAGCCGAAATCGGGGAAATAGAAATACTATGGTTATGCCAGCTGTAGTGATACCTCAAGGTAACCTCAAAAGAAAAACGCATTTCTCATCGTGGCAGCTAACCATACTATTTCAGTTTCGGGCTTCTGAAAGAGAAACAACAACAACAACCCGCGCTAGCATGTGCCATGTACATCGTGTTCGAAACATTCGACCCTAGGACGTAGGTGGAAATCTTAGTTCGCTTCTATCTTAAAGAAACATAAATCTCCCATTTCTGTTGACCTGATATCTTACGATTCTGCGAATCGGAAAATTGGAGTTCGATTTCGGGGAGGGGAGTAGGCAAATTTCAAAAACAGAAAGAGCCCCCAAAAGGGCTTTGGAACAAAAAGATATCAAGTTACCGCGGCTCTACTCAGTAACGATGTCTTGATCAGAAGTATGTGCGCCAGGCGACAAGGGCAGCGCCTTTCGCCTTCTTCGGCGCTTCTTTGGCGCCTCAGCCACCGGGCCTACATCTGCAGTGCCTTCACTTGCGATGCCAGGGGGGATGCGCTGATTCGCATACGCTAGGTCTAGGGCTGGCAACCCTTTGCGTTCGTTCGCTGCGGCAACTTCAAGCGAAGCAGGGCCTTCTTTCAGCAACCGCCGCACATTGCGCACGTATAGATTGTCGGAAGCTCGGCGGGTTTCCGCGACCTCGAGTTGGCGAGACCAAAGCACGTTGATCATCGCGTGCGGGCTCCGACGCTGGTAGCTGCCAGCCCACTGTAGCGCTTCATCCACCACTGCAGTGCCTTCTCCTTCTGCTTTGCCTGCGCTTTCGCTTCCGAGGCCCTGAAGGAGTGCGCCGCGATCGCGGGCCCCGTCTACCCACCCGCGAAGCTTGCTCGGGCCGTGCATGTGCCCGAAGCGATTCCTTCGCAGGAACGCAGGCGACGGCGTGTCGTACGCTGGGTGAAAGCAAACCACACCCAGCTTGCGGCCAAGGCCTGAAGCTAGCACGGAGGCTTCCAGAGCTGGGAACACGTCCTGGTGCCAGCTGTGCCACTTGTCGTCCCACGCTGGGGCTGCAAGGATAATGGAGCTCGTGCCACTCTCACCCTTTTCCAGCATTTCTATGACGGACGCCCAAAAAGCGGCGAGCACTCCGGGCAAGGTGGTTGCGCCACTCTCAGTGTACAAAATGGGAGCTGGCAGCACGTCTAGATCTGCTAACTGGTGGCCTGATTCGGTCACGGATTGGGTAAAAGGGCACATGCCAAGTCCAACGAGGGTGCGGCCGACCCAAGCTTGCATGCGGTGCCGAGCCTTGGAGTCGACTTCAATGGCAACCGGAGCTACAAACTCTGGCTGAGGATCCCCTGTGGGCGTGGCTACGAGTGCCTGGAGAGGCGAATCCTGCCCCAGTGGTGAGATTGCTTTGGTTGCACCTCTGGAATCAACTACGCATCCAGGAGGAATCATCTCCGCGTAGCGTTCAGCCTAGAAATGTACGAGTGCGAAACAGCTTCAGTGCATAGAAATACAGCATGATGCAAGAGCTAGATTGTTCTGGCGGCACTGTAAACCGATGTCAAGAATCATAACAATAATCATACCATATACACAATGTCCATGAGAACCAATACTATCCTTCAGTATTGGATACAATAGTATAGGAAGTGGCATCCGTTAATTGAGCCGCCGTGGCATAGATGATGCACTAACCTCCTTAGCAGTGCACGAGGGCGATAGGCAGAGTACAGCTTCGCCTTCTGCCTCTGCACATCTATTCACCCACCGCCAGATCTCCATGGAAGTCGTTTGCGGAGTAGACAAATCATCGATGTATTGAACGGGCACGTTGGCACCAAAGCGATCTCTCACGAGCTGCTCAAATTGAGGACGCTTGATGGTCGATAACACGACCCGATCGAAAGGGTTTAGTAGTGCTTGGCTAGGCACAACCAAAGCTGTTGGTAGAAGCCAGCCAGAGCGCATATCTTTGACCGACTCAGGAATGGAAGTAGTTTTCAATTACGGAAAAGGTTGGTCCTGGTGGCGGAAGAAAATTTTCCTAGGCTTGCTGAGACGGTTCACTTTAGAAAGGAACACGCGCAGTAGAAACTCGGGTTCAATTACTCAGTAGCTTTAGCGTGCAGAGATACTAAAAACGCTTAGTTTGTTCCGTGACAACATTTTTTTGTCGCGCAGTCGTCGTGTCGTCGTGCAAACATGACCATCGAGATATGCTCTAATTTTGTATTCAGAGACAAAGTCTCAAAGTCGGCAAAACAAACCGCTGGCTTTCACCCAAGGCCACTCCGATTTCCTGCAGGAAAAAAATCAGGAGAACCATAGCCTTTTTGCCAATCAGGACGCGCAAGGAAATACAGGAAAACCATGAGTTTCGTGGGGATACACCTGATCTCCAGTGATTTCCTCTTCTAAAATTACCTCTAGAAATCAGGCATTTCGAACTTAAACTCCCACGTCGGGGTGGAAGTGACGTCACTCGGTAATTATTGACCAATCACAAGCCCGGAAACGTCATCAGGAAAGGACCAGGAAAGCAAATCAGGAAAACCATGGACTTTGATCAGGAAATCGGAGTGGCCTTGCTTTCACCTTAACTGCTCTATACTTGCATAACTGCTTAGAGACTACAGTTCCGTGTTAGCTTGTCAACCGTTGCCTGTGTTGTCAACTCAACTGTACCTCGACTGTTTTTTTTTTAATCAACGGCCGCATTTAAAGTTGGCGTCAGCAATGTCTTTCTTTTGGGGTGATGCTGCCGCTAGTGCGCCGCAGAATACTGGCCGACGAAGCGGCCAATACCCGTACGTAACATATTTTACTCCACTGGAGACTTCAAGGTTTAAAATCAAGCCGTTTCAACTTTCGTTATTTGCATCTACTGTTGTAGCAACAAGAGCGGTCTCGGAGACATTTTCAATGCGCCGCAACCTACACGTATGGACGGCAGGCCGCCCATGCAGCAACGCGCCGTGGCACCGCAGCAACCACCAAACCAGCAGCAGGTAAGGTCGACAAAAATGTAAACAAGCATAGCATGCTTATATGGCTCTGAACTTTATCTAATTGGCCGCCTATTCTTTTCTATAGATGAGGCAAGAGTGGCAGCAAGACGCGCAGTTGCGAGAGGAGCTGTGGCATCGACAGCAAGGCCAACCCATGGCTGAGCCTTCCCGCCAGCACTTGGGCGGCTTACTCTCGGTGAGAGCTCAGCCAGCAGCCAATGGCCGGCGGCCGAGCCCATACCGCGACGAAAGCTCAATGGCGTCAAGTGGCGGAGGTTTGGCCCCGCCTTTAGGTGCAGACGCGCACTTCGACGCCCGGGTCGCAGCGCTTCAGCAGCGGAAAGTGTACTTGCGGGAGACCATTTGGCGACAGCTCGGAGGCGAGGGCGAGCCCGCACCACCCGGCACGGTGCAAGCTTACGACGCTGCCTTTGACCGGGCCTGGCAGCAGCTGCAGGTGGAAGAAAGCCGTGCGCGCCGCGAGACCGCTGAGTCGCAAGCGTTGTCGGCAGAGGAGGCAGCCTCCTCGTTGTCTGCGAACGCTCCAATGATGCCCGAACCGCAAAGTGCAAGGGCCAGCCGAACGCCGTTTGACGCCGACGTGGCTGCTGAAATGGCGAAACTCGAAGCAGAACTTCGCGCCGAGCTGCGCAATACATCACCGCCAAAGCAGCCGGTAGTGCCAACGCCTCAACCTGCTGACGTGGCCTCGGTCCAGCAGAAGTGGCAGCAGTACCAGCAGCAGCAACAAGGACAGCAGTCCTTTGGGCAAAATCCTCCTCAGGACTCTGCATTATACCCTCAACAGTCTCAGCAATACCAGCAGCCACCGCGCCAACAGCAGCAGCAGCACTACGGGCAGCCTCCGTTTCAGCAGCCCGTGATGGGTAGCCAACCTTTCGGGACGTCTCCTCGCGGCGCGCCGTGGCAACGACCACCACACACGCAGCAGCACTCGCAAGTAGGGCCGCCTCTGTCGTCGCGCCATCCGAACGTGCCCAGCTCCTGGGGTGCAGCCACAAGCAAGCCAAGTTTCTTGGGTGGCAGCGAGCAACCACTGCCTGAAAATCCGAGCCATGGTCGAGGAGGGCAACCAGCTCCGTTCCCGCAGCAGAGTGCCCCTGCGACCGGCCGACGAGGGCACTTTTCAAATCGGGGCGCCTCTTCGATATCATTTTCATGATATCTCAAATGCACCCTCGCTTATCACTGATTTCGATGGCGGCTGCCTCGTATAAGACATTCAGTTATAGTCATGCAGGCAACCCCCGCCAGCTGCTTGCTTCATTGCTTCAGCCCCCAATGAACACCGGACTGCAGTATTTCTCCGAGAGCCCGGATTGACCTGAGCAAATCGGAGACCGAGAAATTTTAGTGGTTGAAACGGTGCACAAGAATATCGTGCATATTTATGAGTTTAAGGCCTTTGAGTTGTTTAAAGGATTATAACATTATAAGTACTTATGCATATGAGATATGAGCAGAAATCGGCAGATGTGCTACAAGATGCCAGTTCGCAGTTCGTTCTTATACCGGGTACAGGAATAATAGGAGTTACCTACAGCTGCTTATACACGCTTCATCCCGAATGGGGAGATATATGGAAGTCTAAGGACGAACCCATGAGATAAAGGGAGCTCTTAAGTCCAAACAAGGACCTCGGTTTATTGGTTCGTGGTTCTTGGTTTGTGGTTTGTTGTTCTTGTGTATATAATGTATAACTCTCCCCTGTTAGCATAAGGGGAGTTGCCCGAGTATCCCGAATAAGGGGGGGGGTCTTCACGGAGTTCAATCATATCGCATGAACACACCACGTCATATAGAAGCATTTCGCTATGGCCAATATAGCCACATGATACCAGCATTGTCTGGGCTGGAAGTCTCCTGTCTCCTAGCGCATTGAAATGCTCGGTTCGACCTAAGGCACTTGGCCCTCGGGGGTTGAATCAGGTATGTTGTGCGAGTTGGAACGAGCCAAATATATATCTGTGCGCTAACCTTCCGAGCGGACTAGCCAAATCCGTCAGAGTGCCTGCTATGCATTGCATGCGGACTGTTGGCCGAGGGTGTAACTTGCCGTATATATTTTCCAAGAATATACGGGTCGGCACAAAGGATTCGGACACTTTTACGTACATGTGTACTACAGATAACAGATAGCAGCCACAGTAGTAGCTTAGACTGGTTCCGATAGGACCGCGCAATTGAGACGTCGATCTCTAGTACAAGTACACGTAAAGAAAGCTGCGCGTCTAGTACAAAGAGTACAATGATGGACGGGGCGGATGCTCCTGGGTCGCCTCCAGCTCCGGAGGTGGCTACGCGCGCATCGGTGATTGCGCGCCTAGATGCCATGAAAGGCATGGATGGACAAGCTTCGAACACCGAAGATTCAGCTTCGAGCGACGGCCTAGCAGAGTTTGGTATCGTTGCTTCACCTGCAGCCGATGCAACAACTAGGTCTACTGTAGCTGAGCCATTTAAGAGTTTAAATAGCCAGCCTACCTCAGACAGCGTGGCAGAAGAAGGCTCGAATGAGAGTGAGAGCTCCTCTCGTGCAATACTCTGGAAGGATTTGTGGGCCTCGGCCAAGGCGAGGGCTGGCGCTGCCTCAGTCAAGTTTACCGAGGGTGCTGCCCGAGCGAAGGAAAATGCCGCTGCTGCCAAAGCGGAGGCAGGGAAAATGGCAGCAGATTCCGCAGCAGAAGCAAGCAAGCTGGCGGCAGCAGCTGCGCACCGCGCGAAAGAAGGTTCCGCGAAAGCGTGGCAGACCACCAAAGAAGGGTCAGTGAAAGCTTGGGTGGTGACCTCTGCGGCAGCCCAAAAGGCAACTGCTAGCGCCGAAGGTGTTTTGCGGACCAAAGCGCATGCGAGCACACTGCCTTCGATGCGGCTGCATGGGAGTCTGGTGAACCAACCGGCTTCGCGTAGCTTGCTCAACACCCCCGCCCTCGTGGTGTCGCTCACGAAGCTCGACCGCAACATCAGCAGCATGGCGGCGTTTGCGATCGCGCACCAACTCCGCCTTCGCCCCCACGCCAAGACCCACAAATGCGCGGACATTGCGAAGAAGCAATTGGCGGCGGGCGCTGTGGGCGTGTGCTGCGCGAAACTAGGGGAAGCGGAAGCCCTCGTTGATGCAGGGGTTACCACTGGCATCTTGCTGACGTCACCCGTAGTGGGTGCCACCGCGTGCGCTAGGCTCGCGAAACTCTCGTGGCGCTGCGAAGGGCTGACTTGCGTGGTGGACCATCCAAGCATGGTGGAAGGTCTGAGCGCGGCGATGTCCGCTGAAGCTGCTCAACACGCGCACTTCTACTCGTTCGCATCGCGACGGAGGTCTGCCTCAAAAGAAACGCCGCCCGAAGTGGCAGCTGCCACTGCGCTCGACTCCGATGCTAAGGAGGTAAGCACTGCAGGGGAAGTGAAGTCTGCAGTTGCCGAGGAGGGCTCACGTGAGGACGATGGAACCTCAAACTGCCGGCTCACAGTGTTGGTGGATGTAGATCCAGGCAGCCACCGTACTGGCGTGCCATCGTGTGAGGCAGCAGTTGCCCTTGCGCAATGCATTTCAGCCCAACCCAAGACCTTAAGCTATGGCGGCGTGCAGTTTTATTGCGGGCCTGAGCAGCACGTGCAATCACTCGCAGCCCGGCGAGATGCGCTCACCAAGAAGTTTGAATATCTGGGAAAGGTTTTGGAGGCCTTGTCGGAGGCGGGGCTGGCGGCGCAGCTGGTCACGGGCGGGGGCACGGGAAGCCATACTATCGATGCTGAAATTGGTTTGCTAACGGAGATTCAACCGGGCAGCTACGTGTTCATGGACCGACAGGTAATTAAAACGAAGATTTTACACCGGTTGCAATTACGCAGTACTCATTGAACAGTTTTGAAAGCCCATTTTTTAATCACGTGATACCTCATCCAGAATTGAGTGCTATTCATTAGATTTTTACTCTTGCTTTCACGAACGACTACCGCTGTCTGGGTATTCGTGTTTTTGTCTTATGTGCGTGCTTCTTCTGCTCTCTCAGTACAACGACATTGAATGGGCCCAAGCGCCAGCCCCTGAACATCGAGACGAACTCGCGGCAGCAGCAGCATTATCTTCTAAGCCGCAGCTTCCCTTTGAGACCTCGCTTATGGTGGACGCCCGGGTAGTGTCACGCAACCATGAGGGGCTAGCCACGGTCGACGCAGGCTTGAAAGCACTCAGCTCGGAAGATGGGCCGCCTACAGTGAGGAGCGGGGCGCCCAAGAGCTCCACTTATACCTTCATGGGCGATGAGCACGGCATCCTGACCTTCCCAAAAGACGCTGATTTGTCAGAATGCCCAGGTGTGTGCACAGCTGTTATAACCATTCCGCCACTGTCTTCTTTCTAGTATATCCTTCAATTCTAATGCATTATAAGATATTTGCCTTTTTTTTTTCCGTTCACCCCCTTCCAGCTCTTGGAGATGTGGTGACATTCGCAGCTCCGCATTGCGACCCCACGGTGAACCTCTACGATGCATTTCACGTGGTTGGCGGCGACTCCGATGATGGCGACGAAGAGACCCTCGTTGCGGTGTGGCCCATCCATGGACGTGGCCGGTGTCAGTAGAAAGTTGATGGGCCGCTGTGTTCAGTGTTCTTTTACGAGAGGTCGCTTCAAAGTTTAAAGAAGCCGGTTCGTGCTTTCCAGTGGTAAAGATTAAGCGAATGCACCGAATTCCTATTGCTGCGGCGGTTGCGATTTGGGGAATGCATCTGTTATTTTTTTATTTTCCTTAGCGTTCGGAATAAGTGAATGTCTCTCTGCTTCAAACGGCGAACGGTTAAACGGGATTTACGGATTTAATCCAGAGTCCAGAGTCCTACATCGAAGATCTCAATTAGCAACTGGGGTGCGAAATACGGCCGAAAAAAATGTTTCGGACCGTAATTTCGGATGTTACGGAAAATAAGTGTTTCGGACCGTAATTTCGGACGTTTCTGTTACAGAACTTGTAATACCACTTCCCCCAAAGGGGGAATTAAGCCCAAATCAAGATAGGGGAGGTCATACTGA
>Ga0307982_1003506_pt1 | contig 12518 bp, 13 predicted proteins | sample OrgLakmetagen989_FD_201847 | JGI IMG/M metagenome (GOLD analysis project Ga0307982, IMG submission 201847) | Saline water microbial communities from Organic Lake, Antarctica - #989 | ecosystem: Environmental > Aquatic > Non-marine Saline and Alkaline > Saline | place: Antarctica: Organic Lake... | reverse complement strand
TTGGTCTTGCTGCGTGCCATGCAGCTCTGAGTCGAGCTTCTTTGTGCGATCGTGGTACTCTTGGTTCACCGCTTTTTGCCTTTTCTCCAGAGTGGCACCAGGTTTTACCGAACGATGTTTCGTGAAACAACTTACTTCTGTTCTCTAGCTACGTGTAGTAATCAGTCCTCAGTAGCTAGGCAACAACGCTGTGCGCTGCACACTTCCTTATTATAACGTGTGCCAGTTAATAGACAAAACAAGTGCTATAGTCAGCATATCTGTGAGGACTTCAAGGCATTGCGTGGTAGCATCCTTGCCGTGACGTGCAGCATCTACGAGCCTCGTAAGAAAATTCTTCAAGGCAATCCAGGCCCGTTGAACAGTCCTAATATCGAAAGGCATACTAAGCTAATAGAGCACCAGTGTTTACAACGTCTTCTTCTCTTATGCCAGTATGTTATTAATGTTTTGTCAGGCTTACAGTTTTTTTTCTGCCTATGCACTTCTAGGATGTTTCGGCGTCAGGCGCAAAGCTTATTCGCTTTGCTAGTGTTTGCTTGCCTCCTTTCTTTAATAGCTGACGCAGCAAAGAGCTGCCCACCTGGCTGCAACTGCGTCAGCAACTCCTTTGACCGCCCCGACATTGAAACCACTGTCGTAGACTGCTCCTACAAAGGGTTTGCAGACTTTCCAGTTTCCCTTCCAAATTCCACCACGGAACTTTACATCCAGGTCGATTTGCTTTGGGATATTTCTTTTCTATCATCTGCGGGGGAAGTATCAAGCACCTCCTAGCATTTGTGAATTACCCTAGCAATCGTTGACATGTTGTGCGCTGCTTTTTGTTTCTTGGCGATGGGGACGATACAAAACAGGGCTCTAAAATTGACTTCTTCGGGCCGGTGATCAATTCCACGGCGTTCACCCGCGAAGGCACGCCTTTCATCACACCGTTAACCAACCTCGAGGTACGTGCTAGCTTAACGTGCTAGAGTCCTATACCTCGCATTTTCTTGTGTCGCCCTTCAAACGTGTATGACCGACGTACACCCAATTGTTTTCACCCCTCCTTTTCGATTCAAATACTTCTTTCTTCTCTTGTCATTCGAAAAGGTGCTTCGGTTGGACAAGAACCCACTCACGAACATTAGCGTGTTCTTATTGGACCACCCGAACCTCGCCAAACTGCAGTGGCTCTACTTACCGAGGTAACCTTCAGATCATTTGAGTTTACACGTTCGCTATCGTTTAAGCGCGCGATCCTTATATGCATGTTCAAATTCACCTTTGTCCACGTTCTTGTTCATAATTTGTGTGTGCGTATTTCATTGAAAGCATTTTCGTCTTGCTGGCGTTGCTTTGTTGTTTCGCCTGCTTGGGTAGGGGCACGAAAGTGCTGGAACAGAAGCCGCTGAAGCTGGTCAATTACGGGGTGCCCAAAGGGTGGCGAGAGCTCCCCGCAAACCCTCTGGAAATTCGGGACTACATGGTGTGGACCCGCGACACTTATACACCCGTAGTGGACTCGGGTAAAAACCCGAACCCATAAGCTGAAGCTTCAGGATATCTCTCGTCTTTCGATGGTTCTGCTTGTGATATTTATGGTGCAAGAAAAGCAAGTGCCTAGCGAAATATCGGCGTTCAGTTTTAAGAGTTAAGATATCCGATATCAAATACAAATGGCTCATGGTTTATAGAGTTTTGTGATTAGAAGTGCGAAGTGCGACTAGCCCATACCGATTCACGTTCCACTTCCACGGGATAATTTGGAATAGGATAATTCCCGCCGTTCTGAGCTGCACTTGTTCGTAAGTTCACTCAACTGCAGCTACGCCCTACGTATTCGCCTTGGCCTTGGGTCTATAGTCTAGAGCTACTTCATCATACCGATACTTTTGATTTCGGTTGGCTTGAATTGAACAACGGCCTTATTGGCCTTGCAATTAAGGCTGGGGGACTATATATCACAAACAAAAAACATCACAACGCCACGCCCGCTGGGCCCCGTAAATCCAGGCCCTTTCGGTCAGGTTTTATGGGCTCCAACCTCACCCTTTGGTCCTTGGGTCCATTGCTTGCAGCGCCCGTTCGATGCGCCACGACTTGCATGGCAATGGCCTCTTCTTCGTGCAGCTCTTTCTCGATTTTGTCGTGCTTTACCTTGAAGTACAGGGCCACGCCAGCGCCAGCCAAAACCACCACCCCCACAACCGCGCCAATGATCGCGCCAGCCGCCGAGGACTCGGATTGGGCCTCGGAGGCAGAATCACCTGACGTAGGCGAGGGAGAACTCGACTCCACCACGGGAGCGGGGACGGGGTTCGCTGCTGTTGGGGCCGGGTACGGAGCTTGAGAAGGGTTTCGGGTTTCAAGCACGGTGGCGATCGATGACGTGTCAACCGTGGGGTTTATTGATGTCAAATCAGTGTTGCTCGCAACGTTGGTGGCTAGGTTGGTAGTCAAGCTAGCGGAAATAGTCTCCTCAAGTTCTGACGCAGAGGAAGCAGTTGTGCCGCTCAACTCTGTGACCACATCAAAGGAAACTGCCACGGTGCTCGTCACGAGAAGTTTGCGACGGTGACGGCGGACGGCCACGGTGGCCACGAAGTTTTTGATGTCCGACGCGTCTACGCCTACCGTAGTGGCTACAGTCGACAGGAGAGCGGCTTCTTGGGTGGTGCTTAAAGACATGGCGTCGATCGTCATGGAGAGCGCAACAGCCACGGTCACGGTGTCGACCGCGGTTGGTTCCGAGGTTGGCGACGGCGACGGCACAGGCACGGGCACAGACGTTGGGTTCGGCACAGGATTCAATGTGGGTACTGTTGTCGGCGCAGGCACTGGCACAGACGTTGGGTTCGGCACAGGATTCAATGTGGGTACTGTTGTCGGCGCAGGCACTGGCACAGACGTTGGATTCGGCACAGGATTCAATGTGGGTACTGTTGTCGGCGCAGGCACTGGCACAGACGTTGGGTTCGGCACAGGATTCAATGTGGGTACTGTTGTCGGCGCAGGCACTGGCAATTTCGTGGGATTTGGCACAGGATTCAATGTGGGTACTGGTGTGGGAGGTGGGACTGGCAATTTCGTGGGATTCGGCACGGGATTCGCACTAGGCAATGGCGTCGGCGGAAGCACTGGCACTGGAGAGGGATCAGGGACAGGATTCGTCGTAGGTACTGATGATGGCTGTGGGACTGGCAACTTCGTTGGGTTGGGCACAGGATCTACGCTAGGCAATGGCGTCGGCGGAAGCACGGGCAGTGGCGAAGGATACGGGACAGGTTTCATCGTAGGCAAAGGAGTAGGTGCGGGCACTGGCACCTTGGTTGGGTTCGGCACAAGATTGACAGACGGTGACAACGTGCCACCTTGGGTCGGTGCCAGCACTGGTGTGCCTGCAGCCTTGCAGACACCTTTGAACTTGCCGTGCACAATGTCGGGGCAAGCCGTGGGGTCTGCTGCGCCGTTGTTGTCTGGGAGCGAGCTCGTGAAGCCCGAAGTTTGAATGGTGCACGTAGACAAACCCACGCAATTGTCAAACATGGAAAAGGAGTTGGTCGCGCAGCAACCTAAGATGGTTCATTCATATGTAGCCCAACAACAAATCAATAAATTAGAACCGCGCACATACATTTAAAAAAATGAGTGGGAGAATACTGTGAATCTGCCGCCAGAGAAGTCTTGTAAAATCCTACCCATACTGGTTATGTGCAATTACAGTACATCATTTGCATTCCTTAGAAACAGCTGCTACCCTGAGACTTCACACCTACCGTGGTAGTAGAAAGGGTCGCCGGAGCAGCTGCCGCTGGGGTTGCCATAGCACGCAAAGGTGAGAGACTCGATCACCGAGCCACTTAAGGTCGACTCGCAGTCGATAGTCACCTCAGCCTGTAGAGCGTCGGCACTGCTTTCGGAAGTTTGCACGCAGAATTCGGCGAACCCGTCATTCGGTCCAGCTGCTACGCGCACCGTCGCGTCTTCGGCTTCGTAGTAAAATTCGGAGCCGCAGCAGGCTCGTAAGTATCTAATAGGAGGAGAAGCGCCAAATTGTGGTGATCCGTATCAAAAAAATAGTTATAAGAATAGAAGAATGATAAAAAGAGAGAAGGTTCAAGAAAGTCAAGGAGAGACAATGAAAAACAGTGCGTGTGACGTCAAAAATTGTTGCTGCACTGCGAAGGACAATTAAACATTGTATCACGCACCCTGAGTCGGTAGCGTCTGCAATCACGTAATCGTCAAAGGATCGGTCGTAATTCCACTGCCAAAGTAAAGAACAGCAAGCAAACAAGCACAAGAAGTGAATCTTGCATGAGCAAAGAACATAAAAGACGCCAGTGCACACGCACCCACAAATATAGTCTCCGAGTACAGCACGAACAATGAGTAGTCCTTCAGTCCTCACCTGGCCTCCATCAGACGTCCAAAAGTTGGGCTGAGCCGTCACGTTGCCCTTGAAGCAGTACTTGGGGGCCATCCAATAGGACGTGAAATTGTTGCCGTTGGTGGTGCCGGGCTCCACCGAGGTCATGTCTTGTTGCACCGAGGGGTGGTAATGGTAAGGCATGCCCGTGTGAGCGTGGCCCCCGCAATCGTCTAAGTCTTCTTCTTGGCCGTCCTGTGTTTGAAATAGGAGGAAAGTGAAGGAAGAAGAAGAAGGGCAGGGAAGGAAATAGCCAGAGAGAATCGAATCAACGCGTGTCAATACAGCCTCAGGCATCAGTATTCCAAGTAGGCAATCCTCTAATTGCAAGTGGATGTATCGATCTCAACCTGGGTGTTCGCAGTGTAACGGCCGTAAATCACGTAGCCATCCGCCGCGAAGCCAATGATTGGGGGGTGCTCATTAGGGCCCCCGTAGTCCGACTGGTTGTACATGCAAAACGCCCCGTACGGGTCTCCGTGGTAGTGGTAGTCGCCGCCTTTGCCCGAATGGCTGCTGCACGCGTCGCCCTCACACACTTCCCAGACCACGTAGTCCGCGTTGTCGAAGCTCGGGTAAATGGGCACCCCGTTGATGGCCACCCCAATGGCGCCCGAAATTGGCAATCGAATGCCCAAATCCACGCCCCCGTCAACTCGAGAGCCCAAACTGCTGGGAATCAGAGAGCCCCCGTGCTTGGGCGCAAAGGCAGGCGAAAACCCGTAAGCATCGGTCACGTTGAGCGGGATTTTGTAGACCTGGTACTGCTCGTATCTGACAGCGTACAAATTCACGCATGAAACGTAAATGTGAGAATGAGGGATAACAAATAATAAGAGAGTGCACGCTCGAGTCAAAGTAGGTTTTAAAAGGATGACGAACAACGAAGATTCGGAATAGATTCGTTCTACTCGAGTCACTCAGTCACTCACCGGGAGCGAACTTTGCAGTCAGTGCCGTCGGTTTCTGTGCCGCCGGGGGGCACGGGAATTTTGTCGAGCGTGGAGATGTGGTTGGGGTAGCCGAGGCTCCACACCACGAGGAACAAGTCCGTGCAATAGGCCGCTTTAATGCCGACATGGCTGGTCATGAAGATGTCCGCGAGCTGCGTGCAGTGCGGCGAGTTGGTGGTTTGGGTGCAGAACGGGTTGCACTCCCTGTGTGAAAACACAAGTCATTAACGAAAGGTACTAGTGATGCGAGAGCATACATAGCTAGAGAAGGGGCAAAAGATGAGACTGTCAGTAGCCAAGTACTAGGTTGGTATACGAGCAAACGTGTTGGGGGTAGAACGAAAATTGGTTTTAAAACCCAATGCACTTACAAAGACTTCAAGTCGTCTAGGAGAAGCGTTTCTGCGTTCGCTTCGACCGGCAAGCTCGCTAAGCTACATGTAGCTTGGTCTGACACTTCGCACCAGTGCGGCATGCACGGCTTTTCCGCTTTCGTGTCGCAAGTTTTCGACCAATAGTTGATGACCTGTCGGGAGGGATTAAATCGATCAGACAACGCGAGTACTTGTAAACACACGATGACAATGCAAGGCTTATTCTTAGCGTACGCCGGCGACTCCGAAATCAGGCGGTTCCCTTTCTGGGGTTTCAAACAACAGGCACACTCGAAAGCTTACCTCCGCGGTTGGAGCGGGAGTGGTAGTGGGCGCCGTAGTGTCCAAAGTTGTACCGCAAGCCGTGCAGTCTGAACTGCAAACGTCTTTAGTGGGGCCTTTGCCGTCGTTGCACTTTTCACCGGCATCCGGTTTATCGTAACAATTCCCTCCGTCCGTGCACATGTCGGTGCACTCGGTTGAGCCCTAACGTGCGCGTGGGGGGCCGAGGCACCATTGTGTTAGCAAGGGTATTCTCTTGGTGTTAGGTTACAAGTACCAGGCGAGCAACTTCTCCTCCGCGGTTTTTGTAAACGAAAGCCTACGGCATTCGAGTGCCGCTTTGAGGTGAGGCTTCATCTTGTTATTAGTTGTTAAGTGCGCGTACCGTCAAGCAGGTTGCGAGCTTGCGCGGCTGTTTCCAAGGGGGGCTATCGATGCTCACGTCTTCGGCTGTATCGCGCGACGGATCGTTGGGGGCGTGCCACATGCTTGGACGCTGCGTGATGTGTGCCTGCGCTAGGGCCAGTATGCCCATGCCGAGGAGCCCGCGAGCAGAAGCCATTGTCAATGATCGGTGCTGCTGCTTTGCTGCTTCCTGCTTCCTTACGGAACTCATCACGGTAGATTTGAAAGTCCAAGCACGTTGTTGTTCTCAAATTATACCCAATCAGGAAGGTTCGAAGTTCATTTGCCGCGGATGGAGTTCGGTTCTTCGGTTTGTCCGTCCCTGTCCCTGTTACTGTACTTCGGCCTAATACTAATACGTACAGTCAGTTCCGGGTGATAAGGGTGGGGGAATTTGGTCTCAGCCCTCGTTCTCTTGGCCAATCCCTTGTTTTTCTGCTTGGAACACTCGTTCTCTTAGTAGCCTTCAACAGGAAGATGCACTGAGTTGAGTGGTGGCGGTGTGCATCTGCGAATTAAACCCTTGTTCTCTTAGTGAAAAACACCAAATTTTTACCCTCGTTCCCTTAACGTGAGAACCTCTTATCACCCGGAACTGACTGTATGTTCATACTATCCGTACGTGCTGTACGATAGTAGTCTAGTCTAGTCCAGTTCGTACCTTTACTTCCAGCACGACTCCTTAGTTCCTTCATAAGCTGAAACGCGAGATGGAAGTAACATGTGTCCTGTGCATAAGCGGCATAGCCATCTCTTGTTTGCTACTGCTCCACCGCCCGTTTTTCCATTGGAATTGATTGACGAAGCTAAGGTGGAGCTAGTTCCTCTAAGATTCCTCCTCGCCATCCTTTTCTTCATCGGTCTTCTCGGGCGGCCCCTCGATCTCCACACGCGTCTGGCGTTGCACCGCGCTGGCGCTCAAATACGCCGCAGGGATCACCGCCACGGCTGGCGGGCGTCCAGCAGCAGTAGCTTTTCCAAATGGAGGGAGTACTGAGGCAAAGCCCGAAGCTTTCGAGGCTTTGAAAAGCCCCCCTGCTCCACTTCCGCCTCGCTTCTGCGATGAGGCTTCAGCAGCGGCTGCAGCAGCGGCAGCTTTGGAGGCCTCTGCTTCTTCGAGTACTTCGTTGCGTGCGTTGGCCTGCATCTCTAGCATGGTTTGCGGCAACAGCGGCTCACAACTTAACTCAACACTCGTAGAACTGCCTCCTTCTAAGCTCCCGGTGCCGTCGACACCGCTGCCATTTTCGTCTACACCGCCTCCTTCTGAGGACGGCGGTGGCATTTCTTCGCCTCTCAGGAACGCGGCATCCGCCTCAGCTCGCTCCGCTGCCGCCTTGGCTTTCAGCCTTTTCTTCTCGGCTTTGGCGGCCATTTTGCGCTGCTTCTTGGCCCATTTCTTGGCTTTCTTTTCGCGCTCCAGCCGCTCCGCCCGTCTCTGCACTGGGTCCCGCACCTAGGGATTCGTATCATATTATAAAGAAAATGAAAGCTTTAAGCTTTGGAAGTGCGTACAAACGAGTTTCCTAACATGAAAATTGAGGTACTAGTAGCGCGAATGAACGTCGAGACGGCAAGGGAACAAAAAAATTAGCAGCTGCAACGATTTGACACAACTGCACGACAACGAGTTTAATATTCTCTTCGTTTCAATTTGCGCGCGTGTAAATTTTACCGTCATGGCGTAAGCTTCCAAGTCATCTCGCAGTTCTGGAATAGTGGCCCACTGAGGCGACGACGATGAGAACGATGCTTCGTTTCCTCCACTTTCGCTCTTCTTCGTCTCTCCTTCCAGGCCACCGCTGCCACCACCACCATCTCTACTACCTTCTCCTCCTGCTGCTTCCTCTTCTTCGTCTTCGTCCGTGTCACTCCAGTGGCCATCGCCGTCTGCGCCTCCGTTAATGGCGTACTTTTTCACCAGGCGGACTTCGGCTGCTGTGGCGGGGCCAAAGCGGGTAACTGAACCAGCAGCTGCAGCACCAGTTGCTTCGCTGTTTTCCTCTTCGACCGCTGGCAAGGCTCCCCCCTGCGCTTGCCCTTTTGTCTTTTGCTTCTTCTTTTTGCGCGTAATTTTCATCGGTGGCGCGAGCGCGCGCATCAAAAAACCTGCAACGAACAAGAAAGAAGGAAGGAAAATGGTGCAAAAAGGAATGAGGAATGAGAAAAGTATCACGCAGAGAAGTGCTTCACTAAAGTTCAGGCCCTTGCGAAGTGCATTGCAGTCAACAATGCGAAGGAAAACGGAAGCAAAATAGCCAAAGCAAAGACAACCGTGCCAAAGCAACATCTCCACCATCTATGCTTCTACTAGTCTTTCGTGTCCACTCAGTTCACCCTTTCCCCGCTCATTACCTCGAGCCAACAGCGACGCCGTGGCTTCTCCGCTCCTGCTCAACAGCAGCTGCAAGTCGTCGACCGTAGCAACGAACCGCCCGCGCGCTGCCAATCGTCGCTCCAACAAAGCTTCCCGGCGCCCGTCTACCCAATCAAGAGCAGCGATTTCTTCCATCGACATCGGTTCTTCTTCCTCTTCTTCTTCTTCTTCTTCCTCGTCGTCAACTTCTTTTCCTTTCTCGTCGGCATTTTGGTCTACCCGAGCACCGCCAGATGCTTCTCCTTCTTTTTCTTGCGCTTGCTTCTTCTTCTTTTTCTCTTCTTCCTTCCGCGCTTTCTTTTCTTGCTTGGAATTCACCGACGCTTCCTCGGCTTTTTCCGCTTCGTCAAACACCGACACCTCGGGCTTTTGGAGCATTTGCTGCAGGCGCTTCTCCATTTGCCGCGTGGCCAAACTCATCGCCGACCGCTGCGCCATTTTGCTGCGCATCCGCCCGTAGTCTTTCCGCGCGCGCTCTTCGGGCGTCAGTTGCCGGCCGGTGCGCACCGTCATCCCGGCCAAGCCCGAGGCCGCCAACAAGTCCGCGTGCTGCCGCGCTTCCCACGCCGCTTTGGCCGCTGCTTCGCGCTGCAGTTTGGCGGCCTCGAACGCAGCGCGGCGGGCGCGTTCGTCGGCATCGTCCTTTTTTGGGGGGAAGAGGAAGTACAAAGTCAAAGCATTGTATAAATTAGCATGATCTATGAAAAATATAGAAAATACAAAGAGAGAGAATTCCATGAAACACAGATATTTCAGTACTAAGAAGAGTTAATTGTAGTCTGATGCCCTAATTGCTGTCAATCATTTCTCAGCAATTGTTCATTCACGACGATGCACACCTGTCGGAAGCGCCGCACTAACGCGAGCACGTTGTCACGAAGGCCCAGCTTGCCGAGGTCCGCATCATCTAGTTTGTACAGCAAGCTAGCGCCGTCGAGGTGCCGGCGCCGAATGCGCAAGCAGTCGCACTCGTAAAGCTTCAGCATGCGTACGAGGTCCGGTGGGCTTAACGTCTCGAGGCGCGCGCGCACTTCGTTGAGGTCGGCCCCTTCTAAACGCACTTGTTCCACGCTCATGGCCACCAGCCCTTGCGCGCTCGCGGCTGCGCCCATGCTGCGTTAACCCTTCTCAATCTCTGACGATCCTTTGGAGCTTATCGAAGAGGAGTATACGCACGCTAAATATACCTCTCCAGACGATGAATCCAGCTGATACTGTAAATGCCCTAGCTAGGACCAAGGACTGTTGTGCTGTACTTACTACTGTACGCGCAATCAAAATATAATTGCATGGACCTATAGGTTCCTAAAGTCCCGAATACGACAGAAGAGGTTAATCATGGCTCGTTCGAAGGCTTGGACGCCTTCCATGGCCTAGCTAGTATGCAGCTATCTGTAGTATCTGAGCTAGCTATCTGCAGTATCTGTAGCTCAACTAACTACTTATTAGCGTAGAGCTAGCTGTACAGATCGACGACTTCGTCCGTTGAAAAAGACGACAGCATTCTCACATTCTCACACCCATAAGTCCCATAACCAAGGGTATAGAAACCCTTGCCCATAACTATCGTACAGTACTACGTAGCTATAGCTAGTCGGTCAAATAGCCAAAGTTGTATACACTATATAGCATCATTCGAAGAACAAGCGCGTAGATATATGTGGATACAATGGTTCTTATCGGACCTAGTCTTGCTCACCAGCTCATCAATAGCCACAGCATTTATCCCTTCTGATTTGCAGCAAAATCAATTCAACTTTCTCATGGGTGCCAGCCACGCGAAAGCAGCTGAATTGCATCCTAATGGAAAGCGGGAAAATTACAAAGGCGTCGAATACAGCGACGACGGCATAACGGCAAGAAGTATAGCATAGTGTTGCAGAAAATCAAAGAGAAGACCTGATCCTCCTAAATATCTTATCGCCTTTTTTCTATAACAGGTGGTTGGGAGCTTGTTTGGTCGCATCGGTGATGGCACTGAAGCGCCATCATGCGAAGGGTCACGTGAACTCCTATATCAAGATGCCCATGTCGCTTGCTTCATTCCCATGGTAAGACTTGAACTTTCTCAACAAACTCATCAAAAATAAATTCACGCAGCCAAAACTATATAGCTCCTACAATTTTCACCACTTGGTGGGTGCCTGAAGTGAATTGAATGCGCGTTGCAGAAAGCAGTGCACGATCAGCACGTTCTCGTGGTGCCCAGATGCACTTACCCGCAACCGTCAGCGTCCGTGCCCCCTGAGACCGACGATGAAACACCTCCGCTGCAAATGCCTAGGCATATAACTACATGTGCCGATCTATGTGAAGTTGACCGGCCACTGCTCCAGGTCTTGTCTGCGTGTGTTATCACTTCGTATGGCACATGCGGGCGAAATTACGTTGTCCGTATACTACCATCTGTTCTTTTAATACTGGCCGCGTAAGACACCTTTCGCAACCTACGCAGCCATAACTTTTCTTCTTGACATAAATAAAAGAATTCTTTGTCTTTTGGTTTATTTTCGTATTACGCCTGACGCATTTGCGTAAGCTAATCGCTTCGTCCTGATTTCCTCTTTCTCCTGGTTTACAGCACATGCGCTCGGTAGGTCAATTAGTTCTGGACAGCTTGGTTGCCAACGCAGCCACGCCAATTATTTCTGTTGGTATAGGCCCTCTTGGCCAACAGAAGTCCGTCCAATCATCGGCGCCAAGTGGCGCGTGCGAAGCGTCGTTTGTGTTCCACCGGCCGCCGTACAATTCCATTGATCACTTGCATTTGCATTGCATCGGCCGTCACCCGCCTCGACGACGGCCCATCGATTACGTCAAGGTTTGAACAATGCAACCACGCGTAGACTCCTTCGTGGTTGACGTTTTGAGTACAATGTAGGATCCACGAAATTTATTTCTGTTTGAATCTGAGTGGCTAGAAGTATGTGTATTAGTTCCTGGTGTTCTCGATACGAAGAATTTTCCTTGCGCTACGTATTCTATTGTATCATGCTGTGCTAATCCATCATTGGTTTCAGGGAGCATAGCGACCCTGTTTTTTGCTGTCTGGCTTTGAACTCTGAGTTCATCTGCTTTTCTATGTGGTGCTTTTAATTTATTTTTTTTGCGTCTGGGATTGGTGTGCTCAGTACCCACCAGGGCTAAATGTGCCGTGGTGTGTTTCGCTCGAGTCCATCCTTGCACAGCAGCTACCAAAGGTGCCGAATTGATTTCAAGCCATCAGTGGACTAACAGATTGTCAAATATATTTCGGCTTTAAGATGGAACTTGCTACTACCCCTTTTTCGTCCTCATCCACGATAAGTACCTATAGTTCAGTTAAAGAATTCGCCAGGCTTCTTGTGCATTGAAATGCAGATTCATTTTTTTCAACATTCGGCGACCCTTCAGCAGTAAAGCGCTTATCCGAAGAATGCCCCGTGGCTTCTCTCCCTCTGCTGTGTGTATGTATATTATTTGACGGTGCTTGGTGCAAGCCGAGCAAAATCTGGATGCAGCGATTTAGCTGATAAGAGTTCACACGTTTGACACCAATTAAGGTAGGGGGAATTCATAACGCTCTAATGTAATTTTTTGATTTTCGGATTATTTATTTCCTCTGAACGATTACTTTTCGAGTCCCATCCAAGCTCACAGTTTCATTTGTTTTGGAATGGGGCGAAATAACGGGGTCCTTGCTGAGGACACATTTCAAAAACCATTTCTATGTG
>Ga0307982_1003503_pt1 | contig 12524 bp, 11 predicted proteins | sample OrgLakmetagen989_FD_201847 | JGI IMG/M metagenome (GOLD analysis project Ga0307982, IMG submission 201847) | Saline water microbial communities from Organic Lake, Antarctica - #989 | ecosystem: Environmental > Aquatic > Non-marine Saline and Alkaline > Saline | place: Antarctica: Organic Lake... | reverse complement strand
ACAGCGATGCTTTGCCCCCAAATACCCAAACTTAGGTAGTAGGTAGTAGGTAGTTAGGTAGAAGCCACAATGATGACTGATTGATTACTGCTGTGTTATAGCTTCCTGAGTGGCCAATCTACTTGTTGACTGACATCTAATTCTTGCATGTCTTGCTTTGGTTCTTATCACAGAGAGAGGCGCAGAAAAGAGCGGCGCTGGCGTCCTAGCGTCAACGAGGTGTCCTAGTTCGAAACATTGATAGTTAGTCTACAACATTGACTTATGCTTCTCAGAGTTTACTGCCAATGGATAGCCCTGTACGCGTACCAGGGCACGCAGGCCTTCGCTCCAGTTTCACAAAAGAGCTGGATATACGTGCGAAGTGCTAGCTCAGCACATAGCTTAAGACTAGCACCACTGTTTGCTGCTAGACCGAGTCCCAGTGTGTTAGAGTGGGCAAGGCAAGCTGCTGTGGATGATTTGACCCGACAAGGAAGTGCGGCCCTGCCTGATATCGCTGGCGACGAAAGCACCGCACACGTTGAAGTTTCGAGTAGAGATAATGGTGCAGGTCCTCCGAATGAGCTGTTTCCAGGCCGGCTGCTGTCGCTGTCTCCAGACGAGCTCACTGCACTGGTTGGCGGATCTGGTAGAGCTAAGGTGCGGAATGGGTGCTTACGTTGAGCTATAGCACTTTATAAAGAAGCTAGCTAGGTTTCAAGTCAATATACAATATTTCAGCTCGGTCCTCTAGCTAGGATGATCCCGTTTACCAAATTTGAAGGTTCCTGATAATTGCATTGGTCTTGAGGTATCTAATCTGCCTTCCTACCGCTGCGACTATATTAGGTGGCTTGGTCTGCTTTACGGCACGGTTTTGATCCGTCGACAACATCTGTGACAAAGTTGCACTCCAGCAGCGCTACACAGGCACCTGGCGCTGCTGCTACTGCTGCCACGGCTACTATTAGCAGCAGTGCCAATGCCGAGGTTTTAGCTTCACCAACTTCACTAGGCAAAGCAACGGTGCGTAAATAGAATCCCAGTCTCCTGGGTGGTTAATTTTGATACATTAATTGATTTGTACTATTGCTAGTCATGCTCGAACGCTTCTTTTGTATACCTCGTACGTCCAATCTGCGCTTCAACCACAATGAGGTCAACTCAAGGCTCTCTTTTATATCAAAGCGCTTTCTTTCCAAGCATTACTTTTACTTTAAATTTTTATCGCTCTCAGGTGGCGTTGCTGGCAGCTCGCATGGAGACCATACCGCGGGTGTCGCAGGAGATTGCCTCAGCAGACGGGACCCGTAAATTGCTCCTTGAACTCAAAGATGGCCTAGAGGTACCTTCGTACTTGTGCTGATTATGAGCCAGCATGTACATAATTTTGAACAACATGCACATAATTGTATGTACTCTTCTTATTCCTTGTGTGAGCGTTAGAGTTCTTTTATGTGTGCTAACGATGATCATAACGGTAATGATGTCAATGCTGCTCCCAGGTGGAAACGGTGCTCATTCCGCACTTGCCTTCGCTGGCCTCCCTTCAAGCGACTAATAATAATCACCGCAGCACCGAAGGCGCTCAAGGTCAAGGCACCGATTACCCTCTGCAATCGGCGGAATCGGCCGCGGGCTGGGAAGATGCCTCCATGCAGTCAACCACCGGCCACACCACATTGTGCATCTCTTCGCAGGTGTGCGCGTGCACTTTCGTTCGCAATAAATGCTCAAGCCCGATACATACTTTCTTTGTTGTTCGTGCTGCCATTATTTTTGTTCGGGACTACTAGAGCTTTTGTTGAAGTAGTGTTTAGAGCGCTGAAGGTTTGTTTCTGTTTGCGCTCATGGTAGTGATATACTATATTATATTAGGTGGGCTGCGCGCGGGGGTGCACGTTTTGCCGCACGGGCACGATGGGCCTCTTGCGGTGCTTGTCGGCCGACGAAATTCTAGCCCAGGTGTGGGTGCGTGTGTGGGTGTTTGCTGTGTCATCTTTTCCTTCCTTTCTGAAAGCATGAATGCCCTGAACCTCGCTTGGCTCTACTGTAGTGCGAAAGGAAGTTTTTGAACAAAGTAAATTCCTCAATTATAATCACCCATATGTATGTATGCCTTGTTTGTTGTCCTCCCTTTCTCCTATATGCGTGTGTACACGTACAATCACATGCATTGTATGTATATCATATTAGGTGTGGCACGGGCGCCGGGCCGCGCGTGAAGCTGGTCTGCCTCCTCTGACCAACATCGTGTTCATGGGCATGGGCGAGCCCCTCAACAATCCTCACGCGGTACAGTAGAAGAAGAAGGGTGGTGGTGGTTATTAGTAGAGAGATGTATTCGTGCATGGCTTTTCGTTGGTGATGTCTTCGCATTCATCTTGTTAGGCATCCGAACGAAAGCTATCGTTTCCTAAACGCAAGATTTTCATGATTTTGTGACTTTCGTGCGATGACAATGTCCAATCGCCGTAGGTGCGGCAAGCGTTACATGCGCTCAACCACGACCTCTTCGGGTTTGGGTTTGCGAGGACACGGGTAGCTGTGAGCACCGTGGCCCCATCTCCCGCTTCCATCAGATTGGCCGCCGATTTACCTGCTATGCTGGCCTGGTATTGTTGCACGTATATACAGTATATTGTGCTTCTGAAGTTACCTTGCAAGATAAATTCAATTTTTGCTTTCTTTTAACCCGTGTATTTTTCGTTGTCTCACTCTCCCACAAATTCTTCGTTACTCTTTGACTTCTTTTACCATTTTTTTTTTCTTCGCATAGCAGTCGTTTTTTTTTTCAACTGCTGAGCACGCCTCTGTCTCTTTTACTTTCTCACTCTCTTTTGTGCGTGCTCTCTCTCTAATGTGTGCTTTTTTTTGCTATAACTTCTACTGCATGTCTGAATGAATGGCCACTTAGGTCGGTGCACGCTGCCAGCGACAAGCTTCGAAAACAGCTGGTGCCTACCACGGTGCACCCTATGGCGGACCTGAGAGACGCATTTCGAGATGCGCTGAGGTGCGAATATTGTTTACAAATAAGGAAGTATGACTTAGATGTTGGGACAAGGAGGGTGATTATGCAGGGTTGCTTGAGAGAGAGAATGAGGTAAAACTAAGATCCGAAGTTGAAAGAATCTCTTACCGTAGCACTCTTCACACAGTGAACTGGGAGAGATCTAGCATGGTTCTCTAAGACTTCGCGCATTGCTCCCCTCCCACAAAATGCTTTTTGAGACCGCAATACGTATAGCACGCCATCCATCCAATTTATTCTTCATGCACGCACCCTTGCGACATCCGTACTAAACCCTGTCTTATATGTACACATTTTGTGATGGATTCATTCAAAAATGGCGACAATGAAATAGGGCGCGCTCCAAGCAATTGAGCAGTTTCATGGTAGAAGTGGCGCTGATTGACCAGGTCAACGACTCGGAGGATGACGCGATCGAGTTGGCTAACTTCTTGAAGCCTCTCAATGACGAATTCAAGGTATTCGCGGGGGGAGGCATATTGCTTACGTATTGCTTACTGCAGAAGTGCTTGTATTGCTTCGTACTCGGCTTATAATTCATTCAAGCGCACAAAAGAGTAAATTTCGTACACATGCGAGCTAGCTCTGTGATGCTTTCTTCTCTACTCCTGTGTTCCCCGCTTTTTTCTTTTTCACTCCCCCCCTGGGGGTGTGTGTGCGCGTGGGTGGATGTCGTAGGTGTGCGTGAATTTGATTCCGTACAACGATGCTGGCCACTTAACCTTCAAGCGCCCGAGCCAAGAGCGCGTCAATGCCTTTCAGGTTACCATCACACATTATATTTGTGGATGCCGGCTATTGATGCCTCTTCGCTCATATTCCTTTGCTTTCACTTGTTTCTAGCATGCATTCCTTTTCTTTTCCTTATGTATGCGCCTTTCAGGTTACCATCGCGCACTATTGTAGTTGTAGTTACTGGTTCACCGATTCTATGATACGATATCGCTTATTGTTACTTCTCCTCGCTTTCAATTATTTCTGGCGTATTTCTGTTCCCTTTGTTATTCACACGCGCGTCATCACTCATCATCCACCATTCGTCCATCCATCCATCCATCCATTGTAGCGTGAATTGCGAGCCCGCGGCTGTTTTGCGTTCGTGCGAGTCACGCACGGCGACGACGACTTTGCTGCTTGCGGCCAACTTGCGACATCGGCGCGCTTGCAGTAGAGGAGGGCAGTATACTCCTTAATTGAAGGGCAATTGAAAAGAAAAGGGGCCTGAAGATAAAGAGAAGGCCACGTCGGCCCTTCCAGAGCCAGGCGCATTTGAAGCAATATCCACAAGTATTTTGGACACTTGAAATTATTTCTTCAGCGCGTTGACTTTGTTCTGGAGCACTTTTTTCGCACAGAAGCTCTCCACAGTAGCTACTGTAGCTAGAAGGGAGTTTGCTACGTAGCTTATAGTTTGTAAGCTTCGAGCATAAGTAGGTCAAAGCACAACGTTGCTAGATTTGTTCACATTGTTTTAGCTAGCCCACATCTAGGAATTTATACATTTGAATGCATTCGTCAAGATAAAGCATTAGTTGTCCTTGACTACTCCCAGAACTTAGAAGCGACTAGCGAGGCACTACGAAAGCAAGCTAGGTTTGAAAGTGAAAGCTTCAACTTCTTAGAGCATTTGAGATTCCTGTCCTTGTGGCGTGCATGCTAAAAATCTAAAGGGCGCTGAAAATAACACATAATGGCACAGCCGTCTGCCCTCCAAAGCTGGCCTTCGTCGCCGTTGCCAGTTGAGGGCGACGGCGTTATTCGCTTTGATCTCGAAACCGATGGTTTATGGCTTGGAATCATGCTTTACAACCCAAACAACGGAGGAGGGCTCCTCGTAAACAACGTCGATACCGACAGTGTGGTAAGTCTGGCGTCTCCTTTGTAAATAATTAGAATCGCCTCAGTTTCTAGCTTCTTGCATCTACGGTATATCGTGCGAATTCGCCTTTATTCGCGTGTGTACGACCTTTTTAGGCTTTTAACAAAGGAATCAAAATTGGTGACGCTGCCATAGAAATTAATGGAAAGCAGGTAAGTTTATCACTTTGTTTGTAACCACTTCAATGTAACTTCGAAATAGCATACAGATCTGCCTACGTATGAATTCACGCGAGCAAGTGCTATTCTCGTCTTCGTCTTTTCCTTCTTTTTCAGCTCGATTGAAACGTGTTGTTGCAACACTTTAAACACGCATGCAGTGCACGCTTTACGTGGTAGCTTTCTCTAACTAGCATGCGTGCCCCTTCCCCCCAAATTAGGTTCCATTAGACTTGCACGAGGATGCCTTTGCCACTCTCGTGACGACCATAGAGCGCCCTATCAGGCTTGGCTTTCGGTCTGCATCGACACGAACAGCCGAATCATACGAACGCGCAGCAGCAGCCGCGCCACAGTGTGAAAACTGTCGTGCCTTTCACAGCGGCCTCCAGAACATCCGATATTGTTCGAGCGCTTGCAGGGAGGCCGCGGCGAGCAAAGGAATTTCATAAAGTAGATACTGCTTTGAATTGTATTACTGCAATGGCCTAAGCGAATTGCGATACTGGGATGCCCAAAGGGCCACCTATTAGCCATGCTTTTCTCTGAGTTCCCACAGAGGGGGGACTGGATTTATTAACAAAAAGGCATGTGCCTCGTTTCTCTGAGCTCCCACCGAGGGGGGACTGTTTTTATTAACAAAAAGGCATGTGCCTCGTTTCTCTGAGCTCCCACCGAAGGGGGACTAGATTTATCAATTATCAACAAAAAGGTATGTGCCTCGCAGCACTCCACATTCCACACACAACGCGAGGCCCACTTTCAGGGCTGATGCGAAGTTGAAATATAAAGCGACTCACCTCAAGGTAGCTGATAGCCAAAAACCTATTACTATTTCGATTTTTACTAGGGACTATTATCATATTGCTATCGGGGCTCGAAATATAATTCGCTTCGTCGGAATGAGGTCATCTAGAATAAGCTTTCCTTGGGTTGGTATAATACTTTTGGTTTCACCCCGTAGCCCGAAACGAGTAAAGACCACGCCCTGGCGATTTTGCTTATTCCACGTCATCAGCTATGAACAAGCCTAGCTCGAGGTACAGCGACTCCACTCTGGCCCGAGCCCAAGTTTCACTCGGCGAGCGCAAGAACCGCAGCGCAGACGCCATCGTGGGGCCGAATTTATTGGGCACGAAGCAGCGAATGCCTGTTATAGGGAAAAGAAAGGAAGAGAGGCGAAAAGGTTCAAAGGAGGCGAAGCAGTTTTAAAAGATGGTAGGCGGAGGACGAATGCAGCTTGATAAAAGACAACAAAGAAGGCGAAGAAGAAGAAGTAGGTTTTGCTCTGAAGGAGCAGCCTCATAATGTATGCGAATAGACATGTTTGTGCCACAGACTCAAACACCTGCACATGCATACCACATGTACGTAAAGTACCTGTCTGCTCTGCTAGTTCTGCCCACCCCATTTCGTCGACGAGGGTGGAGAGTGCATCCTTCAGCTTCACGCCTTCTGGCAACGATAAGCCCGCGGTGCCCTGTTCGTCATGCAAAGAAAAATGCATAATTAATTTGAGAAAGAGAACGCAAAATGTGTGTTAGAACAATAATAATAATTTGTAAAGGAAGATCTACAATAGAAACAAACAATTTCAAATTGGCAGTAAACGAATGAAAAAAACACACGATAGACGTAAAGTACTATTATACGAAATAAAATCATTGTGGGTACTTAAGCGGTTATGTGCACACAAGCACAACTTTGACTTCACGACCCTCATCACAGGTACATACCTGAGGTTTTTTGCAGCTGAAGCACACTGCTCGGCTGGCAAAATTGTGAAAGTTGCACTGTTTGCACACCCAATCCCCCGCTTTTAACTCCACGGTCGCAGCTGTGCCATCGCGCGGCGTGGAATAGAGGCCCCCGCCAGCAATGGCATCTGCTACGTCACCATCTTTCAGCACTGGCTGTCGCTCTTTTTCGTTGGACGACCTCAAGGACTGCCTTGCCTCATCTGGCTTTTCCGTGTGCTCTTCTAACACCGCTGTGGGTGCTCCATCTGATGCAGGATAATCTGTATCTGGAAGTGAATCTGAATCAATCGAAGTAGAATCAGCGCCTTGAGCGTCTGTGGCAGCCCCAGCAGCAGCAGCAGCTTGTAAACGAGCTACCAGCGTGGCTTTATTTCCGGTGGACGGCAATTGTCGGTGTTTTAGAGCCGACCTTAAGCGGGACACGCGAAGCTCTTTTGTTGGGACTGACAGCAACTCGTGTAAACTTTCGTCTCCTCCTTCTCTAGAGGCTCCTACCGTGCCTTCTGCCTCAGTTCTTGTTGCTTCTCCTTCACGAGCTTGTTGCTCCTCCCAAAACACAAGCTGAGCGTGCAAGTTGTCAAGCGACTCGACCACTAAATCTGGTTGAATGCTCTTCTTCTTCAGCGCATCAGCGGAAGCAGCTGATATAGAAGGAGAAGAAGCGGCATCATTATCCCCCCTTTCCGCGGGTGTTGCAAGCGGGTTGGCTTTACGCGAATTCGGCAAAAGGAGGTACTCGCCAGTAGCACAGTCCCGTCGTGTGATCAGCACTGTCCGTGCACCACATGTAGATGCACCACTGACGTCGTCGTGCAAACAATCCCCTATGTGCCACCATAACGCCTCGGTTGGCTGGCCTCTGCTACTACTGCCACTTGTACTGCCACCGCTGCTGCCACTAGAATCAACCATAGTCCCATGCCAGCCCATGGAGTTTGCTCTCGCCACAGCTGCTTCGAAAATAGCCCGGTGCGGTTTTCGCAAAGGATAAATGGCAACATCTTCGCCAGAAGCGCAAAACTGCAAAAGCTCAAGGCCAGGAATTGCCTGCGGTTTGGGTTATTGAAAAGAAACAGTAGTAGGAGTGACAAGACGCGTGAGATCGCATGCCTTTAGGAATGCTACCTTCTTACCATGCACAAACAAAATCACAAGAAGTCATATAATTTCATTTCTGAATGTCTAACCGTGGGGTCCCCGCGGCCGTTCGTGATCGCACCCAGTAGCCAGCCTTCTCGTTCGAGAGCGGCAAGGCACGGGGCCACGTCGGCCCAAAGGTGCCGCCTGTTATGGGGAGTACGTAAAAAGTACAAGTACACACGCACAGAGGGATTAATTTAATCAAGACCTTGAAAGTAAAAGAACAATGTTGATACACTTATACATTTAAACGCATCTCGTAGCTATGCAGCTAGACACACGCGCACCTATGCATGCATGTACACGCCACTGTCCAAGAAAAGTGATACTAAAATTGTCATGCTCTTTCTTACCCAGCAGCTGCCTGTCGTTCGTTCAGCCAAACATCGAAGCTAGCCAAGGCGTCGGAGCTTATTTCAGCATCGATTTTTGCCGCCCTAGAAAAACCTTGACTAGCAAGACACCTAGTACTGCCCATGTCTTCACCATCCTCATTGTTGCATGAAGCAGCGTGACCGTCGCACTCTAACCAGCTGTCTGCCCAAGCGTCACTTCCTGTAACCGCACCACTGTTGCCACTGCTAGCTTCATCGTCTGCCAATAGCGCTTCGTACGCAGCAATCCGAGTGCGCGTGTAACTCCAAGGTGCAGCTGAAGGAGTTGCACTAGGAGTAAAAGAGGAAGCAATCGAAGCTTCATCCACGCCACCGAAACTATTAGCATTAGCGCTCGCAGCAACAGCAGCTGAGGAAGCAGCGCGGCCGGAAGCAGCACGCAACGCTTTCATTGCAGTCGCAACCGCTTCTGGTTCGAGCACTGAGCCTGCGTAGGCTTCCACAGCTGCTCCGGCATCCAGGAGCACTGGCTGTGGGATGCAAGAAAGAACAAGAACGCGTTGTGAGTATATTTGAAATTCGATGCTAGCAACAGCATGAGTACATTTGGTTGAGAAAGCCATCTAGTGCATTCTGCTTGAGTAGGAGAAGTGAACGTAGCCAAACTTCCGGCTATTTAACTCGAATAGACTACTTCGACATTAAGATGATGGTTTATCACACCTGCATAGGGAAAAGAGTGTTGTCGAGGTCGAAGGTGATAAGGCCCCGGTACATAGAGGGACTAGCCTCATCATTGACGGCATAGGAAGGGTTGAGCCGTGACACCGGCGTAACAAACTTCAAGAGAAGACCGTTACTACATCTACTGCCTAGGGATAAGGCAAATAATACCAGCGATTGGCTACAGGAACATGGCATCTTTCAAACCAATTTCGCCAATCTTAGTATATACTTGAGCGACGGGTGAACGGCTATTTCACCGCTGAATATGCAGCGAGATAATATCTTCGAGCGCAAACAACTCGGAGCAACATGAAGTCATGAAGACGACAAAAGGCGAGGTGGCTCGCCTCAATATTTCCAACAAATATCATATTAGAGTACATCTGAAGGTGAATCTTTGATATTTTAGGCCATGGGATCTTTTTCATGAACTGTGCGCTCATCCTTTTAGCATCTATCTATTCATCCATCCCAGCGAACCAACTCAATCTAATGCTAACAATCATTCATTAGTTCAATTCCGTAGCTTAAAACCTAAAGGTTTCTTACACCATTGCCTGAATTGAAAAATAATTGTAGCTGCCGTGCTCGTTTTTGTAGACAACTGGCCTTATCTTACATCAAGATTCAATAATGCCCATGGGCATGATGAACTTGATAATCGTATGGCTTATTCTAGTATCAGCGTGTGGTCAATCAACCATTCAACAACGAAAGTCAGTGAAAAATCCGAGGGAAATACTAGGTGCAGCTGACGCTGCCGCGGATGCTGGCGATCATCTCACTGCTATCGAACAGTACAAGAATGTTCTCGCGCTCAGTGGGCTCCCACAGATGCTGAAGAGCGCAGTGCAGTTCAACTTAGGACTCAGCTTGAAAGCCTCCTCGCAGTGGGAACTAGCGAGGCTTGCCTTCAATGCTGCTTTGGTGCCTATGACGGCGGCTGATGGTAATCGCTTAAGCGATGCACATCGCCAAGTAGCTGAAGCCAGTGTAGCTTTGCAAGACTGGAGCGTTGCTGCAGATCACTTTGCAGCCGCTCTGGAAGCTTTTCCGATGCCCACAAATGAAGCCATTTTGTTGCTGCAGAGCCTTGGTGCCGCGCGACTCAATGCCGGAGAACATGAACTCGCCTTGCGGGCCTATGAAGAAGCAGCCACGAAAGCAGAGGCTCTGGAGAAGGGTTCGCAAAAGAGTAGTGCGCCAAAGAGAAAGTCCGACGAAGCTCGTGAAGCTGCCTCAGTGGTAGTAACGGAAGCACCTCAGGGCTTGAGTCAGATGTACGCTGAGTGGGGAGTTACATTGGCGCTACTAGGCCGGCTTGAGGAAGCTAATGAAGTCTTGAGCAAGCTACCTGAGTCCAGCAGCTCCGTGGGTGTGCATTCTTTCGTTGGCTTGCGGCTTTACGAGTCTGCGCCAGTGCTAGCCATGCGCCACTTAGAATTAGCCATCGCAGCCGGAGAGTCAATGAGCGAAGCGCCGTCGGTGGTGCTGCGCGCAGTTTACGATCGTTTGATACGCATTTACGCATCCACAGGTTCCCAGGAAAAGAGCGCAGCACTCGTCGCCAAAGCGCTTGCGTTCGGCATTTGGCAGCACACTGACCAACGCCCCGGCTACCTTTACCCGAAAAAAGCACTCACTGCGAAGCCCTGGTGGTCTGACGAATCCCACGACTTGGATATTCTAATGCTCTTGGATCCAACTGGAGCTTTGTGGCGCACGGCTTCTGATCTGGCAGGCAACTTTACGACTTTGCGCCGTGAATTAGTGCCTGAGACTGCTGACAATCTGGTTTCTGTGCCCTTTATTGGCGGTTCGACCGATGGTGCTCGAACGCTGCCGAGTGTGGAGCTCGCCAGTGACGTGGAACACGTAGCCGACCAAGGCAAGTGGACGCAACTGGAATTCGTGCAAAACGGTCTCTGGGTGCTGCCATTGAACGCTCGAGATCGCTACCCCACCACTACGGCTCTTCTGGAAGGTCTGTTGGCTCCTGGAGGTGCTGCGGACGCTTTGCCCAAAGGAAGCATGCTCTTGTCGCTGCTGGCTCCAGGCACTCATTTGCGCCCCCACTGTGGGCCCACGAACCATCGCTTGCGCCTGCATTTGCCGCTCGGTGTGCCTACCAATGACAACCACGATGGTAGCGGCTCAGGAAGAGGTGACGACAACTCTGGTGATTCTTATTCTACGACAAGACCTCAGGCAACCCATTTGGAGCAGGAAGGAACCCGCCTGCGTGTCGGCAACACCACTCGGGCATGGCGCGAAGGGGAAGTAGCCGTCTTCGACGACAGTTTTGAGCACGAAGCTTGGAACGACAACCTCCACGGCGTGCGCTCCGTGCTTCTCGTGGACGTGTGGCACCCGGAGCTTACAGAGGGGGACCGCGAAGCAGTGCGCCGTGACTTCGCCTATGTACGTAGCCCGCGGCCCTCGGACGAGACGGCCAGTGCGGATGGAACCATTGCGCTGCCAACAGCGAGAAAACCACCCAATAAGAAGACAAGAAAGAAAGGATCTTCTACCTCCGAGCTATAGTTTTACTATTCCTCGCGATTGTTGTATGCACTTTCGTCGATGTAGTTAGACAGCACCCAGCACCCACGGCCACTTAGAATTACCACCCGCCACCCCAGCTAGCTTCCGCTTTTCCCTTGTATGTTCTATATTCATATAGCACCTAATCGCCATCGGAAATCGGAATCAATAATCAGGCTCTTTAAGCTTCAAGTTTCCTTGTTTCCTTGAAGGGAACCTTGTCACTTGTATGCCTTATTTGGGAATGTAGTCTAGTCTAGTTAATATTCTCCCAATAACAAAGAAAGGCAGGTACACAGCGCAGTCACAGAGACACAATACAGTACACTGTACACAGTACATATGCTGCTTATGCGCAGTATAACTACATGGTAACATGGCAATCGCGGCTTTTTGAATACCGGATTTGATTAGGAACCGCGGGTGAACATAAGTCGCGTGTCGCTTTAATTCGAACTCGCCTGTGGGCGTATTGAGTTATAATTCCTAGTTTTAGCTCCTTAGTTCGGGTTTGATATCTGATATCTAAGGATCTAAGGGCCTACGGTAATCTAAAACAACTGCCGTGGCGACGAACAAATACAGACAGCAAGATACATCATTTCAAAAGAAGTAGAGAGAGCACTCGTTATTAAAGGCCGCTTACGCCGAGGTTTGCGCTGCGCGCGCAGCATCCTTCATTGCGGCGGTACGGGGCGGAATCGTGGGGGTCGTGAATAGCACGGTGCCGTTTTGGTTGTGAAAATTGACAACGGTGCCCGCTTCGTTGATTTGGAAGGACGCGAAGCCTCCCGTCATGCCTTCAGTGGTGTTCATGTTGTTTGCAGCGATGAATTTCAAGGAGTCTTTGGGGACGGCGTCCACTTTGGTAGCGTCGTAGCAGCAGTTGTCTCCGTTGCCCGTCAAGATGTATTCAATGCCCTCGTGGCTGATCCACTCTTCGCAGTGGTCGTGACCAGACATGTA
>Ga0307982_1003501_pt1 | contig 12528 bp, 6 predicted proteins | sample OrgLakmetagen989_FD_201847 | JGI IMG/M metagenome (GOLD analysis project Ga0307982, IMG submission 201847) | Saline water microbial communities from Organic Lake, Antarctica - #989 | ecosystem: Environmental > Aquatic > Non-marine Saline and Alkaline > Saline | place: Antarctica: Organic Lake... | reverse complement strand
TAGCCAAGAATCAGTCGCTGTTTCGTATTGCTCAGGAGGCCAAAGGTTTGAAGGATGTGTTAGCAGAGCGTGCCCGGCTAGATCGTGAAGAAGCCATGAAGATGGAAGAGTTGAATACTTTGCCGTCATGGAAGCGAGGCGAGGTACAGCGCAAGAAGAAGAAGGAAGAGCGCAAGCTGATGCGCTCGCTATCGCCGGAGAAGCGCAAAGAGCTGCGTGATGGTGAGGTGCTTAAGTCCAAAGCCGATGCTCTCCGTTTGAAGTCTCTGCAGCGTCAGATGGATCGTGAAGCGGAGGAGATGATGGATGTGTTTTCCGGAAGTATGTCTCGTAGCTCCGATTTTTCTTATTCTGTGTCTTCTTACAACCAGAAGGATGGGTCGCGCATCTCCGTGGATAGCTTCGGTTTGGAAGATTGGCCCGATGATTTCTCACCAGACAGTAGTCAACTCTATGACGAGAATGCAGTTGACGGTATTCAAAATGCGACATCGCTCAATCACGATTTGCGTAACTTAACCTCGGAACATATCCGTTCCATTTTTGACCGTGCAAATGCCAATGGTTCTGGCTTACTCAATATCTCAGAACTTTCGGATGCTGTCTGCGAATTGACCGGGCGCAATCCTAGTTCCCCGGAGGTTGTGGCTATGCGTGCTGCTTCTGGTGCCAAAGCCAATTCTTTGACAGCGGACCAGTTCGACCATTTGATTAGAACATACGATTGGGATGCACTCACTTTTTTCAGTCGATCCAGCGAGGACGGCCGTGTAGCAGAACTTGCGCCATCGGCACTGCAAGACGCATCGGAGCAGGCCTCAGAGGATTTTTTGTACGATGTTTTCACGAAGTATGACGTGAACGAAAGCGATGACCTTGACTCGTTTGAGCTCGCCAATGCAATGACTGAAGTGCTTGGCCATTCTCCAACTTCAGCACAGATCTCAGCAATGCTCGAAGATTCTGGTGCTTCTGAAACTGGCGTGCTTTCGCTGGACCAATTTCGGAGCCTTGTTATCAATCCTACCTGGAAAGAAGCTGTTATCGATGAAAGTATTATGCAGCACGTGGCACCCACTTACGAAGTAGACTTCAATGACTCGAAATTGGGTTTCCGGGTTAAAAATTACCCGGCTCTTGGTGTCGTTGTTGTGTCTCGTGTGGAGGACCCTAAGCTCGAAGGCGTCGTGGGAGTAAACGACACCATCCGCAGAGTGAATGGAGCTCCACTTGGTTTTATAACGGATTCGCGGTACCTACAGGAGCGAGTGAGTACACTTTCACGTCCCGTGAGGATTACTTTTGAGCGTTTTGTTGACGTGGAAGGCATCTTTAAGAAATTTGCATCAAGGACATCGGAAGTTATGAACGTCTTAAATTTTGATTACGCCATTACGGAGATTTGTGGCGAACAGTTATCATCAGTGCAGGTGACTGCGTTGCTTCAAGCGGCTGGCGTTACTGATGACACCATTTCCATGGCACAGTTTTTGAAACTGTTTGGTGATTTTGAGTGGTATACCCTTGCGGCTGTGCAAGCGGCTCCTGGTACATACGAGGTACCTTTTCGAAACCACTCGCTGGGATTCAAGGTCAAGTACAACTTCGAGCAAGACGCACTGCTCGTCACGCACCTTGATGATGCAGAACTCTCTGCTGCAGGGTTGAAAAATGGTGACAAAGTCCTCTCAGTCAACGGCGTGCCTCTCCATTCCATAACTGACTCAGGCGTAAGCATTATTTTTTTTATAAATCATAATTCGTGATCTTGGATTCGCACGTTTTTTTCATATTCATCTAGTAGTAATTTTATCTCGTGCATGTTTTCATTCTCAGGTCTTGGAGCAGAAAATCACCACGATTTCGCGGCCCTATCGAATCTTATTTGGCTCTGCCGATGAAGATGCCGAGAAAAGCCAGTTAGTGCAAGAGTCTAGTAGCACTGCAGGTGACGCAGATGTTACCGGTGCGGAGGAATCTGCTCGCTACGATGTGATCTTTAGCGGCGACCGACTGGGCTTTGATTTGGGTGAGAATCCCGAAGTAGGAGGACTGCCAATTGTCTCCTCCGTTGACGCCGCGCTTCTAGCGAGGTCCACTAGTTTTGCGATAGATGGTACCGATGCCGCAGCAGGAGGAACCAATAAGATATTGCAATTACCGGAGGTCGGAGACAGTGTACTGGCAGTAAATGGTCAAGCACTCGATTTCAACGTGTATGGCGATCTCTTCGACGCAGCGCTTGACCTGATTTCTGCCGCTGGTCGGCCGCTTAACTTAACGTTTGCGCGCGGTATCTCAACAACAAACAACGCCAGTTCTATGACCGCTGTCAATGTTGCTGACCCAGAAGGCGGCGATGAATCGCGCGGTTTGCTGCCTTTAGTCGAAGAGGACGAGGCTTCCACTGCAACTTGGATGTCAGCTGGTGACGGCTCAATTGTAGGCTCAGGGAATCTGGTGGAGTCCTCGCAGACAGATCTCGTCGAAATCAGCGACAGCCGTGTTAGTCATGGCAACGCTGGCCTCGACAGCGCCAGTGTTGGCGGCAGCATAACCGTCGGCGGAAGTATGACATTAGGTGGAGCAGATCCGTCATTGTCCATGGTACATGCCGGCGATGAGCCCGCATCGATTTGTGACAACTTTGACTCCGATCATGGCGATGTAATTGGGAGCCCAATTGGCGATAGCACGAGTGCTCCCGTCTTGCCCGAGGCCAATGATGTTAGCAGTGGCACAGTCTCGTTGGAAAAGGTGGAAGCGATTGAGAACACTTCTGGTGCTGTGAAATCATCGCTTGAGTTGACCGTTGCGGGGACAGCACCATTGTTAGATGGACCTACGACATCCGTGGCTTTAAACGATTCTGAAGCTCGCAATATTGAAGAAAGAGCAGACCATATTTTTGAAAGCGTGGACGCTGACACGGAAGAAGCAGTAGGCGAGGAGGTTTCGAACTCTTCAGAGCAACTGCTGCAGCAGCAAAAACAGCAGCAGGAGCAGCAGGAGCAGGCAGAGCAGGAACCGAAGCGCGAGAAGTTGTTTTGCGGCACTTCTGAAGTGCTGCGCTTGGCCAAAGAGAAAGCCGCAGCGCGACTGGAGCGGCGTGGATTAGACCTTGCCGCACTGGACTTGAGCACGCTGGAAGCGATGCTAGACGATTTGAAAACAGGGTGGGGTGCTCGTTTTGCGCCTGCGTTTGCAGCCGTAGGGCTGGAAGACGTAGACGACTTAGCGGATATTACTCCGGATGAAATGGTGCGAGCAGCTTCTCAAGAAGCCTATTCTCTTTTTTCTAGCATTATACATATTAATGTACCGTTTGATACGTCTACGGTTGCGTTGCCTTAAGAGTGTGCTCTTGACGTCTTACGATTTGCGTAAATTGTTCTGACATCGTTCACCTTTGAAATTATCTCTGCATACTGATGTGTCAGGCCGCGCTTACCGCTGAATTGGAGTACAGGGGGGCGCGGCACCGCCACCTTCGGCTCATTCGTGGCGCAGTGCTCGCTCGATGCGAAACCGGGGCAGGTGTGGCAGACGCTCCTGTTGTCGAAAGTAACCTCAACGAGAGGGGGCAAGCTTTGCAATGGAATCCGGGCGAAAAGACGCAAGAAATGACTGCGCGCACCGAGAACCGTTCCACTGCAGCAGCTGCCGTAGATCCGTCGCTCAATTTACCACAGACTACCGGTGGTGATTCGCTAGGCGACCTTCCAAGCTTCCCTGTGATGAACGAATGGGGAGAATGGGATTGGAGCGCTGTTCACAGAGAAACACACGATGCCAATAACGCTACTACTGCTGACAAGCCTTCTCCTGCACCAATGACTCCAGCAGCGCATGCTGGCCCCGGCATGATTGACGTTGCACCAGGCAATGTGGCCGCACTAGTATCCCTCTATGCGTGCACTGGCGGCGTGAATTGGATCACACGAACGGGGTACGATATATTTTCTTTAAGCAATGAAGCCGCCTTGTGCAATTATTCTCATATAGTCTCATGTTCTTTCTTACCCTGGTTCTTCTTGATCGCATCCTCTCTCTCTCACTTCATCTGCCTCGCTGTTAACCCTGTTTGCGTTCTTATCCGCCAATCAGCTGGCGCGGCGACCGCCCCTTAGTGGGTGACAACAGGCCTGCGCCCCCCACCCCACTCTTTGGCGTTACTTTGGGCACTGCTGTGGTACCCGTTGAATCTTCTGCACCTTCAAAGACGACGAATTCTAGTGCCGCAGCTGCTGCTGCTAGTGCAGTTACAGCTGAATCTGGCACGAGCAGCAGCAAAAAGGGCAAAGTGAAGTTGCTGCAAGTCACAGAGCTCCGGTTGCCTTTCAATGGCTTAGCAGGGAAGCTTGCTGCCGCAGGTCCAGGGAAGGATGATTCTGAGGCTAGTGACAACCGCAGTAGCAATGGCAACAACCTCGCGACAGCAGCAGCATCTAAACCGCAACCGTTAAAGCAGTTTCCGCAGCTCACTGAAGTGCCTTTACGAGAATCCTTAGCGCTGTGGCTGCCGTCACTGAAACGCTTAGACTTATCGGGCAACTCTTTGACGGGCCCACTGCCGGGTTTAGCGCTGGGGCGACTCGTGCGGTTGGAAACGCTGAACCTCAGCCAAAACCGGCTCGGTGGCTGCCTGCCTCGCGCGTTCAGCTTAGCCACACAGGGTGGATTGCCTGTGGGAGGAGCAGAAGGTGGTGCTGGTCCAGACTCTGGCAGTGGTAGTGCGGCGGCGGTGCCAGCGTACGCTGAACACGAAGGCGGGTCGTTGGCGGGTCTCACGCGGCTCCAAACCTTGTCCCTGCGGCACAACCAGCTCACGGGCCCCCTGGGTGGGGGGCGGCTTCCGCCGTCACTGACGCACTTGAACTTGGGCGCCAACCGATTCACGGGGAAATTGCCTCGAGACGTGTGCCACATGGATGGCCTGAAAATGCTCTTTTTGGACGACAATCGCTTGACGGGAAACGTGACGCGGCTCCCGCCCCGAATTGAGGTGCGAGTGTGTGCGCGCAGGCTTTCTTTTGAAAGGAGCAACACATTGAGGCCAATTGGTCTCGCATATCTTCGTTTGTGGTGTATGCTTCATTACAGGGCTTAGGACAGTTCCAGTCCTCTTTAGTGCACGCTTCATTTCTTTTTCTCTTGATTCGCCCTTCTCTCAAAACGTGTGGTCTCTCTTTCTGCAGGTGGCGAGTCTATCACGCAACAAATTGTCAGGCGATTTGAGCTCTTTACGCGTTGCACATCTCCAGCACCTTCGCAAGCTTTTCCTCGATGGAAACGAATTCAGCGGTAATTCACGAGCTTTGCACCCTTTTCTCACTCTACTCGATTTCTCTTCTTCCCTATCATTTTACTTTGTTCGTGCCGTTGTCATTTCCTTTCTCTGTTCACTCCATGTCAGACGTTGTGGCCTATTCCACGGAAGAGCGTCTCACTCGCGAAGCGCTGTACGGCGCTGCGGCAGCTCCGCCACTTCCTGAACAACACGACGTGACTACGAGTTCAGACGGCCTCCCACCGTTGGTGCATCCCGAGCCCAACGCTTTAACGAATGCGCGTACGCAGCACACTATAGCCCTTGCGGCTGCAGGGCCTTTGCCGCCTTTGCCAGGCCATCGCCACGCTCCACCGCACCGCCCGGGCATCGACGATGGGGTCTTGTCGACGGTATGCGGTCGGGCGCAAGCTCGTTTGGTGCTTTCGGGAATGGAACAAGCAACAGCGCTGTGGGCACAGCATGACATAACTGGCAGAATATCTCCTTCGAAAGCCCAACCACACCAGTCACCGTCAAAGAAGGGAGCTCGAGGCCAGTCCACTGGCGCAGCAGGAGCAGGAGCAGCAGTGGCAGCAGCCACCACTACAAGTAGTGCTATTGCTAGTAGTGGCAATCCACTGACAGGCTGGAGCAGTGGCTGTCCTCAGGCCTCGATTCGGATCGTCACGCATTACGGAAGCGGCGGTGGCAGCGGCAACAACGCAACGTGGCGACGGCGGCACGAAGGAGCATTCGTGCGCGCGACCAAGCTCGTGGCCACCACCAGCGTCATCCGAGACAATGCAGTGGAAGAAAGCCACCCTTCTCAAGGGGGGAAAGGGCCGTACGGGGTAAGTCTTCTGTGTTTTGGGGGAAGTGAAAATTTGGTTTATTTCCTCTTTCTCTACTCCTCCACCAGTGTACATATTGAGTGCACGGGAGCTATTTGCGAGGGTGCAGAGAGGGTTGTCAGAAGAGGTAGAGAGACATCTTCTCCGCTCTTACCCCATTGCATGGATGAGGATTGTTCCACTTTCTGTCTTTTTCTTCGTGACGGCTTTTTTACACTTCATTTCCATATCTACTCCCCTCTTTCTCCTTCCCATGAACAGGTGGTTTGGCTCGAAGGTTTACGGGAATTTCGCAGAACTACAGGCCCGGGTAGTTTACCGGTCGACCGATTTCGGCCAAAACCACCGGCGCCTCACCGAGCGTAGCAGTCAGTGCTACATAACAACGATACGAGAACGAAGAGCCGTGGGCTACATACCCTGAGCCCGCTTTTTCTTGTGCATTCGAGGCACATTCGAGACTTGGGCGGCAAGTGTTTTATAAATCCTGCGTTTGCTTGCGTTTGCTTTCGTCAACTGCTAATTCAAATTCTGGTTGTGGCTTCGTTTCCTGCAGCTATCAGCTATCCGTGAATTTGCTATCAAGAGCCACTAAGCCCAGCGGCTAACGTAAGAGCTAGGGAACTGGAGCTATTTTTAATACCGAGAGGGCCGATAGGCGCCTTTGCGCTTTGCGCTACTGGCTGATTGGCTGTTTGTGAGTGCTGAGTCGTTTGGCGAAGTGCATTAAGTGCGAAGTTTCTTTGAAATTGGTATTTTTATTTCCGGAATTATAATAGTACAAAACTGATATGAATTCTCCTTGAATTGCAGACACAAAGAGCTGCCCTCGTGATGTGCCGTAGGTCATCTACTACCGACATGCCTATCCGGGCAAGCCACGCAAGAAGGTGCTCTCCGCAGGCCGGTCACCAGTGTTGCCTGAAAGAGCAATCGGGTGGTCTTTTAAGCGCTCCACAAACCACTGATGGTCCCTTGCCGTGGAAGCGCCGAGCAAGCCGTGTCGCAGCACGGGGTCATGGGGGTTGTACACCAGCTCAGCACCGGCGACGTCCGTGAAGGTGCCGCCTCGAGCAGTGATCAAAGCATCCGCAGCGCAGGCATCCCAAGCTTTGGACTTGGTGGCGTGCAAGTAGGCGCCGGCTTGGCCTCGAGCGACGAGCAGGGCCTTGTAACCGGCACCGCCTGCCAATAGCGCTGTCTTGCCAGGCAAAGAATCCGCCACTAGCTGAGCTGCGCTGCCAGTGTGCGACCGTGACACTGCTACTTTGGCATGGTTGTTGTAGCTGTCGCTACCACCGCCCGCTGTCATTGGAGCCCTTCTTCCTGCAACAGCTAGCTTAGGGGCTGACGCCCAGCCTGATCCCACCATTTGGCTAGTAGTCAGCTCTACACTACCTTCGAATGCCTTTTTAATGCTTGGGACAGCTACTGTCGGCGATTGCTTTTCAAATGGCTGGTGAATGATGCCGGCGACAGGGCGGCCATTGAGTACGATGCACTGTTGTGTGGTCACGTACTGCAGTAGTCCTTCGGTGTATTCATGAGTAGCGTCAAGAGGGTCAATCGTCACGAGCAAGTCACGGAGCGGGTACACTGGGTCCGCATCCAAATGAAATGAATCCTTTGTTGAAGCGCTGGTACTGCTGCTGCTGCTGCTGTCAGGGACACCGTCAAGGTGCTTGGTGGGTTGTAAGAGCTTTGGATCGACTTTTTCTTCGGTAAGGAGAGCTAAACCAGGCCAACGAGTTTGCCATCCGCTCACGAGCACTTGGTTGGAAGCAGCGTCAGCTGCTGTCACTGGCTCCGCTACACCTTCATCTGTGACGGCTTTGGTGCGTGCTGAACCATCTTCTCCATCTTTCGAAGCTAGGCCTTGCTGCTGCTGCTGATTCGAGCGTGCAGATCGAATCACACTTGCAGCATCTTCAGCAAGTGCAGTGCCCAAGGCAAGGAGCTCCGATAAGCGTGCACCTCGGCGCCACGTGTTGCCGTCGGCCCACGAAATGTCACCGCCTTCGGCACAATGGCCGTGGAGAGCAGGTGGTCCGCCTATGGCTGAGAAGTCCGCCACCAATGTGCGGCCACCTCGCTCGAGCAACCCATGTAGCGTGAAAGTGGACTCACTGTGCGCTGAATTGCGGCCTTGGATCAGCATGTAATTTGCATCAATTGAGCTCGCCTTGATAGTGCGATAGCCCTTCGGGTGCTTGGGATCAAGAAAAGTTGCTGGCAAAGATGAGAAACATGGGTAGCCCGATGACGGTGTGACACCACGGGCGTGCACAGCCACTAGAAGCAGAGAAACGAGTGTACCAACGAGCAGTGCTCGAGAATGGCGCTGGACAGCAGTCATTGGATGCGAAAGAGGCTCGACGGCATGGCCTTTCATCTCGGCCTGCATCGCACGCTCAGTCTCGACCGGTGGGCTGCGACGATAGGCCAACAGCCGAGCGCTGAATTCGTATTCCAGCGTTGAGACGGACTGGCACTTCACAAAATTTGTCTAGCACTGATCGCGAGAAGGAGAAGGTGCTAGCAGTGATGTGTGCCTCAAGCGATTTTGACCACAGATCTGTACAATCGCGTGCAGATGTTGTAAGGTAGCTACAGGTACTATTTGTAACTACAGAAATAGCAAGGACCTAAGCTTCAGGAATAGCTCGTTGAAAGGCTAGCTTTGTAGCACGCTGAGAATTTGAATGACTAGCTCATGTATGCCTCAGCAACGCATTCTTCAGACTTCGGAGTAAGAGCGGACTAGGTTAGCATGTCCGTATGTCGGCATCAGGCCTTCGGCATTGTTCGACTGATTTGACCGGTAGCTTTTTAGCCCAAATAATTGTTCAATTTTCTCCTCAGGGGGTAGTCTAGTGATTTTGTGGATTCCTCGATGCTCGATGCTGCCTTGCGTTGATAGCTGCGCGTTGTAGACGTTGTAGGCCTCGCGTATCGACTTTCTGTGTGAATAGACGTAGACCCCATCGCGGTTTGCATAGAGGTCTACATTTTGCAGTATGGCTGCAACCGGAGGTGAAGAGGTAATGCAGCGCAACGAAATGCAGATGATTGAAGTGCTCATGGCTCGGCTTCAAAACCTCGGAGCGAAAGTGAACGAAAGGAAATCCGCTTGTGCTCTCGATCGCAATGTGGACAGCGACTTCTGTTCTTCGCTCGTGGGGGGCTTGCAGACTGATTTGAGCGACGACAGCGGAGATGAGCCTGATGGTGCTGGCACTGGGCGCGGTAAATCGCGGCCCTCTTTCTTCAAACCCCGAACCTCATCGAGGGACGGCTCTGCTCGGCCCCGCCATGGCAGTGCCGGCGGCCATGGGCGCCACAGCAGCAGTGGCGGCTCGGCCCGGGCCTCAAGAAGTAGCCACGGCAACAGCGGTGCCCACACTCCTTTGCCAGGTGAAGTTTACGTGACGTTTCGCAGCGAGCCTGCCACGGACTTCGGGAAGCGGCTGGAGCACAAGTTCGAGGTGGAGGACCTTGGCAAGGACCGCTCTGGCACCCCGCGCGACACTGGGCGGGGCTCGCCTCCACCTTCGGCCCCCGGGCACGGTCTAACGGTGACAGTGGACTCCACATCGCAGTCGCAGCACGCTGCCAGCAGCCAGGCCAGCCGACCCGCGTCTCGAGTGGGGACTCGGTCACGCGCCGAACAAAAGAAGACGGACGCACGGTCGGCGCAGCGGTCCCTGTACGAGAAGCAATTGATGGACAATTTAGAGTCGTTCGTAACGCGATCCTGCACCGACCAGCACTACACAATGCCGAGCGCGTATCGCGCGGCAGTGGGGGGCAAACAAGGCACGCGCCCGTTTTCAGCTGCGGCGTTAGGTGGGGAATTACCGCGGTATGCCCTAGACGGCCACGGGTTTGAAAGTCCTTCTACGCCCGAGGGTGCACCCGCAATGGCAGAGGCCACCTCTCCTGATGGCAGCAATTACCCGTCCCCTCCTGGGTCACCGATGGTCGGGGAAGGTGCGGACAATGGGGGGCATGGGAACGACGAAGCCGAAAAATGGCCCATCAAGGTCAGCGCCCATGAGCTGAACCCGAAGCTGCTCCTGGGCTTGGCCTGCGCTCGCATGACGCTCAAACAGGGGCACAAGCTTTTTACGCGCTTCTCGCTCGCGCCCAAGTCCTGCTGGCTGTTCGTGTACATGTTTTGGTTTTGCCACTGCAAAGCGTTTCAAGCGCAGTCGGAAGTCGAGCAAGAGCACTTGCTGCGGCGCATTGCCGCTATCTACGTGCAGTTGCTGTCTTCCCCCGAGCTCGGCGCCAACAAAGACTTCTTTTTCAAGCACTACCCGTACGCCGTCGGCAATGCCATTTCGGCGGGCTTTTATTACTTGTGTCCGGGCAGCCGCCACTTGTACACCACCACCTTCAAGCGCATCGTGTACTTGCAGTGCGCGCAGGTGTTAGGAGGCACCACGGGGGTCAGTCCAAGCAGCGTGCTGGTAGCGCGCGCGCAACTGTATCCCGAAGAAGCGGCAGAAGACGCGGCCGCGGAGTCCAAAGCGGCGGAAGAAGCCGAGCAAAACGCCACCGCCGCCCTGGAGCTGGCGCGAGAGGCCGCGGAAGCTCGTGGAGTGATGCCTGGAGCAGGTGGCACCGACGGGAAGCCCAGTGTGAAAGCCTTGGGGGACTCTCAGGCAGCGCGAGCGCGCGCACGCCTGGTAGGGCCCGCTCGCCCCGGGGAATTGAGCGATGATTTGCCGCCGCTGCCAGGGCATGCCCAAACCGACGACGGACCTCCTGGCAGCAGCAACGGCAACCAAGGCAAAGGTACTCCCCCGAAACCGCCCTCAGGCCAGGGGACGAGGCGCAAGAAGGCAAACAATGGTCGTGTGAACAATGGTCCTTCAGGGGATGGTGGTGGTGGTGGCGATGGCGCCGGGAGTGTGGCGTCGCTTGACCTCACGGCCGAGTCCGCGGAGAGCGTGCACAGCGGCGGCCATCTCGACTTCGGCGGCGAGATGGACCAGCACCACGACGATGGAGATGCGCTCGTAGCAGCGCGGCGAGGCGTCAAAGGTGGCAATGATGCCAACAACAGTCCCGGTGGGTTCCTTGAAGCGATACCCGGAATGGAGGGCAGCACCAACAGCAGCAGTAGCAGCAGCGCTGGTGAAGATCCCTTAGGGGAGAAGTACTGGCAGAAGCGGCGCGCGGAGGCTTTGGCACCCTTACAAGGGTTCACGGGTGGGCGGCAGTCGTTGCGTTTTCGGCCGCCCATCCCTGTAAACGTCGTCCAGCAGCCGTTGCCTCGGCAAGTGGTGGGGAAATTTGACGCGGCCGGCATTTCCCCCATGCTCCAGCAGTACCTCGAGCACCCCGAGCCTCAAATCAAAGCAGGCCGGAAGCCGGCCCACGTGGTGCGCACTGCGCCGGTGCGATGGTGCCGCACCGGCGGCGAAGAAACGTCGCGGCCCGTGGTGCCCTCGGCCAACTTGAACCACCGGCGCACCATCATTGCTGCCAACGAGGCGGTGCGGAAAGCCAGTGCAGCGGAAGACGCGGCGTCGCGGCAACGGCTGCGCCGGGAGCTAGACGCGCTCGAAAAGCAACGCCACGCCGTGATGAGTGGCGGCGCGGTCTCCAAAGGCCGCTACGCGCTTGACCTGGTGATTGAAATTGGCTCGAGGCACTCGGTGGGGGCGCAGCGGCGGATGGAGAAGCAAGCCAAGGCAGAGAAGGCGCGCGAAGACGAAGAAAAAGAAAGGCAGGTTGCTGCTGTAGAAGCACAGCGCAAGGCAGCTGGTATCACAAACAAACATCCTTCTTGATCCCAGGGCGCTCTGTTTTAGTTTGCGTACTTTTCGCTACACGCGCCACACACGCCGCACACCACAGCCACAGGGCCTTTTTCTTACTCTAGGGCATGGGCATGTGTTTGTTTTTCTTACATATCTCGTTTTGCGATTTGGCTACTGAAATTGAGCTCGGTCTCTTGTTGACTTTTTTTCTCGGAAGTTCTAGACGGGAATTTACATGGGGGCATACGTGAAATGTGCAGGGTGACGATGTGTCAATCGTTTGTCCACCAAATTCAGCGAGCTTACAGAAGCGCACGGGTGTCTTCTCGGTTGAGTACTACCTCGCAAGCCGCACTCAACTCTGGGCTGGCCACGTCGCACGCATGCCTAGGAGTTGGCTACCCCAAAAGGCTCATGCCTTCGTGGGTACACGAGCCGAGGATAGCGGGCGGTCAAGAGATGACTTATTGTAGATCTCTAGAACGGCATCTGAAGTACTTCCGCCTCGTGGACGACGGCGGTAAAGCGATCACCTTTTCGGAATGGGCAACCCTGGCGCAGGACCGCGCTGGCTGGCTAAAGCTCGTTTCGAAAGCGCCTTTCAACATTGGAAAACCGCAGCTGCGGCCACCTC
>Ga0307982_1003500_pt1 | contig 12530 bp, 17 predicted proteins | sample OrgLakmetagen989_FD_201847 | JGI IMG/M metagenome (GOLD analysis project Ga0307982, IMG submission 201847) | Saline water microbial communities from Organic Lake, Antarctica - #989 | ecosystem: Environmental > Aquatic > Non-marine Saline and Alkaline > Saline | place: Antarctica: Organic Lake... | reverse complement strand
CATTCCACCCGGATGGTCCTGAATTACGTCGACATAACTTTTGGATGTAAAGTTGGGGTGTAAATTGGTGGCCCAACACAACGAAGGACACAATTTTGAGTATGAAGACCGACCTCTGGCTCAATGAAACTCAATCCAATGTTGAAAGGGCCTTAAAAGCTTTCTAACTTGACCTTTTAAGCCTCTGAAGGTGCTATTTGGCCAGCGCAGTGGTGTTTCGCGTGATGACTACAAAAATGCAGTTCTCACGAAAATTTGTATTTCTAAGTACATTTTTGCACTAAAGTCCCCGCGATGTACGTGAAGACCGCCAAGTTAGTGCCATTCGCGGTAATGGGAGAGAGATATGGTGCTATAGGAGACATTGTTAGAAGTAGCAGTCAATTCCACTCAGATGCCCGGGAGTTACAGCCCGCGCCCCTAGCCGATGGGAAGTTTAAACTGGCCCCTGCTGTACGGAAGTTCTGTTATTCATCTGCCTCGCCGCTCGTCGCTTCTTCTTCACCATTCCTCTTCAATTTCTTGAGTTTGTTCGATGTAGCAACCGCCTTTTCTTTCTTTTGAAGTCCTTTTCATCTTCCGTTGTGCGCAAGAAGTCAGTAACCCCCTTCCAATTCGGCACTGTAGATCTTCCTTTTTTACCAACATCAGTCTCGCACATGAGACGTCTAGATCTCTCCTATGACCCATACCATTTTAGATAGAAAAGTGATTTAGGAGGGAGGGGCACACCATTTACTCGGCAGTAAAAAATTATTCGTAGAAGTTTTTGAACTTCCTGAGGCTCGAGATGCCGATCCAAGCCAATTTTCAACCAGCAAATTCTCATTCTATATACCATTGTGATTTCATTGTGTACGTCGCGCTGTAGTTTCTAAACTCATATCTGCATGTATGACTATAGGCTGTACTTGTGTCGGCTTACATTGAAGCACTAAAAAATTGTAAAAGACGTATCGTCGTCGATCCTTTTAAATTCCTCCTTGTTTGGCCAATAGCATACTTGCAGGAGTATGATAATAATATACGCGCTCAGTTGTTCATTGCCAATACGCGAAATATTACGAAGAATCCGAAATTCGAAATCCAACAATTGGAGCAGTTGCAGTAGTCTCTTACTGTGGTCACACCCTATGAATACGTTTCCCAATATAATCGCACGATTGACGTGCAATAATGGTCGTCCGACTGATCATCATTTGTTACGGAGTGGACCGTGGTACTGAGGAAAGTCCGGAGTGGACCGTGGTACTGAGGAAATATCCTCGCGTTGCGAGTCGCGACAGTCTCTCAGTCCTTCAGAGAGGTTTCGTGGAAAGATGCGAAGGAGGCAATTGAAAATTCCCTTCTGATGAAGAACTTAATCATTCATGGTTGTCCGATTCAATCAAATTGAATTCTTGTCCTTTCTTTGACACAACATCATTTCCTGCAGATAAAAAAAGAGAAAAGAACACACCACTCTGAATCATGCTCGCCCCGGATACCACTCTCGTCTCATACAGCCCGTACTTCCGCGTCACTGATTGGGATCTCGCGACCCCGATTATGCAAGAGATGCTGGATCGTACATCCGCGACACCAGGCTGGGACAACTTTGGTTGGTCGCGAGCAGGCGATCGCCTTCTTCTGCGCAACGCTTTCAACGACGTGGACAAGATGCTTTCTTCTTTCGAAACAGTATCGCCTTTCATCGATCGTATGGTCGCAGGGCCAGCAACGCTCGACCGCTTCAACTTCTCTGCGCCTTTGGACGAAATGGCTCGCATCCAAGCACAAACCGCGCGTGATCTTGCGCGGTTTGACACCAAACCAGTGCTCCTGGAACAAGATATGGTGAACCAAAGTGGGTACGTGCGCAAGCCTACATCGGGTGTCAGTGAAACCTTTTGCACTATGACGCCGAACTACACCATCAAGGACTGGAGTGCCGCCCAGCCCATCATGCAACAGATCATTGACCAAGCGAATTCAGATCCTGGTTGCACGTACTTCGGTTGGGAGAAGAGCGGCGATATCCTTACCTCGCGCGAGAACTTCACGGATGGAGAAGCATTGAAGACTCACCTTGAAAAAGTGAAGCCTTACATGAAAAAGCTCAAAGCGGGGCCAGCGCAAATGGACGAGCTCGAAATCCATGGCCCTGTCAAAGAACTCGAAAAAATCAAGGACGTTGCTGCACCGCTGAACCCCGTGTACTACGAAAGCAGTACGAAGCAAATCAAAAATAAGTAAGCTCTTGGCGGAATAACCATGTGTGGTTCATGACATGAGTGATTGGATTTTGCTTCCATGATACATCAGGAATTAAGAAAGTGCTACAGTGCCTTGCTGATGATGCATATGCTCCATATTTATTACCATATTTCATATTGAATATCAGCGCGCTGCCAGACAGCGCCTTGGATATGCCTAAAACTCTTGCTCCCTGCTTTCTTAATTCTGATTATTCATTTCCTAATTCGACCTAATGTTTGGCCTGTATTTTACCAACAAATATGGACTTTAATTAGCGATAGAGAGTAGACAATAATGGATAATGGAACACAAATCACAGCTACACTACATCGGATAAATCACAGCTATGATTCTAACTAAATGGCGGTGGACTGCTCATATCGACCTAGCAGCTAAAAGTCGTAAATGGCTGATGTACACAAAGAAGCAAAACGCCCTATCTCTCAAGATCCCTGCAACTCGATTTAATTCTCGTGCAGCCTTAACAGTGGGAATTGGTATGAAGTATCACAATTTTCAAGCACGCCCCATTCACAACAGCGATGCGTACCATCTGGCAAATAAGATTGGCATCAGTGATCGCACGTATTCATCCGTGACTTTCTTTTAAGATACTTAGTTCTTGAGCCATTCAGAGTCCATGCCAAGAAAGAATCCGAACGCGCGAGCCTTCGCCAAAGCCTGAATGTAGAATTTATCAAAGCGAGTGGGTAAGCAAAAGAATAGGACAGAGTGTGCGTAATCAGACAAGATGCTCGTCGACTTCGTCGCAGACATAAATTTGTAACCCACTCAAAACCTAACGCATGTTCAAAATCGAGGCGTCGTCAATGCAATTACTTACCCAAAAAGCGATTACATTCTCCAACAAATACATTCTGCGGGACAAAAAGCTGGTATAAACCAAAGCATCAAGTTAATGACCATTTCATTTTACCTTCTCAAACGCCGGCCCGGGAATACCCCCTTTGCGCCCTTTCGATGCGGCTGCCAGCCACTCTTTATCGGGGCGCTCGGCCAATTTGTCGTTTTCTTTCCGGAGCCAAGCAAGGAACTCTGCTGCGTTGTCCCCACTAGCTTCAGCGTGCTCGCCATCGTCTTCTTCGCTGCTGCTCCCTCCGTGCCTTCCCAGAGCACCGCTGGTGAACAAGTCGTCGCGCAAAGTGTCGATGTGCACGTGCGGCTTTTTGCACTTGGACGAGTCCTGCGAAAGTTGCGTGAGAAATTGGAAAAAAAAAAAAAATCGACCGTTCGGCACACGGCCAGCAATGCAATGGCATCATCTTCTATGCGAGGCTATAATTGGCATGCATTCAACTCTTCACATTTCCACTGAAGTCAATTTTGAATTCCTCTTCCAGCTTACCTTGAACATTTCGGGATACGCAGTGCGTAGTGCAGACACCGAACTGGCTAAAATGTCGCGCTCGTCGGTAGAGGCCACACCTGGCAAATCGACGTCCTTCACAGGCTCAGCTTTGTTGATGTCAGTGAAGAGCTCAGCCACCTACGAAAGGAAGCACATAAAGGCGAATCCAAAGAATGGGGAATGAGCTACTAAAATTTAGTACTACTTCGCAGGGGGGGGGACACTCTTGACGCCATGATTTACAGTACGGCAAGTGCATGTTCGGCATTCAAAGTATTCGGAGAGCATTGAGGGCGCTAAGGCTTGCAACGAGAACACGCTCTCAGGAGCGCATCTCTTACCGCGATTTCGTTGGGCAGAGGGAGCACTTCCATGAGCACGCGCTGGCCGTCGCGCCACTCGCCGCGGCCAAGAAGCTCGCGGAGCGCCCCCACCCGGTGCTGACCGTCCACGACGCCGTAGCTGCACACCGCCAACGCACATGTACACACAAAGAGGTTGATAACATTTACACGATGCCATTTTAAACACTAGTTGATTAGAGAACGACTCCAAACCCGAACGAGTTCAGAAAGATTCTTGAAGAGTCTTCCAAAGTTCAGAGCGAGAGCTCTCAGAGTGAGATGCAAAGCCCTTAAGTCACTATGCAAAGCATACACAAGGTATGAGCACCGTGCCCGCACCGCCGCCATCTCATCCTCGCTGGACCAGCCCTCTGCCGGTGGTACCGGTGGTTCCACCCATGCTTTCTCGTACACCGTAACGACGCCCGGAAAGCTCAGTGAAGAGTCCTACAAGCCAGGAAAGGTAAGCATTTCAATGGAAGAACAAAAAAAGGTAACAGAATGTAAGTCAAAAGTTAGCACGGTGAATAGTTTCAAACACAATTATTTGAGCGCAGTAATTCACTCCAAAAAGATAACAATTCAACCCAGTGCAGTGTCATTGCGATCACTCACCGAGCTTCCGCGGCGCCGCAACTTCTCCATAGCGATAGCCTTGGAGCGCTCTCGTCGGTACACACGCTGCTTCTCCCACACCTGTTGTGCAATTGGAACATGCATGATGCAGGACTATTAGCGCTACAACCACCATGATTGTTCATTCCATCGATAGTTGCCGTGAAACTCAAGACAATCAAAACTGTGAAGCTAACATCTCTTCTGTGCTGTAGTGAAGCAAGATCTCAACCCAACTGCACTGGTCTACTTCCCAGAATGCAGCATGCTTACTGGAATACGGATGAGTTGTGGTACGGTCGCCAGATAGATGCGCTTGTCGCCTAAATCAGCGACTAATTTCCCCAAAACTGCGTCTTCTTCGGAGGTCATTGCCAGGTCGGAGGTCATTGCCAAGTTCGCAGATCCTGCTTCTGCCTCCAGAGTATTCACATCAGAGGTATTGCTCTCGGCTTCAGTACTAGATTTGTCTGCGTTCACTTCAGCTGCTGATAAGGTTTCAGGTGCCGAGGGCATCTCATTTTGGCTGTCGTTTCCTCCTAGTGCTTCCTCTTTTTCTTCGAGTGATAGCCCTGCGCCATCTTTTTCGTTTCTAGCTGCTTCGTCCATCAAAAGGAATTCCTACAATAGTACAGCGCAGAAAGTTTTCTGTGTAAGACTAAACGAAACTGAGAAGCAAAATAAGATAGTAGTGAGAGGCTACATTGCTTTGGTGGCACCTAGCCTTACCATGGCTCTTTGGATGTCAGGTCTGTCGGCAACGCCCTTGAGGCTCACGACTTTTCGATCAGAAGATACTTGCTGGGCTAGGAATCGTCTAGGCACTACCCTAGTTCGAAAGGTCAATAACGCACACGCCTCCTTGAGCGCGAGCAATGCGAACACCAATCCATTGGCGCGCATTTTTTATTATCTCCTCTTGCTGGCTAGTACTCAGGCTAATTTCGTCATCCCATTATCCCGGCTCCCGGACACTTTTTACCCCCGAAACCAGCACGAAACGGAGAAAATCTACGGGGAAAAAGGATACCAAATCAACCGAATGCCAGAATCCAGAATCAATCTCGCTGTTCTTGCACTTTTTGTTGCCCGCCCGCTGCTACGCTGCTACTTGCTTGTTGCTGAACCCCGCGGCAGGCTTGAATAGTCGGTAACCATAAGAATTGAGGCGCTTCTACAGAGCTTCTCGATGGAGGAAGCAACACTTACGCAAGTAAGGTATGCCCTGGCTACTATGCTTGACCCTCGGTCACCGCCCGGCACAGCGAAAGAGTCATCCGACTGGCTTCAAGAGTTCAGGTACCGTCGGAGTAAGCTGGATGCACATTGCATCATGGTCGCACCGCATATGGTTGCTATCCTTTTACTTTTAATTTATAGATTTGCCCTTTACATGATTGAACATTTTGGTCGTGAGACTATTGACATTCCTTGCTGCGGGGCAATACTCTAATAGGAACAACAACGAATGCCGGGCTCGTCGAGCGAAGCGGCAGGCGCCCACGCTGTCCGGGGCTTGGCCCACCCTAGTAACACTGTTGACCTTGCAAGGAGCACAGCCAGGTGAGCAGCTATTCGCTGCGCAAGGGTTGCTCTATCGGCTTCGGCGTTTTGACCTTGCTGACGCATTAGATCTGGAGGACCCAGCCGCCCAGCTGGTGCGTTTTATGCATTAGTAGGACTTGGTGCTGGGTAGTGTAGCCCTGGTGTGTGTAAGCTTGAATTTACTAACACGCCTAGGAGACAGCATAGCTTGTCAAAATGTGTACTTTTAAGAGTACGAACGGCATTTAGTTGTACATCGCAGTAAATTCTCTCAACGCCTCTTCATTTTCTTCTCAGCAACCATCTAATGAACACCCTTCTCTGCCTGCCTAGGCTCCACCGTCCCCGAGTGCAAAACCTTCGGACGCAGTCGCCATCCAAGCCAACAACCAAGCTATGAGCACTTGTGCGCATCTTCTAGTCGCTGCACATGCCGCAGCCTTGGCGACTGGAAGCCACGACCCGAATCCATCGTCGCCGTCTCCGCTGTCCCCACAAGTGCAGGTAGGCGAAAACGGGCGCAGTTTTGCGCCACCCCCGCTGACCGCAGTGGTCGTCGCGGGGGGTGTCTCCAAACCAGTCCTCGAGCACTTGGCGCTGTGCCTCGGGATTGCGGCGTTGCGTGCGTGCACGTGGAGCTTCGTCGTGGACGGGCAAGGCGGCGGGCAGGCGAACGGCAATCATGCGAACCACGGCAGTGGAGACGAGTCCAGCGGCGCGCATTGCGGCGATCTAGTGGCGTGCATCTCGCAAGCTGTGCACGCTGCGGCAGCGGCCCACGAAGGTTGCCCTCCAGCAGCGGCGGGGCGCGCACTCCTAGCCTCCCTGACCTGTTTGCCAGAAGCGGCCGCGGCAGGCCAGCTCAGCATTCGGCCTCGCGCCCTCGCCGCCAGCTTGAGCGAACTTCGGTCGGAGCGCGCAGGCGCAGGTTTGCTGCAAGCGCTCAACAGCTTAGAGCCGTACACTTCACCCGCTGCCCGCGTGGCCTGCTGCGGAGAATGGGTGAGCCACGTCGGCCTGACCCCGCACTGCCTCTCGCAGCTCTTGCCCTTCGTGGCGCAGTCGCTGGACACCGTGACGACCGCAGCCGCAGCCGCGAACGCGCACGGGGGCAGCCCGGGGGCTTTGGCGGCGGTTGAGGCCTCTGGCGGGGCCCTCACGGCTGAGGGGCGCGCGGCGTGCAAGCTCGCGTCGTCCCTGTTCGAAGCGGCCGTGGACAAAGGCGACGCGCTTTCGGACGTGGCGACGGTGCGAGTCACGGCCAACGGCCGCAAGAAGGCTCGCAAGCAACGGTAAGCTGCAGGAGGCGTGTGTGTATGCGTGTTTGCGCCCGTAGCATGACATTTTGTTGGCACCACTGTTGACGAAAATGAACTAAGAGAAAGCACTAGAGGTTGGAAATCTGTACATTGAATGATTCATCTTGTCGCTGTTCTTCTCTGTGTTCGGGCATTTTTGTACATGTAACCACCGATCAGAACGGGGAACGCTTCGGACGTGGAGCAGCAACAATTGGAGGTCCTCTCAGCGCACAAGGCTGCAGAAGTAGCGGTGCAGGCGTCGAGCTTAGCCTGCCCGGGCTTGGTGCCCCCCCTGAGCCGGGCGCTGGAGCTGGCGGTGCACTGCGACGACGGAGAAGCGGTGAACATGCTTTCGGCCGCGGCCAGCTCGTGTGCTGCAGCGGAATTGCCTCAGCTCGTGCGCCGCGTAGCTCGCGACGAAGCCCAGAGAGGAGGTGGTGGAGGAGGTGGAGGTGAGGCCACAAGTGGCGATGCAGAGGCGTGGGCTACTCTACCACAACTGCTGCGCTTGCTCCTATCTGCGTCTCAGCAGCGCGTGGATCGCTCGGCTTGCGTGCTGACCATGGAACCATGGCACCGCTTTCATGACGCAGTCATTGACTGCGCTGCGGCTGCAGCTACGGGGGCAGTTGCAAACCCGTCTTCTCCTGGGGCATTTCCGTCAGCTGCTTTTGGCAGTGCAATGCCGCGGTGGCTGCAGGAGGCGGAAAGTGCGCTGCGGGAAGGCGTGCGGGCCGTGCTGGGGACCACCCGCTATCCCGTCGGGTTCGGGCCGGCGTCGGGCACCGACGAAGACGACGTGGAAGCGTTCAGCGATTGGCGGAAAGAGGTGGGTGGAGTTGATGAAGATAGTTGGATCGTATTGTGACTTTCGAACAAGGAACAGATTGAGACTGAGAGCAAATTATGGAATGGAAAAACAGGGCATTTTCTGATGTTTCTTTTGTCGTTAAATTGATCAAACATTTGCTTTGCTTGAGCTCCTCTGGTAGTATACACCGCTTCTCGTTCATGTGCTGCCTGAATTTTCGTCTACTGCATGCAGGTGCGGGACTGGTTGCGCGGCATGGTGATTTCCGATGCTGACCCTTCCGCCAACCAGCTTGAATCTGGCCGCGGGCCCCCTCTGGCGGGTTTTGGAGCCAACGCACGACTGGTGAACTGGTTGCTGGAGCAGGCAGCTGCGGACGTGACCGCATTCATTAGCGGTAATAATGGCGGCCAGCAACATCATCTGGTAGCGCCTACGTCTCCTCATTCGCCCGGGAGCAGCAGCAGCAGTGGCGGCCACAGCAGCAGCAGCAGTCTGTCTGGCGCGCCCGTGCCGGGCGAAGAGGCGTGGGTGGGCTGTGAAGCGGCGTTGCACGCGGTGAGTGCAGTCTCCAAAGCCACGTACTTGGCTGCGGTGGCTGACCAGTCCGGCGGGATAGACCAACGCATTGGCAACCTCTTGCTGTGCCTCGGCAGCCTCGCGGATCCCTCTAGAAACAACAACAACAGTGGTGGTGGCTGTGGGAGCAGCAGCAGCAGCCCAACGATGCACTCAGCAGTGGTCTGCTCAGGGGCCCTCGCAATCGGCAGCTTGGCGAACTGGTTGGAAAAACGCTGCGTGGGCCGCCCGGCTCACCTTGGTGTTCCTAGTAGTGGCAGCGGTCGCGCATTAGAAAATTCTCTAGCCATTCTCGAAGCATGCCGGTCGCTGCTGTGGGCGTCGCTGCAATGCTCCGATCGGGACCCATACAACCCGTTGCGAAGCCACGACGACATTCACGCGGGGGCGACGGGCTTGCTTAAAGTGGCGGGGGCGGGGCCGGCCTGCCTGATAGCCTCCTCGCAGCAGCACTGGTTCCACGGGTTGTTTCCGTTGCATCAGCAGCTGGCCACCCTGAAGTGGCGCCGCGCGTTTCCCGGCCACACGTCACCGCCCGGAGGACTGGGCAACCACCCCGAGCAGTGCCCCCCTCAGGGGGTTCCCGACGACCAACTGCCGTTGAGCGCCTCGAGCCGGCGGGTAGTCTTTGCCACCCTCTTGCTGCTTGCTGTAGCTTCGCCCGACCCTGCAGCTGCTGCCACCGCTGCTCAAAGTCAAGGAACCAACGGAGGAGCTGCGGTTGCTGCAGCAGCAGCAGCTTCTTATCCGTTGGCCGGGCAGGTAGTGGCCTGCGTGTGCGGTGGGCTTCTAGCAGGCGCACAGTGCGCGGGCTTGCCTCTGAGCTCGAACCAGGCCACCCACGACAATGGCAGCACCTTGCACGAAGACGCAGCAGCGCTCGCAGCGGCCGGAGAACGGGCCGTGAACATGGGCTTGAGAGTGACTCTAGACGCGCTAGCTGATCTCGAAGTGGGGGTGTATCTAGCCACGGGCCAAACTGCTGCGTCGAGGCACGCCTCCAACGTGGTCGCGTGTTTGCTGACGTCATCGGATGCCATGGCAGCCCTGCAGGCGGCGCTCAAACTGGCGATGGCCAGGTACGAAATACTTGCGCGCAGGTTTTTTTTCAAGGTTCTGATTTGGTTCTGATAATGTATCGTTTTGCTGGCTTCTTGACTTCGTTGTGATATTTTACACGTTTCCTTTGTGTGTGTGTGTTCATCATGCACTTTATTTCCATGCAAGCGCTCTCTTGGCGGATGGGCAAGCAGCTGCGTCTGGTCAAGGCGGCGGCGGCGGTGATGCAGGGAGGTTGTCATGGGGTGGGCGTGACACTGCAGCGGGCGCAGCCGTGAGTGTGCCACCCGATGCCGGCATCGCTGAACTCAGCGGCCTCGTGCGGTGGGTGCTCTTTCGCGCTTTGGCGAGGTGTGTAGCCTCATTCAGCAGGTGCAACGCCACTGGCAGCAATGGCAGCAGTGGCACCATGCACGGTGCCGTAGGAGTAGAATTATCGGGGGAAACCTGTAGGCCGTTGTTGGAGCTCTGCTTGGCTTGCCACGCTGCAGACCCCTGGGCCGACGGCAGTGGCCTTTTCCCCCTGGTAACGGCTCTAGGCGGCGGCCTCAGCGGAGGGTTCCACGGGTCTATTTCTGCGCGCGGGCTCACTGAGGGCATCATAAAGGGTGGCAGTGGTAAAGGTGGCAACAGCAGCAATGGCAAAGGCAATACCAACACTCTTTTAGAAGATGCAGCAATTCAGAAGGGTGTTGTGGTGCTGTGGGAATTCAGCGATTGGGGTTTAGGGCAAGCGGCCCCTCCGACCTTTGCGCGCCTCGCAGCAGCTGCAGCCGCTTCTGCAGGAGCTGACGGTGAGGATAGCGCCCATAGTGCAGTTGATGGTGGCCATGGCGAAAGCAGCAGCAGCAGCGGTGGTGGAGGTCCTAACAGCCCCAGGTACGCTGTAGGAGCCGGCGGGCGGCGCCCTCATTCTCAATTGGTGTCCTTAGCGATGGACGGTCCCGCTCTGCGAGGAGGCAACGACTTGGAAGTTCTCTTCACCCTCGCGACGCTATCGGTACTTATTCGAACATGAATTCTTGTTTTAAAATCATGCGGCTTTTCCAAAAATGTTCTCCTTGATTTGAGAAGTCTTAATGTTTTTACCTGCATGACTTTTTGTTTACCCCTCCTTCTTTTTTTAATTTTCACGTTCTTATCGCCTCATCTGTCAGATCGAGCACTGGTCAATAGCGTCTCAAGTGGCCCGTCACGTGTCAGGAGGCGCGCACCATTTCGTCTCCACCGACCCCCAATGGCTCCGGCTCGTGCCTGCTGCAGCTGCTCTCTTGCTAGGCGACCTGAGCGGGCCCATTTCAGGCTACAACGCCGGCACCGCTGCATACCCGTCCGACCCGGCGGCGACTGCCGCATGGGCAGAAATGGCGCGAAAAGGGCGCGTGGGCTTCATGCCTCATGTTAGCAACAGTGGTGGCAGCAGCAGTGGCAGCGGTGGCGCTGACGGCAGTAGCACTAGCACTAGTGGTGGCAGCAGCGGTGGCCGCGCTCGAAGCGTGAAGAAAGACCATGCGGTTCCGCTCGCGCTGCCAGGGCGAGAAGCCGAATGCGTCGCCAAGTTCCTCACGGTAGCGCTCGGGGCAGCCCCCCAGCAGACCGTCGAGGCCTGCGGTGGGGCCGCTACCGTCTGCGTGTGCGTGCTCCGCGGCGCCTGTGGCGCGTTTCCTTCCTGGACGCTAGACGCCCTCACCTTAGTGCTCCGCGCGCTCGCGCATGCCCTCGCGATATGTGCTGACCCAACCCACACTCAAAATGCAGCTGCTGCTGCTGCTGCGAACCAGACTAATTCTGCGCTTGAGTTACAAGAGGACAACCTCGATGCAAGCAACATCAACACTGATAGCAGTAGTGGCAGTGGCAGTGGCGTTTCTGCTAGCGCTGCTGCCGGCCAAGCTGCGCGGTTAGTGGAGGCGCAACTGCTGTGCGGCGCCTTTGCCGCTAGCATGCAAGACCCGCGCTTCCCACGCGCCAACGTCACCGACGACGCAAAGCAGCAGTTCTTGAACTTCACCGGCCAATCGGCCGCGAAAGGGGATTGGAGCGGGGTGAAGTCAGCAGTGAAGCAGTTGTGTGGCGGGAAGCGCAAGACAGGTACCGGCCAAAGCTTAGGGCGCCCACCAGACCACGCCCCCTGGGAATCGAGCTTTGACATCCGAAGCATTAGCTGCTATTGAGAGTTAGAGAGAGAGCCTCGGGCACCAAGAGCTGGTCTTGCGTGCCCTTCTACTTAAGCAGCAGCCGCCTTGTAGTTCGTTTCGTGCGTCGCGCGTGTCGCATGTGCTCACATCTGGGTTATCCCGCCTGCAGCACCGAGCTGGTGTTTGCGTCGTTCTCCATTTCTATGTCGGTTCTTGTGTGCTGTTTATAAGTTTATGGAAACGAGAAACGCGAGGAAACGAAACAACAAACGGGCAATTCGGCAATTCGGTTATGTTCGTTTGTGGAAGGAATTAGCTGGCACTGCGCAATACGGAACCGATTTCAAGGGAGAAAGAGGTCGCAACTACTTTACACCGCGCGGTCGCCTTCTATTTGGCTTGAGGCTGCTCATGCTCTGTATGATCTCGAACTCGAACTCGAACTAATACAAACCCAAATGACACAGAAGCCAATGTTGCGGGCAGAAGTGGGAATGCGCGTGCGTTGCGCAAACAAAGCAAGTGCGGGGT
>Ga0307982_1003499_pt1 | contig 12531 bp, 11 predicted proteins | sample OrgLakmetagen989_FD_201847 | JGI IMG/M metagenome (GOLD analysis project Ga0307982, IMG submission 201847) | Saline water microbial communities from Organic Lake, Antarctica - #989 | ecosystem: Environmental > Aquatic > Non-marine Saline and Alkaline > Saline | place: Antarctica: Organic Lake... | reverse complement strand
ATGTACAACAGAACTGTACTGTACTACAGTACTGTATAGGTACATAAAAAACGACGACCACCACGAACCACGAACGAAATTCCATTTAATATAAAGGATTACAAAATTGGAGGCATAAGATGAAAAATCCTTTCTTGATGCATTGGAGTAGCCAACCCCGTAGATCTGAGTTTTTGATAATGTGCCTTACTACAGTATAGCTTCAATAATATTAGTACATACCTTGTCTTTGGCTTCCGTATCAGCACCGGCTTGAAGAAGAAGCTTCACGATGACGAAGAAATTATTAATGGAGGCCCAAGTGAGCGCTGTGTAGCCACCCTACCATGAATTATTTTAATTTTTGAGGATGGGAACAGCGAGCACTTTTAGGTGTTTCAAAATTAGACTACTCTCTGGACGAAAGCGTGCATTACTACATATATCCAAGCTAAGTGGTGTGCATATCAATCTTTACACAACTTACGTTGTCCTTGGTGTTCACATCAACACCCGCTTGAAGGAGAAATTCCACAACGTCGGGATGCTCAAACTTCGAGGCACTTATAAGAGGTGTATGGCCATACTAGCACGATGAGTGTTTCAAAAATATCGAGCAATCCACACGGGAAGAGCGTACCAAGACAGGTGAGGATAGTACTGAAGTGACAATGCAATCGCTTTATCAACACATTTACTGTATATGCATGTGCGTGAATTCCGTGAATTCGAAGCTGACCTTGTTTAATCCATCAATAGCAGCACCTGCTTGAATGAGCAGCTTTGCAATGGCCAGATAGCCATTTTCAGCAGCATTGATGAGCGCTGTTTCACCATGCTTTGAGAATAGCGAACATGAATAAAACACAGACAAAATCAGTGCACTTTGAAGAGTTCGAGGGAAGATGCAAACTTAATTACTCTAGCCACCTTATTGTCTCTGGACTCCACATTAGCACCCGCTTGGAGGAGAAGCTTTACAATGTGGACGTGACCTTGCACCGACGCGTGGGCGAGGGCTGTCCAGCCAAGCTTAAATTACGTCGGGGAGAATAGTTAGACGATTTAACTTAGCAGGGATGGTGGCACAAGCTTAAAGGATTCAGGTGGTACAGTAGTACTTTTAATCAAAACGTAACCTTATCGCTGGCGTTCACATCGGCGCCTGCTTGAAGAAGAAATTCCACAATTACAAAATTGCCGGATTCGGAGGCCTCGATGAGTGCTGTTCCACCAAGCTTCGTCAAAGAAGAACAAAAAAATAAACAGGGACAAAAACGTACATGATAGCGAATGGAGAATACTTCGAAGACTTCCAGAGGAAGTATATTGGCAGGCTCAAGTACACTACCCACTTCATTGATTTTGGCTCCTGTATCAGCCACAGCACGGATGATAATCTCAGCAATTTCGTGGTGGCCTTGGACTGATGCGTAGTGGAAGGCTGTATAGCCATCCTAAAATTACGATGGGAATCAACAGAAGATGACATGAATATGTTCCTTGGATGAGGCGATCTCGAAGTGATTAGGGAGCAGCAGTACTTTGACTGAAACGTTACCTTGTCCTTGGCGTCTGCGTTTGCACCAGCTTGAAGGAGAAGCTTCACAACTTCAATGCAGCCTTCATTTGCGGCACTAATTAGTACCGTGAAGCCATCCTATCATGCAATTAATGCGAAAGAAGAGAATGCATGCTAGTTGGAGAATTGGCGTGCGCGTGAAGGAGCACACCAAAAATACAAATTCAAGCTTTTCAAAAGAAAGCGATATTGAATGAAACACGGATACTAACTCTGTTCCACTTGGTTTCCGTGCTTGCGCCTGCTCGTGGAGAAGAAGTTTTACGATAGCAATGGCGTGTTGTTCTCGGCAGCAGCAGCACTGAGGACAGTGCATCCGTACTCCAATGGCGTAAAGAGTGCACCCATAGGAGCATAGACAAAAGTAGTACATGAGATATGCGCAAGTGAAGAGAACAAAGACTGTACAAGATTCTTCACTAAATTGTGACCTTGCACTGAGCGTCTTTACTGGCACCAGCTTGAATGAGGAGCTCTATGACGTCAGGATGACCCTCCTCAGCCCTCGAAGCAGCTATCATGAGCGCGGTGTCGCCACCCTATATTGAACAAAAAATGTCTAAAATGACTATGAATTCAAAAGGAGATGGAAGTAAGTGAGGAGGCTTTTAACACTTCACTTGTAGCTTTGAGGAGTAATTCTCAATTACATACATATTGTAAATGCATGTGAAATTGTACTTGTACTCATACTTTGCACCTTACTTTATCTTTGACATCTACGTCAGTGCCAGCTTGAAGAAATAGATTCACAATGGCAGCATGGCCGTTTTCAGCAGCATGGTGGAATGCTGACAAGCTTGTCTGCATTTAATACATTTTTCAAGGAGAGATGAAGTTAATCAAAGAATAAAGCAAAAGTTTGTTATCATTGAGAAGTGAGCACAATGGCATTTTCTGGACTCTCATCACCTCATCACGAACGTCGACGTCTCTAATTTTTGCGAGACATATCTGCATTGTTGTCCATTCAGCCACCTCAAGAGCAATCCACAGCTCAGCCACCGCTTTGATCTGAGCCCAAAATTGAAAATAAGGAAAAAATAAAGAGGCGGGGAAAGGTACAATCCACAATGGGACTCTAAATAAATCAGGGCAAAAATGTTTGTCTTCTACAAAAATAATAGCCTTGCCTCGATCAGCTTACGTAGCTCAGCAGCTACAGATTCAGCCGTCTCGGCCACCCCCCAAATCTCTTTGGCTGCTAAAATCTCTGCTGCTCTCGCAATCTCTGCATAAACGACGTCTTTCTCGAAAGCATTATTCTCGGGTTGCAAAACGCAAGTATGCGTAATATTAGCCGCGTCACTCATCGCCTGGGCTGCGCGCTCGCTTATGACATCCGTATTCAAGTCAAATCTATTTGTTTCCTCCTCAGACTCTTTGTCGAGAACTTGCATGGTAGGCAATGAAGGCTTTGCCGACAAATCTTCCAAACCAGGAGGCTGTCCATCTTGAATGCCACTAGCATGTGGAGTTGTCGAGATAGTTGTGCCTACAAGCCGATGGGTAGCTATATCCAAGTTTGCTTGAGCTAGCGCCTCCTCGGCTGCGTCTGCACGAAGCGCTGCCTTGTCTCGATCGGTCAGTGCCTGCTCCAACGCCTTCTGGAGCGCAGCCAAATTGTTCTCCGCATCTTCCTTAGCCTGCTCGTTGTTAACCACAGGCTTCTTGATAAGTGTCGCTTGTGGCTTGGTGTCCTGCTGTGCCTTTTCTAGCTCCCCAATATGAACGGCACTCCTTGTTGCGTCTTGACTGGCAGCTTTCAACCGCCTGATCTCCCCTTTAGCCTTGAGCTGCTGGCTACGTAGCACTTCAATCATTGCTGTCTTTACTACACACTCATCGCGCTCTTCCTCGTCTTCATCATCGTCATCCACCGCTCTCGATTTATAGCCCGTTCCACTAGCCTCACTACGTCGTGCATTTTCACTCCACTCCTGGTCCTCAGTGGTAGGTTGCCCATTGAACAACTCGACAGCTTTGGAATGATCGTCAGGATTCCAAATCAGATCGTCAGCAGCAGCCATCCTTTGGAATTATTTAAAAGACTGAGTACTCGAGGGCGTACTACAGTGCGCCTTGGTCAATAGTGTGCAAATCGTCTCCTCCATTCACTTCATTCTTCTGTTTCGAATCACTCCATCGTGAAGCCGTTGGATTCTGCTCTCTTGTAGTAGTCTTGTAGTCGTAAGTACAGATGCAGATGCAGTAGTTGTCTCTTGATGATCGAAAAGACAACACAGCTGCTTTATCAGCTTGAACTACTCGAACTACTTAGTACAATCCCAAATGAATCATAAGCCAATGTTGCAGGAAGACACAAGCAAAGCAAGTGCGGAATGATTTAGTTGGGGGATGGGCATAGGCCAAATTCTCCGTATAATTTATAATATAAAAAAAAACGAGGTATATGTGATTCGTGGGCGTTGCGCACCACGCAGAACAATAAAGAGGAAGGCGTCTCAGCGTGATAATAGCAAGGATCTTTGTTCTGTGGAATCAGGAAGAAGATGGCGATGTGGCCATCACGAAAAAGCTCAGCTCTATGCTTAATGCTATGCTCTTTTTTTTTGTTTTATATAGCTCTAGCTTCAGAGTAGATTTCCTAGACTCTCCTACACAGAATATTCTAACTTCTAAGATAGGTGCAAATGCGGTAAATCAAATCGAGGGGCGCCTTACAGCTGTTTCAACTATAGGAAATGCGAGATTTCAAATAATTTTTCGTTTTAGATTTCAGCCAAATAAGTTCGCAAGTAGAATCTAAAGATCAAAACATCACCAAGTCCGGATGTATTTCAGCTGGCAAAGCAGGCAGCTGCACCAGTGCATGTCGTGCGCACAATTGTTTCAGCAAATCACCACGGGTGCTCCAAAGCGGGACCACGCCGTTGGAGTAAGAAAATCACTTCGGTGTGGCATCTTTCGACGGCAAAATCTAGTGCTGTTCTACCATTCTGTTAAAGCATCGGACGCAAAAAGATTAGGAAACAAGTGAACTCAAAGGTTAATGAGCTTGAGACTATGGAGCTGATATTGATAAAATTTCACGTCAGGCTGATTAAAAGTTTCCTACTAGAGTGCCGAGTGACTCATGTAACTGATTTTATACTAGTAGTTCAAAAGCCGTGTTGCCCAATAAATGGAGGTAGAAGGCATCGTGCAGTAAACATTATTACTTAGGGAATGAAACGAGACTGAAGAATGGTCCGTTCTATAGAAGAGGGAGGACTACTTTCAAAGCATATGATTGATTTTTGATTTTTTCAAAAAGCTTCTTCGAATGGTTTGACTCACCTTATTTTTGCAGTCCTCAGAAGCTCCCGCTTGAAGGAGAAGCTTCACGACAGCACAATGGCCATGAGCCGAGGCGTAGATCAGCGCTGTATTTCCATACTATCAAACGGAGAATGGAACAAGAGTAAAAGGTACAGAAGCAAAATGCATAATATGCCAAATGACGAAGGTACGTCCCATCTTTGCAATCTTACTCGCAAGAGGATGTGACACCACTAGATAGCATGAGCAACTTACAACATTCTTTGAATTCTTATCAGCGCCAGCTTTAAGCAGCAGAGATATAACGGCGGAGTGACCATTAAATGAGGCCATGATGAGCGCAGTTGATCGGTGCTTCTGCAAACGAGTAGACAAAAAGAATACTGTAAGACGAAGGAATTGAAGTTGCGTACATTCAACTGGAGATGATATTGAGAGAAGTACTTCACAAAAATTGTGGCTTGTATGGGTAAGATGCTCGGCCAAGGAATAGAGCTGTTCCTGGCTAGAAGAAAATTGCCAAGACGGTACACCGTCTTTCATAAGTGGAATTTAGAGAAGCCAGCAGCACACTGCTGTATAGGACGATGCCACTATGTATAGCCAACTTAAAAGACTACTACAAGAATGAAGGTGTGTGGCGCTGATTACAGTTTAAGAACTACGTGCATTTCGATTCTAAACGGTAAACGTGAGTAGTGTGGCTTACATCGTTCCTCGCCTCAATATCAGCACCCGCGTAGATAAGGAACTCCACGATGGCATCATGGCCTTTCTCCGATGCTATAAAGAGAGCTAAAAAGCAACCCTGCGAAAAAGGACAACAGAGTTGTTTTATCGCTTCTTGCATAATACGCGTCAGGTTTACTTCATGTGAGTGTAAATCATTGAATGAAATGAGGTGGCATTGCACACCGTTTTATGATATTTTGTCTTCATGCCCGCTTGTACAAACAGCTTCACAACGGCAAGGTGGCCAGATTTTGAGGCAAAGAAGAGTGCCTGGACATTCTATATAACGACAAATGGAAGAATGGAAGATCGGGGATTAGAAAAGAGCAGTAAGATCTACAGAAATGGATTTGATGAAATTTTGCAAGGAGGTTTGCTGCCTGGATAAGGGGCATACTGCTGCTTCAGTAGTAATAGGTAAGTCGTACGTGGTACACTGTACTAGTACTACTATTCAGTAGCAAGTTGATAGGCTTAAAAGCGTCTGAATCAAAAATTATGTGGAGTAAAGTAAGCAGGCAAATCTAGATGATAATATGTAAAAACTGCATTATCTCTTGCCTCTTCTTCAGTGCCACCTCGGTGGAGTAGTTTTACAACGTCGAAATGCCCATTTTTGGAGGCTAAAAATAAAGATGAGAAACCATCCTGGCAGATAGGTGATTGCAAGGGAATCGTAGTAGTGAATTAGTGAAGTGGGACAGGAATAAAAGCAAAGCATACGGATAGCCCAGAAAAAAAACTGTCACCAGTTCTATAATCTATCTTAAGGTTAGCGTATGTAAGAATTTGCCATCTAAGTATGCTACTAGTAGTGAACCTTGTTTCTGGCCTTCACGTTGGCACCCGCTTGAATAAGGAAGTCGACAGTTGCTGTATGTCCTCTGATTGAGGCCATTACAAGAGCTGTATGGCAATTCTATTGAAGACAAAACATATGACAGGCAAAAGGGAGACAGAAGGATGCCTTCAATATAAGAAAGGTTACAATCTCGATGCTTGAAACTTCTGGACTTGGAGAGAGAAACGAGTAGTTAAAGTTTGGATATACGTAGGGTAAAAGAGGAAGTGTCTATAGATGTGTTGCTTCGAAATATAACGTCTAGTCTCATGCTTTTAGGAGTCAACTCGTAGATCTAGGTGCAGTGATGTGACTCATAGTGCCGTCAACGGTACGTACCTTGTCTTTGGCTTCCGTGTCCGCACCGGCTTGAAGAAGAAGCTTCACGATGACAAAGAAATTATTAACGGAGGCCCAAGTGAGCGCCGTGAAGCCATGCTACGAATGAAATGAATGGTTAGAAACAGAAGAACCGCCAGCCGAATAAAATGCTGTTAATGGAACATAAAATAGAAGCCTAATATTTGGGAAAAGAGAGCAAAGGCATCAATATGTGAGTGCATGTGAGTATTTCTACTTTGGACTTACTGTGATATCTTTTGCTGCCATTTCAGCTTTTGATTGCACAAAGAGGTCAACGATAGAAGTATGACCATTCTTTGAAGCCGACATGAGCGCTGTGAAGCCACCCTAGCATGAGCAAATTATCATTTAGAGAGAGGATCAAAGGCTTTAGATTTCTTGCGAACGACTACATCTTTTTGTACTTGAAGCCAAATATTGTGTATGCAACACAATAGACCTAAACCTCAGAATTGACGCTGACAAACAGTGTATAGAAGGAGTGATAGGAATAAAATATCATGGACTTAGCAAATGTGCATTTTCCTGATACGGTAAATGATCAACACGTGCAATTAGTGTTATGAAGTAGAAACTCACCTTGTTTTTCCTATTTATATCAGCTCCTGCTCTAAGGAGCAGGTCTGCGATGGCAAAGTAGCCATTTTCTGCAGCGTAGATGAGCGCTGTATCTCCGAGCTTAGATAACACCTAACAAAAAGTGAAAAGAAGCGGGTGTAAGGGGTGTGAAGTAAGACGCAGAGAAAATGAAACCATGGTTTGAATCATTGGGATGCAACGAGTAATCGTAACATTTTTTTCCCTTGCATTTGCAATTATTTTTTATGTATGCTATAGTACCACGTTCTTTGCTTCTATGTTGGCGCCAGCTTCAAGAAGAAAGTCCACGGCCGCATTGAGACCTTCGCTTGATTCGCAAGTGAGAGCAGTACTGCCCATCTAACAAGCATGAAATGGGAATACGACAGATTGAACTTAAAAATGAGAAGAAAAAAAAAGAAGGTTATAGTATATTTGTATTTATTTCATTACCTTATTATTAAAATGGAAAGAAAGGCGCATAATGGAGAGATCGAGTTTCTAGACTTGATTTCGTAGAAGATTTTATCATATTCATGAATTTGTGTAACGATGCAGACTTACCGTGGATTTCTTATCTGGAATTTCAGCTTTTTCCTGCACAAGAAGTTTAACGACAGCAAAATGGCGTTTTTTAAGCCCATGCGAGCGCTGTGAAGCCATCCTGAAATAAGAAATATTGACATTAAGTAAAGGAAGAGTGAGCTGAAGTTCTTCGCTAATTTACACAAATGTTATGGACAAAAACAAGAGCATGTCTGCTTCGCTTCTAATTTTCACAAAACTTACCTTATCCTTGGCGTCCTCATTGAGGCCTGCTTTAAGGAAGAGGGCTACAATGGTAGGGTGCCCATATTTTGAAGCACTCAAAAGAGGTGTATCACCATTCTAGCACGAAGAAAATTTCACAGAGACGCCACAGAAATTACATACAAGTAAACGCTGTGAGACAGCCGAGAATTATGTCATATTGTAATTCTTACTTTAGCAACATTCGTACCTTACAGGAAGGTATACTGTACTGTGGGTAAGCAACCTATTCTTTATTCTGGAAGCTGACCTTGTTCGTCACATCCTTGTTGGCACCTGCTTGAAGGAGCAGCTCTGCGATAGCGAAGAATCCGTTTTCTGCAGCATTGATGAGCGCTGTATCTCCGCACTTGGAGAATATCGAATAAAAAGAAAGGATGATAATAGGGCGTAAAATAAAATGCGAAGAAAGTAGAAACGGAAATATGAAAGGAATTAGACCGATTGCATGGGTTTATAAAGGATTCATGAATATTGACAATTTTTCTACTGCAGAAGCCACCTCGTTGTCTCTGGCCTCCATGTCAGCACCAGCTTCAATAAAAAGCTTTGACATGTCCGTAAAACCGTACACCGATGCTGAAAAAAGAGCTGTCCAGCCATCCTGATAATGCGGCAAAGAAATATGAGCGGAGACAAGGAATGTATCAAAGAAAAGGCTACACAATTATCTTAAAGGCGTTTTCAATTCTATAAATTTACCGTCCGTCTGATTTCAATGTCAGCATTTGCATCAATCAATTGCTTTACAATTTTGGTGAAGTAATCCACCGAGGCCGGATCGTCATCGTCCTCGTCATACTATCATTACGGTGGAGCTAACATAAGTATACAAAAAGAGCACGTGGAAAGATGATAGAAACTTACCTGAAACTTGGCCTCAAGGGCATGAAGGAGAGCAGTCATGCCTCTCTGTCTCAGTAGACAGTCAAGAGTTTATGTCAGAGAGCAGGAGGCTTGGAAATCAAATTTAAGACTGAAAATTGATCGGATGTATGCATGGATATGGAGATTCGTTTTAATCATGTCGACGGTATAGTGAGTGAAAGAAAATGGAACGGTTACCCCCACACACGCGGCGAGCAATACGAATGACTCAAGATGAATGTTTCTCTCCCTTTTATCTTCGAATTTTTGAAAGAAAGCTACCTCGCTGTCTGTCACATCTACATCAGCGTCAGCTTGTAGGAGAAGCTCAACAACTTCAGCGTTGCCTTCAATTGAGGCACAGATAAGTGCTGTGTAACCAATCTATCATTTAAAACACAATACAAACAAGGAAAGTATCATGAAAGTGAATCGACAGAAGGAAGGGCGATTGTGTGCGCGTTAAAATATACCACTGCACGCTCTTCAAACAAAAATCATATTCCCAAAATGGTAAACGGGCAATACATAAAGAAACAGAGGTTTTCTCTATGGTATAAATGAACATCGCGTAACCGTGCTATTCCGGAACACGCGTGCCGAGAAGATTACGGGTAGCAAGAAAGGGGCGTTTTTTATAAGAAAAGAGGATCAGGGCAGCCCATTTTTTGTTGCGCATACAATGGGCCATATAAAGATTTTAGCATGATAGTAAGTGAATGGAATAAGGTAAAAGCACTACCAATATTACACCATTTCTCTCTAATGAGTACAGCACGTAATGCAAATACTGTCGAAGAGCATAATAGGAAAAGTATGATGATGACAAGACAACACGTGAGAACCACAAATCAATGCAAATTCCTCGCGTTCAATGCCTCTTGAGAGTTTTGAGTATTATGTGGCGTACTGTGCAAGCTTACCTGTATGTGGTGTACTGTGCGAGCTTACCTGATGCTCTTTAGCCCAAATGGCCTCCATATCAGCCCCTACGCGAAGGAGGTGATCAACTACGGCAGTGTAACCTCCAATTGAGGCATAGATGAGTGACGTTCCGCCAGTCTATAATGGAAGACCCGGGAAGTTAGAAAGGGGCACACGTGAAGGAGAAAATTACGAATCAAGACAATTATACTTTTGTAGTATCATTCATGAGATATAAATTACTTCTTCGTAAATCTAAATTGATTATGTCGTCCGAAGTTGTCGCGAAACTCACATTATCTTTGGCGTTCTTGTTAGCGCCCGCTTGAAGGAGAAGGTCCACGATGGCAGCATGGCCTTTCTCAGCCGCGCGAATCAGAGACGACTTTCCATTCTGAAACATACCATGAATGCGTGAACAAAATAATGGATCATAGAGTACTTGGAATGATGGTTGAGGGACAAGATAAATGACAGGGGTTCGACCGCAGTCTTTTTCCACTTCCAAATCTGGATACCTCATCTCGAACGTCAACGTCGGTAAGTTTAGCGAGGCAAATCTGCACTGTTGCCAGTTCACCATTCTCAATAGCAAGCCACAGTTCAGCCACCGCTTTGGTCTGAACCCAAAAAGATTTTTAGAATTGGATCGACTAAATAAATCAGACGGGGAAGGTAATCATAATCCATATTTGGACTTAAGCCTTGATGAAAATGATGATCATGAGATTTTTATACTACTTTATATCTTCGTAAGTAGTGCGCTAAGCTCTCTTTTATAATTATCCGACCCACCTTAATGAGCTCAAGGAGCTCAGCAGCTACAGATTCAGCTGTCTCGGCCACCCCCCAAATCTTTCGTGCTACCAAAATCGCCGCTGCGTTCTCGATATGTGCTTGAACATCTTCTTTTCGTAGAAGATGTACCTCGGGCTCTTCAACACAAGTATGCGGAATGTTAGCCATGTCACTCATCGCCTGGGCTGCGCGCTCGCTTATGACATCCGTATTCAAGTCAAATCTATTTGTTTCCTCCATAGTCTCTTTGTCGAGAACTTGCATGGTAGGCAATGAAGGCTTTGCCGACAAATCTTCCAAACCAGGAGGCTGTACGTCTTGGATGCCGCTAACATGTGGAGTTGTCGAGATAGTTGTGCCTACAAGCCGATGGGTAGCTATATCCAAGTTTGCTTGAGCTAGCGCCTCCTCGGCTGCGTCTGCACGAAGCGCTGCCTTGTCTCGATCGGTCAGTGCCTGCTCCAACGCCTTCTGGAGCGCAGCCAAATTGTTCTCCGCATCTTCCTTAGCCTGCTCGGCACTAGCAACAGAGTTCCCAAGATCCGTCGCATGTGGCTTGGTGTCCTGCTGTGCCTTTTCTAGCTCCCCAATATGAACGGCACTCCTTGTTGCGTCTTGACTGGCAGCCCTCAACCGCCTGATCTCCCCTTTAGCCTTCAGCTGCTGGCTACGTAGCACTTCAATCATTGCTGTCTTTACTACACACTCATCGCGCTCTTCCTCGTCTTCATCATCGTCATCCACCGCTTCCGATTTGTCGCCCGTCCCACTAGCCTCACAACGTCGTGCGTTTTCACTCCACTCCTGGTTTTTAGAGGTAGGTTGCCCATTGAACAACTCGACAGCTTTGGAATGATCGTCAGGATTCCAAACCAGATCGTCAGCAGCAGCCATCTGTTGGTACTATTTGAAAAGCTCAGGACTAAGGGCGTCTGTCTCGCCTTCGCCGTTTGTGCAGAAACGATTGAAAACAATGATTGTATAGTGTGTCTTCGTGTCTTCGCCGTTCACTTCATTCTCAAAATGATTATTCACTCCAGTTTTTTTGAATCACTTCGATCACTCCAAATAGCCGTTAGATTCAACTGCATCACAGATCACGAGTCGAGTGAAAGGAGGTTCTACTACTCTGTACTGTAGCTGTAGACATGATCAGCTGATCAGCAGTTCTTTGACAGCAGGGTCATGAGTGCCGCAGTGAAGTAAAAGAAGAGAATATATTAGTAATGATAAATCACGAAGAACAAGGCCTCCTTCAGTAGGCCTTAAGCTGCATTTACTAAGAGCTAATCCTGAATTTTACAAAACCATCACACCATCACTTCTACTTCTCTCTTCAAAGCCATTTAGATCTCAGACAACAGCTCGACTTTAATGTGCCATCAGGACTTTTTTCTTTTAATGAAATGTTTAGTGGCAGTCCCCTCCTTACTCAGTTACTTCAGATTCCGAAATGGGAACGTGGAACCCACGGCATTCATAAATCTTTAATCTTTATCCAGAAGCCAGAAGTCCCGAAGTCTCCCATCACAGTGACGCCGTGAGCGTGAAGCCTAATGGAATCGGAATTTTCGCACGCTGAATTCAGAAAATAAAATAAAAAAAGAATTTGGCCCTCCACCATGCAATAATTTCTCTACACAAAACAAGGAACTCGAACTCGAACTAATACAAACCCAAATGGCACAGAAGCCAATGCTGCGGGCAGAAGTGGGAATGCGCGTGCGTTGCGCAAACAAAGCAAGTGCGGAATGATTCAGGAGGGAGAGGGGCA